>Ga0172379_10001639_pt1 | contig 43659 bp, 41 predicted proteins | sample GrowelOW334metaG_FD_119756 | JGI IMG/M metagenome (GOLD analysis project Ga0172379, IMG submission 119756) | Groundwater microbial communities from an aquifer near a municipal landfill in Southern Ontario, Canada - Groundwater well OW334 metaG | ecosystem: Environmental > Aquatic > Deep... | reverse complement strand
TTGTTAAGCAAACTTATTAAATCTCTTACAGAAGCTGATTTTGCGGTTGCGGTTTTCGACCTGCCCGGCCATGGCCTGTCGAGCGGCGAGAGGACAGCTATAGACAATTTTTCACAGTATAACGACTGCCTGGCGGATTTTGTGAATGCGATTCGGCCTTATGTAAAAGCCCCATACCATTTAATAGGCCACAGCACAGGCGCAGCAATAATATTGGATTACATATTATCCGATAGAGAAGATTATTTTGATAAGGTAATTTTAGCCGCTCCATTAGAACGAAGCGATTGGTGGTTATTGTCAAAAATAGGTTTTTCGATATGCCGACATTTTTGCGATAACCTGCCAAGAGTTTTTCGCAATATTTCTTCCGACAAGGATTTTTTGAATTTTTTGCAATATCATGACCCGCTCAGCGCAAAGAGTTTTTCGCTAAAGTGGGTTGGTGCGATGTTTGAGTGGGATAAAAGAATTGAGGGGAAGAACGAGAAAAACCGCTCCATTACCCATTCGACAGGCTCAGGGCAGGCTGTCGCGGCTCTGAATAAAGAATTGAACAGACCGATATTGGTTATTCAGGGTACGAAAGATAATATCGTTGACTGGAAATATAATGTGCCTCTTATTATGTCGAAATTTCATGATTGCGAAGTGGAATTGATTGAAAACGCCCGGCACGAATTATTTAATGAATCGCAGCAGTATCGTGATGAGGTCTTTTCGCTGATAAAGGATTATCTTACAAAATAAAATTGTTTTTTGATTAAATGAGTTTCTTGCAGAAATCAACATTCTATGATAAAAATACTACCATAAATAAATAGGTATAGATATATTTTGAGACTCTATGAATCGAAAAGTAAAGTTTATCAAACGAAGCCGCCAGCATAAAACCAGCGAGATGAAGAAACCACAGTTTGATGCTGTTACACTCGAAATTCATCATCGTCGTGTCCACATCGCCTCAATATTGCTGCTTGCTGGCATAGGCTTGCTTTACTCCTGTACATTTTTTAATCATTTCGCCTGTCCCAGTTCAGATTTTGTCTCATTTTACGGCACTGGCAAATCATGGCTTGCCTTTAAATTGCCCGACACTATGCAGCGAGGCCCGGTTTATTCCATAATCTCCGCTTCTGCCGGCGCGATGCTTAGCCGAGCCGACCGTTATATCATCGGCGCCGATATTTACAATGCAATGCTCCTGCCGCTTTCGATGATATTGATATATCTCATCGCTCGGCCAATGATGGGCAACGCCGCATTATGGGCAGCGATTCTTGCAGGCACTATTCCATGGGTAATTCGTCAGACCGCCGACCCGCTGGCGGAAATGACTCTTATCGCGCTGGGAGCGGCCGCGGTCGCCTGTGTTCGTTCACATATTCGATGGGCATATTTTTTCGCTATGCTTGCTTCGATTGCGCGGTGGGATATGGCCGCGGCCATTCCGGCTGTCGCGATTGTCGATATAATGCAGAATCGCAAATGGTTTCGCACTATCACAGCGAGTCTGCTTGCCTCGATTCCCTTTGCTCTTTGTATGCTCATAGTCTTAATACAAATGAAAACAAAAGGCAGCGGCAGCGCAAATCTCGACGTTATGGCCAAAGACCATCATTTCGCCATCCTTGCGGATATGCAGTTATATGTCCGCAATGTCTGCTCTTTCCTTACCGCCCCGATTGTTAATATCGTCGGCGGACAAGTCAGAAGCGATGTCGATGCGAATGCGCTTATATTCTGGCTGGCATCTATTCTTCTGGCGGTTACATTCACAACGGGCATCGTGCTTGCCATCAAAGACAAGATTAGGCCTGTTATCGCGATGCTCATCATAGCTGTTCCATACATACTCATTCACGCTTTCTACCCATGGCGGCTCGACCGGTTTTGCGTGCCAATGGCGTGGGTCGTTCTTATTATCGCGGCGTTTGGCGTAAGCCGATTATGGCAATACCTTAAAAAAACAGTCAATAATTCTGTCGTTATATCCGCTATTCAATTTTTCGGCGCATTGATATTTGCTGTATGGGCATACGCGCTCTGCGACACGCTGACGGCGGTAAATCAAGCCTGTCCGCCGCTTTTCAAACTTACGGTTAGTTCCATTATCCTCGTCTGCGTGGGCTTTTTCATAATTCAGATTCTCGCTCGCAAATCTTTTTCAACACAATGGCTCATCGTCCCTGCTTTTCTTGTGCTCGCCATCATCTCCAATGCCATCGGCACAGGCATTACAATGAGCAACGGCCAGAAAGGCATCAACTTCCAGCGACTCGCAAAGTGGTTTGCACAAAACGCCAAAGACAACGAAAATATGGCAACTACGATGGCGGGATTTATGCCTTTTTACTGCGGGCTGCCTGATGAGCGATTCCTGCATACCAGTAAAGTTACCGGAGAGGATGGAAATGATTTTAGTTCATTCATCAAAAGCTGTGATAAACACAATATTACATATATCGCATGGGATGCTCGTTCAGGAGCATTGCGGCACGAATATTTTTACAAATTATGGAAATTCGATAAAATTGATATACTCGGCGCACCTTTTTATGGGCAGCGTGTCGATGCAATCGGCAGATGTAAACTGATTCAGATTTTCAGCAGCGGCGAACCGCAAATCGCTGTCTATAAGATATTGCCCGATACGAGCAAATAGCGATTAAAGATTTTTGTAATACTTTAGCCAAGTGCCAAATACGACTTGTCATTCCCGCGACCCGTGGTGAGCTTGTCGAACTAAGGCGGGAATCCAGCGTAAAATAGCTTCCGCCGTCCTGTCCTCCGTAGCTTTAGCGAAGGATGGAAGGCGGTTTCCTTTTTTTCTGCATTCGGCTAAAATGTTACGAATTTTTTGGTTCGCTATTCAGCTCATCCGGCAGGTGTCTGCCGGTGATATGAATAATAACGCCGGGGATAGACGTTAGCAGCCAGGTAAGCCTTTGAGCCAGTGCCAATATCAACCCCTGACTTGCCGTAACCTCGGCAACCTTGCCAAACAAGCCCTTTAAGCCCAATTCCACCACACCCGCCCCGCCGACACTTATCGGAATAATGCCGATTATCCAGCTAAGTGGGAAGAAAACATAATAATATTTTATGTGCGCTTCGATGCCGAGATTTCGGCCAATAAGATATAAACCATAAATCGGCATCGCCTGACATACAAAGCTCAGAAGCACCGCAAAGAGCAGAGCAAATGGTTTGGTGCAGTAAAGTTTTACTGCCTTGATTAGTCGTCCGGCCCAGAACATCCATTTCAGTGAAAGTATAAAAGCATATTTGAGGAAAATAGGTCGCAGCCTGCGATTATAATACATAATCGCAACAAAGGCGACGCCAAGCAATATGAACGCCGCGATAACTATCAGTAATTTTTCCGCCAGAGACGCTATATGGAAATCCGTGCCAAGTTTAAGTTCGGCGCCGCTGCCTTCGGCGGGAATCAGCCAATAGGACAAAAAAGCCATAGCAATCGTGCAGAAAAGCCCGACGACACGGTCAACAAAAACGCTAAGCGCAGCCTCAATTTTTTTTTCAGTGTGTTTGGTTACATACCAAGCCCGTAAAACATCGCCGCCGACAGCGCCGGGCAGGCAGTTATTATAAAACAGGCCGAGGAAATGAAGCCTAAGCGCAGCAAAATAGTTGATGGATATGCCCTGCACACGCAGCAGCGTCAGCCAGCGAAAAACAAAAATAAACTGACCGAGGATATAGAGAGCCAGAGCCGCAAGAAAAACAAAAATGTTCAAATTGCCGAAAATCTTCACGATGCCCCTTATGCTCTCGCCCCTGAAAGCGAAATACAGCGCGCCGACAGCAACGGCTATCCTTATAATGTGACCAATATGCTTATTTTTTTTGATGGTATCAGCCAAAAGGTTTTCCCTTAAATCCATTCAATTTTGTAAAAATACTTGAATTTGGACATAATAACGTGTAAAAGATTAGGCAGCAAGAATATAAATTATGGAGATAAAAGTTGTCAGCAAACAAAGAAATTGAGCTGGGCAGTGAATTTAAGCCGAAATTCGGCGACGATGGGCTGCTCCCGGCTATATCGCAGGACGCAAAAACCGGCCAGATACTTATGGTCGCGTTTATGAACGCCGAGGCTCTGGAATTGACATTAAAGAGCGGAAACGCGGTTTTTTACAGCAGAAGCAGGAAAAAACTCTGGAAAAAAGGCGAAGAAAGCGGCCACGTTCAGAAAATTAAACAAATACTCGTTGACTGCGACCAGGACTGCCTGATTTTGAAGGTACAGGTTGATGCCGGCCAATGCCACGTCGGCTACCAATCCTGCTTTTACAGGGCAGTCAAATCCGGCGGGAACGGGCTGGAGTTTATCGCTGAAAAAGTCTACGACCCTGAAAAGGCGTATAAGAAATAAGAAGTAAAGAAGCAAGGATGTAAAGAGGTAAGGGTGTAAGGAATTTCTCGGCCTTTGGCCGGCTGTCCTTATTTCTTTATTTCCTTACTTCCTTATTTCCTTTTTTATTGGAGATAATTTTGAGAATTTTATCTGGCATTCAGCCGTCGGGAAGGCTGCACATAGGCAATTATTTCGGCGCGATGAGGCAGCATTTGCAGCTTCAGGCCGAGAATGACGGTTTTTATTTTATCGCTGATTATCACGCAATGACAAGCGGGCCGAAACCTGAAGATTTGAGAAAATGCAAGTTCGCTGTCGCGATGGATTATCTTGCGCTTGGTCTGGATACAAATAAAACAGTTTTCTGGTGTCAGTCCGATGTGCCTGAGGTTACCGAGCTGTGCTGGATTCTGTCGTGTATTACGCCAATGGGGCTTTTGCAGCGATGCGTAAGTTATAAAGATAAAATCGCGCAGGGATTGAGCGCAAACCACGGCCTGTTCGCTTATCCGGTTTTGCAGGCCGCTGATATTTTGATTTTCGACAGTAATCTTGTGCCGGTCGGAGCAGACCAGAAACAGCATATAGAAGTTACGCGGGATATTGCTGATTATTTCAATAACATTTATGGTGAGACTTTTGTTTTGCCCAAAGATTATATTATTGATTCGGTTGCGATTGTGCCCGGCATTGATGGCCGAAAAATGAGCAAGAGCTACGACAACACCATCGAGATTTTCGAGCCTGAGGCATCGGTGAAGAAAAAGGTAATGCGAATGGTTACCGATTCTACGCCGGTTGAACAGCCGAAAGACCCGGACAAGTGCAACATATTCGCGCTGCTTAAATTAGTCGCCTCGGCAGGCGAAATAAAGGAATGGGACGCAAAGTATCGCAATGGCGGAATGGGTTATGGCGACGCGAAGAAAAGGCTCGTGGAGCTTTTGATTGAATATTTCAAGCCGTACAGGCAAAAGCGAGCCGAGCTTGAACAGAATATGGATTATGTGCGAAAAGTGCTGGCCGATGGTGCGGAAAAAGCCAGAACTGTCGCGCGAAAAACTTTAACCCGGGCAAGAAAAGCTGTCGGCCTGGAATAACAATAGAAAGAACACCATTTGTCTGAATATAGAATAAATCTTGACGTTTTTTCGGGGCCTCTCGATTTGCTGCTGTATCTTGTACGCAAAGAAGAGGTCGATATATATGATATTCCGCTGGCGAAGATTACCGAAGAGTATATTCGCTATGTTGAAATGCTCAAAATACTCGATATTGATTTGGCCGGTGAGTTTCTTGTAATGGCCGCAACATTGATTGAGATGAAGTCCGCTATGCTTCTGCCGGCTGATGAGGTCGATGCTCTTGCCGAAGACGACAGCGGCGACCCGCGAACAGAGCTTATCCGCCAGTTGCTTGAATATAAGAAATTCAAGGACGCAGCCAATATGCTCAAGTCTTCCGCCGAGTGCCAGGAGCAAAAGTTTCCGCGAAGCGATAATATCATCACAAGCCTCAAGCCGAACGCTGAGCCGGAACTTGACCTCGACCAGCTCAACATCTGGGATTTGCTAAGCGCATTTGATACGATAATGAAGGCCACCGGCGGAATGATGGACATTCGTCATATTACGGATGATACGCCGATTGACCTTTATCAGATTGAGATACTGCACCGTCTGCAAACCGAAGGCCCGACGAATTTTGTCAGGCTGTTTTCGGAGAAAAAGAATAGACTGGTAATGGTCGGTATGTTTCTTGCGATTCTCGAATTGGTAAGGGAAAAACTCATCACTGCCGAGCAGGCTCATCTGGGTATGCCGATTTACCTGCGGGCTTTGACCGATGCCCCTGCCGAGCAGACCGTCAAAAACGCTATATTGAGCCAAATTGAAGATTATCAGCAGGAACAGCCGGAAAATCCGTCCGTTAATGAGGTAGCAATCGAAGAAATTTCCGACAAACAATCCTCCCCCTCTGCTTCTTGCAAAGCAAGAGAGGGGGCTGTACCCATAGAAGAATATAAGCCGCAAATATCGCCGGATATTGCGTTAGAGCCTGGCAATCAAGAAGTTATAAACGACCCTGCTGTCGGCAAAGATGATGGAATTATCTGATTTAGTTTGACTTCCGGCAGACGTTTAAATAGAATCCGCACATTGCAAGTGGATTATGTTCAGTAATAGAAAGGATTTAAATATGGCGGCAAATGTAACAGAACTCACCGATGCTCAATTTGATGATTTCGTGCATAACAGCGCCGAGCCTGTGCTGGTTGACTTTTGGGCGCCGTGGTGCGGGCCGTGCAAAATGCTCGCCCCCGTCATAGAAGAAATAGCAGAGGAATACGCAGGCAAGGCGAAAATATGCAAACTCAACACCGACGAGCATCACGAAGCGGCGATTGAGTTCGGCATTAATGCCATTCCAACTATAATTTTATTCAACGGCGGCCAGATAGCAAAAAAATGGGTCGGCTTAGTAAGCAAAACAAACATAACTGACGCAATTGATGAACTGCTCGGATAATAACCATCAAACATTAAAACCAAAATCGACAGATTTTGATTTTCATTTTTCAGAGAAATTCTATGCTCAAAAGAACACATAATTGCGGACAACTGCGTGCAGCGGATAATGGTACGAGAGTGAACTTATGCGGTTGGGTGCATTCTTATCGCGACCACGGGAATCTTGTCTTTATTGATTTGCGCGACCGATGCGGGCTTACACAGCTTGTTTTTAACCCTCAGTCGCAGCCTGATATGCACAAATTGTCGCGACAGTTGCGATGTGAATGGGTTATAGCCGCAAGCGGAAGCGTCCGACTCAGGGGCGAAGGTTTGGAAAATCCAAAACTGCCGACCGGCCAAATTGAAATTCTTATTGATAGTCTCGAAATACTTAACACAGCCGAAACTCCGCCGTTTGAGCTGGATGGCGCCGAAAATGTCGCAGAGGACATAAGGCTTAAATACAGATATATCGACATCCGAAGGCCTGCGATGCAGAACAGGCTGAAAATCAGGCACAGGGTCGCGAAGCTGGCTCGTGATTATTTTGACAGCGAAGGTTTTCTGGAAATTGAAACGCCGTTCCTCGGCAAGAGTACGCCTGAGGGCGCAAGAGACTTTCTTGTGCCGAGCAGATTGTGTCCGGGGTCATTCTACGCCCTGCCGCAGTCGCCCCAGTTGTTCAAGCAGGTTTTAATGGTCGGCGGCGTTGACAGATATTTTCAGGTCGTCCGCTGCTTTAGAGATGAAGACCCAAGAGCCGATCGCCAGGCGGAATTTACTCAGCTCGACGTCGAGATGAGCTTCGTCGATATGGACGATGTGATTGATGTCAACGAGCGTTTGATTGCGAAAATATGGAAAGAAATTCTCGGCATCGAAGTCAAAACTCCGATTATGAGAATGAGTTATAAACAGTCGATGGACGATTATGGCATTGACAGGCCTGATTTGCGGTTCGAGATGAAGCTGAAGGAAATTTCAGACATCGCAAAACAAAGCCAGTTCAAAGTTTTCACCGACACTGTGGCAAGAGGCGGAGTTATCAAAGGCCTCTGTGCCGTCGGCGGCGGAAAATTTTCAAGAAGCGATATAGAAAAAACATTCACCGGCCTCGCAAGCGATTATGGCGCAAAGGGATTAGCCTGGTTTAAAGTTGTCATTGATGAACAGACAAAGCAGCCTGACTTGTCGAGCAGCATCTCGAAATTTTTCACGCCGGAGCAGCGAAAACAGATAATTGAAAGATTTTCGGCAAAGCCGAATGATTTGCTGTTGTTTGTCGCTGATACTATGGCAGCAGCCAATAAGGCTCTTGCCCCATTGAGAATAAGACTTGGCAAAGAGCTTGGTCTCATTGATGAGAACGATTATAAATTTGTCTGGGTTGTTGATTTCCCGCTATTCGACTGGAATGCTGATGAGAAGCGTTACGATTCGCTGCACCATCCGTTCACAGCGCCCGTTGCTGAAGATATCGGCAAACTCGAAACCGACCCAGGAAATATCAGGTCGCAGGCCTACGATATCGTCGTCAACGGCTCGGAAATGGGCGGAGGCAGCGTGCGTATTCATCAGCCGCAAATGCAGGCCAAGGTTTTTGATTTGCTGAATATCTCAAGGCAGCAGGCCGAAGACAGATTCGGGTTCTTCCTCAAGGCTTTGAAATTCGGAGCCCCGCCACACGGCGGAATCGCTTTCGGGCTCGACAGGCTTGTTATGCTTCTGACAAAAACGGACAATATCCGCGATGTTATCGCGTTTCCGAAAACTCAAAAAGGTCAATGCTTCCTTACCGATGCGCCGAGCGATGTTGACCTCAAGCAGCTTGAAGAACTGAGTCTCAGAGTGCAGACGCACCATCTGTAAAAATTTATGTAGGGGCAGACCTGTGTGTCTGCCCACATTCAGCGCGTGGTCATAAAAAAATGTAGGGTGGGCTCTTCCCGTCCGCCATAGCCTTGGCGACGGCGGAAGCCCACGCGGTTGCCTTGTCATTCTGAGCGAAGCGAAGAATCTTATGTTAGCACGAATAAAAAACATATTAAGACAAATTCTTTTATTTTTTCATCCTCGTCCGGTTTCTCTGGCCGGCAAGTGCAGACTTCTTTTTGGCATAGCTATCGTGCTTGTTCTTGCCCTTGCCCTGCTGATTCCGTATTTCTGGATGGGCAAACTTGCCGAAAAAGCTGTTCTTGACTCCGGCAGAGCCGTTGTCAACACTGTTTATGAAAAGCACTTCAGGCTTGGTACACAAAGTGAAAAAATGCCCGTTATGCTCGACGAAACCGGAGCAAAAAAAGAGACCAAGTCCAGCAGAGTAAAATGGCTAAGATTCGACCAGTCGGAGCAAATATGGAAACTGCAGTTATCAAAAAGACAAAACCGGGCGCTCGAGCTTCTTAAACAGCAGGACGATGCCGTCGAAATAGCATGGGCGGAAAAAATAAATGACGCTACAGAAACAACGTATATCAATTTAGTCAGGGTCAACAAGAAATGTTTGGCATGCCACAGTTCCGAGGAACCTGCCCCTGTTTTCAATCTTGCCGAGCCTTTAGGCGTTGTACTCGTACAAATGCCCGGCAGAGGCACAAGCAGAACTCTGCTTTTAAATCGTGTATGTATCCTTGCTGCCGGCCTGCTCGCAGGAGCCGGTGCTATTGTCGCGTTTTATATAATTGCTCAGCGGGTGATTCTCAGCCCAATAAGACAGCTTCGCGCGATTGTTACCAATGTTTCAGACGGCAACCTTGAAGTCAGAAGCGGCATTAAAACACGGGACGAATTTGAAAAGCTCGGCGATGCGCTCAATGCGATGCTTGACAGTCTTGTCGAAGGACAGGAAAAACTTCGTCAGGCCAATAAACAGCTTGACGCGAAAATCACAGAACTTTCCGATAGAAATATAGAACTTTTCAAGGCGAACAAACTTAAAGGTGAATTCCTGGCTAATATGAGCCATGAATTCCGCACGCCTCTGAACGCGATTCTTGGTTTTGCGGAAATCCTTCGTGAAAAACCCGCCGACGACATCGCCAAGAGCAAACGCTACGCGGAGAATATCATCAGCAGCGGAAAAAACCTTCTCAAAATGATTACCGACCTGCTCGAACTGGCCAAGGCTGAAGCGGGTAAAATAGAGATGCATATAGAAAAGACAAGCATTCCCGAACTTTGCAGGGGTTTGGTTGCGTTCTTTTCTCCGCTGTCGGAAAAAGAGAAAATCAAAGTCCGTCTAACCGTCGATGAAAATATCCCCCTGATAAAAACCGATGCCGGCAAAGTTCAGCAGATTCTTTACAATCTTCTAAGCAACGCTGTCAAATTCACGCCTGAAAACGGCAAAGTCGAAATCAAGGCCGCTATTTCAGATGAACATACAATAAGAATTTCCGTTGCCGATACCGGACCGGGAATCGCCGAGGAGGACAGGGAAAAAATATTTGAAAAATTTCGCCAGATTGACGGCTCATTGACAAGAATCCAGGCAGGCACAGGTTTGGGACTTGCCATTAGCGATGAACTGGCACAACTGCTCAGCGGTAAAATCGGCCTGGAAAGCGCCCTCGGCGAAGGTTCTACTTTCTGGCTCGATTTACCAATCGTCAGAGCTGAAGATTAAAAAATCTACTCCCCTTTCAAATCTGCGATTTCAACTTCCGTTTACCTGCCCTGAAAGGGCATAATATATCAGCCCAGGGCAACGCCCTGGGTAAAAAGACCGCAAAAATCCCTAAGCCCTGAAAGGGCGTGATAATCAATGACATGGTTGGCCGTCTGTGGTTGTCTTTGCGAGGCCGCATGCCGTGGCAATCTCATCCGGTACAGACGTACAGCCGTGCGTCTCTGTCATCTCGACCGAAGTCCTGCAAAGCAGGACGCAGTGGAGAGATCTTTTTAAATTCTTATTCTCTTTCAAATGCTTTTTTCAAATTTCAAATCTGAGATTTTATTTTTTTTACTTCTATCCGCCATTGGCGAAACTGTTTTCAAGTCTCGATTTAATCCATTTCAGTGTCCCAAGATTAAGGTTTAAATTCTGTTTATAATTTTCATATTTAATTCCTCTAAAGTACGACCACTTTTCTTGAGATTACACTTAACACAAGCAACCACAAGGTTATCTAATTCCGTTCGCCCTCCAAGTGTATAAGGAATTATATGGTCAATATGGATTTCCTTTTTGTCAAGTTGTTTGCCGCAATATCGACAAGTATTTTTATCTCTTGCAATTACTTTTCTTCTAATGGTAGACAGGGTGTTTCTTTGCAATCCTTTCCTTGTTTGATATTGATCATATTGCTCTAAAATATCTCGTACAAATTTCTTTGTGGCTTCATTGGCAAATGGGTTGTTTTCGACATTTTTAAGATTGGAAAGGACTTCTTTGACCTGTCCTGCTGTATTAGGGTCAACACGAAAATCTTCAAATTTATATAATCTCATATCTATTTCCATAAGTTCTTTTGCATAAGGTAAAAGCTTCTTGGCTTCATTCAGAGCCTTTATTAGTTGGCGTGAAGGCTGATTCCAAAGATCAGATTCCTCATTAATGCAAACATTCCACCCTCTGTACTTCTCGCTGAAACTCTCACTAATAATTCGTATTCCATCATTTAATTCGTATCCATAGGTCATTGAAAGCCTCAACCAAAATAATTTCAGAGACAAAAAAACTATAATTGCTTTTAATTCTTATATTTTTTAAAATCACATCGGTCAGCCGATTCCTCATTCGACGTTACTTTTTTCTTCTCACCTGCTGCGATGGGCGCACACGCGGCGAGACGCCAATCCGCCCAACCCAAGCAGCAAAAGCGTTGCGGGCTCTGGGACACTGACAGCATTTGGGGCAGATTCAACAAGAATACTAATCCTTGCCCCGGCAGAATCCCACGGACTTGGTGAATCGTCGTACCACCAATAAGGAATGTTGCAAACAAAACCAACAAGGTTAATTTGACTGGCTTCTGTCGGAGTAACCGAAGTTGCACTCATCGGGTCGTATGAGCTGTTAATCGCAATGACCTCGGGATGATATGCATAAGCGGAACCGGACTGGTTAATCATGGCACCGACAATGATTGGCCCTGCCGCATTGGTTGATGAAACTCCCTCGGCAGAAATCAGGGTAAATTTCAATGCAAAAGCATCGAAAGAACTTATATCAATTCCTGTCAGTGAGCCGTTGCCTCCATATATCGAAGATGTCAAATACAAAGTTGGATTCTCTCCGTGAGCATTACGAGGGTCGGGATAGAGGATATCGAATCGGACGCCCGGCCCCGCTGCATCCGTAACACTGACCACTGTTGTAGGAGTGCCGGGATATTTATAATCCAAACTCATTAAAGCGCTGTCTGACAGCGTAAATGTTGCACCGCTTGCTGCCGTCATCACACACACAACCACCAAACAAATTGTAATTAACTTTTTCATTTCCTCTTTCCTTCCAAAAAAAGTGTTATTATTTTTTACTTTCTTCGCCATCTGCGTAATCAGTGTAATCAGCGTTTCCGTTCTTTGTGCCTTTTATCCCGTCAATCCTGCCCGCTGCGACGCGCATCGCGGCGAGTTATCCTGTCTGAAAAAATAAGATTCCATCGGCATCAGCTATTCCGCTGTCATTTCGACGCGCAGCGGAGAAATCCGGCGAAGCTGTCCTGAGCAAAGTTGCATTCTTCAATTTTCAATTATGTTTTCCACTTCCTTATCCTGTCTGAATAATTTATATAGAAACTCCGTTGAATTGTTCACGACCGGAAAATCCTCAAACAGCTTTTCATTTTCTTCCTGCTCCAAAGATGACAGCGATATTATAAGACATCCCCTATTGACAATCAAGAAAAAAACTATCCTGCCAATCCTATTATCCCGTCTAAAAAATCCGCGAAATCAGTGCCATCAGCGTTTAAAAATCGTTCAAAACTTGACGAAAGCTCATCAAAATTTTACGTTTTTTTGTAAAATTTTACAAAAAGTTACAAGATTTTGTCATTTTTTTGTAACTTTATGTCCGAATTTTGTAACTTTATGTAAGGTTTTTGTAACATTTCTTGCGCGTTTTTATCGAAATTCACTTGCGTTTTTGACATAAGTCCTTTATTTTCGAGTCGCGCGCAAGTTTTACCCCCTGTTTTTGGCCTGAATTTCATATCCAGAATTAATGGCATTTCTGCCGACAAAATGAATTTTTAGAGGTATTCTTTAGTCTTGATTGTTCACTGCCTCTGCTGTACTCTGACAGTTTAATTAAAAAAATCTCGGTGTCCTCTGCCTGCCATGAGCGTCCTGTGGTGAGCGCAGTCGAACCAAGTCGAATGGGTGAACTCTGTGGCTAACAATTTGTTTGATGATTCTGAAAAAGAACAGCCCTCCGGCAAAATCGCAACCATCGCTTTCGACAGCGGTGTCGATAATGTCTTTGACTATCTGCTGCCGGACAAACTCGGCGATGTCCTGCCCGGCCAAAGACTCGAAGTGCCTTTCGGCAGAGCAAATAAAACCACGCAGGGATTTTGTATTGCAATAAAACCAGCAGAACAGGCCAACAAAAAACACAAACTCAAATTCGTTAAAAAAATTATCGATGCCGCCCCCCTGCTCGATGAACGACTGCTTGCGTTTGGCAAATGGCTCAGCGATTTTTACGTTTGCCCATTAGGACAGGTATTAAGCGCAATGCTCCCCGCCGCTGTGAAAAAAGGCACAGGCGAAAAACAAGTCAAACACATCTGCCTTGCGGACAGGCAGGAACATAATCTCAAAAGCAAAAAGCAATTACAGATAATTGACGCTCTCAAAGCCGCAAACGCCTTCGATGCCGATTCAGCAATAGAATTAAATGGTTTGCTCCAATCGCTGAACATCGGGACAACAGTCGCGAATAAACTGGTTCAGGCCGGCATTGCAAAATTTACATCGCAGACATTTCTCAGAGAATTGCCGGTAGTGCCTGCGGGAATGCTGCTTAAAACTGATAAGGTAATTTTAAACGCCGAGCAGAAAACCGCTCTTGATGAAATTATAAAAAAGATAGAAGCTGAAAAATTTTCCGTCGCCCTTCTTCACGGTGTAACCGACAGCGGCAAGACTGAAGTTTATATCCGAGCAATTGAAAAGACCCTCGAAAAAGGCAAAAGCGCAATCGTTCTCCTGCCGGAAATCGCCCTGACGGCACAGACTGTTCAGCGATTCAATTGCAGATTTAAAAATATAGCCGTAATGCACTGCCAGCTCACCGCTTCGCAGCGAAACGCTCAATGGCAAAAGATAAAGACAACCTCACCGCTCGTTGTAATCGGCGCAAGAAGCGCGATTTTCGCCCCCGTGGCTAATCTCGGCATAATCGTAGTCGATGAAGAGCACGAATCGAGCTATAAACAGGATACCGTCCCCCGCTACAACGGCAGAGACGCTGCGATAAAACTTGCCCAAATGACCGATGCGATATGTGTGCTGGGCAGCGCAACGCCGAGCCTCGAAACGCTGTATAACTGCAAAACAAAAAAACATTTTTCATATCTGTCTCTGCCGAACCGCGTGATGAATCTGCCAAAGCCGGAAATGAAAATTATTGATATGGCCGCGGAAAAATTCGCAAAGGGCGTAAATCTTATCAGTGAAGAACTCCAGACGGCTCTGAAACAAACGCTGGAAAACAAGCAGCAGGCGATTTTAATGCTCAATCGCAGAGGCTTCAGCAATTTTATTTTTTGTCCGAGCTGCCGATATACGCTCAAATGCAGAAATTGCGATGTGGCTCTGACGTTCCACAAATCAGAGAAACTCCAAAAAACGATTGAGATTAAAGACAGAATTAAAGGCGGTTTTGCGATGTGTCATTACTGCCTTTCGCAGACGCTTGTTCCGCACAAATGCCCTATGTGCGGCAAGGCTGTTACGATGTTCGGACTCGGCTCCCAGCGGCTTGAAGATGAACTGATGGCAAAATTGCCGAATGCACGGATAGTCCGTGTTGACAGCGATTCGATGCAGAAGCACGATTACTATAAATTGCTCGCTGATTTTGACGCGGGCAAAATTGATATTCTTTTCGGTACGCAGATATTGGCAAAGGGACTGCATTTTCCAAACGTTACGCTTGTAGGCATAATCAGTGCGGACTCATCTTTGCAGATTCCCGATTTCCGCGCAAACGAGCGGACTTATCAGCTTATCTGTCAGGTTGCAGGCCGCGCGGGCAGAAGCAGCAAAGGCGGCAGAGTTTTTATTCAAACTTTTTTGCCAAATCAGCCTGCAATAAAATTTGCGGTACAGAACGATTTTGAAGGCTTTGTAAAAGAGGAATTGAAACACCGAAAATTATGTCTGCTGCCGCCTTTTGGCAGATTGGCAATTGTGCGAATGCGTGATACGAATTTTGACAGGCTCACCGCCGGCTCGCAGACAATCGCTGAACAATTAACTAATCTCATTGGTTCTTTGGGTTTGGACATAAAACTAACAGGACCAATGCCCTCGACTATCAGTCGAATTCAGCGATTTTATCGTATGCAGATTATCCTTCAGACCGCTAATCCGGCTAATTTAGCCCCACTTTTTGACAGTTTTCGCAGATTGAAGCCGTCAAATTCGTATATTCAGACACAAATTGATGTTGATCCTATAAATTTATTGTAAATTTATTATGGGTTGCAAAACGATAAAAAATCTGTAAAATACCCGTTCCCTTTTCGGGGAGTAGCTCAGCTTGGCTAGAGCGCTGCGTTCGGGACGCAGAGGCCGGAGGTTCAAATCCTCTCTCCCCGATTTTCGATAACCCCATAAGACAAAAACTTTTATGGGATTATTGTGTCAAATATAACCGCATTAGCTACAAAATTTTTATCCTCCCAAAACTATCCGTGCAAGCAATTCTTTGATTTTATCGGACATTCTAAAAATTTTCTTACCCACTTTGCCATCCAATGCTTTTATTTCGTATTGTATATGGGTTGAGCCTCTAATGTCGGAGGCAAAGTTGGTGAATTTGTTTATTTCGGGGGATATATTATGATGAAAAAATATGTTGTTTCGTCTTTGATGTTGGTATCTGTGTTTGTAATGCAACTTTCTGCGAATCCGGTGGACTCTGTAACTATGACGAATACCGGCTTTGGCGCAAAGGATACTATGACTATATGGGGCGGCGGACATTCAGGTTTAACCGTCTATTCGGGAATCTTTATGTTCAACAAAACAGCAAGCACCGGCACCGGCAACCTGATTAGCAACGGCACGATAGGCGGCTTCTGTATGGACCTTTCCGAGTATCTGGCCAGCGGCCCGCAAACTTATGAAGTTTTAAATGTTTCCGAAGGGCCGAAACCCACGACATTCCTCGGAGGCGGTATGGGAGCAACTAAAGCGGCTTATCTGTCGGAGTTATGGGGCAGGTATTTCGATTCATCGTGGATGGCGGGCGGAACTTACACCGCCGCTCAAAACGCGCAAGCTGAAGTTTTTCAGGCCGCGATTTGGGAAATTATTTACGAAGACCTGCCAACTTCCTCCGCCGGCTGGGATGTAACCATAGACAGCACGACAGGAAACAAAGGCTTTATAGCTGCCAATCTTGATTACACTCTTGCCAATTCGTGGCTGGGAAGTCTTACTGGTATGTATCAGGGCGCTAACCTGACAGCGCTGTCTTACAATGGCAATCAGGATATTCTCACAGTGATTCCTGAACCGGCAACAGTGGCATTTTTGGCTGCCGGATTACTGCTGGCGGTTAGCAGGGGTTATAAAACATTGAATCGCTAAGAAAGATTTGGGATAAAGATGTTTAACTTTAAACATAGTTTAATGTGTATTTCGTTAGTCGTGCTTGCCGCTGCTGCCGGTCAGGGTTCAACTATTGATATCGGTAGTGTCGGCCTATGGGCAGGCGGAAAAATCGACCTTGGCGGCGGCGTTTCGGTGAGCGGGATAGCGGCATCTGGCGGAGCTTTTTCCGCATCCAGCGGTACGAATCTGACCTCGATTTATACCGAAAAAGGCGTTTGGATAGACAAGGGGTCGGTTGTGAGCGGCGATGTCATCGCCAATGGCAAAATTGAGACAGGAAGTAATGTCAAAATCGGCGGTACTGTTTCTGCATATAGCGATTTTGTACTGCCGAAGCTTGATATTTTAGAGAAAACCACCTTTGGAACAAAGGATGTCTACGGCAAGAAAGACAGTACGACAACGCTTTTGGCAGGCGACTACAAAGGCCTGAGTTTCAGCAAAGATACAACTCTAAATCTTTCATCAGGCAAATACAACATACAGAGCTTCTGGATGGATAAAGACAGTGTCGTCAATGTGAACACATCAGCGGGCGACGTTGTGCTTAATATCGCAGGGAGTTTCAGCACGTCAAGAAACGTGTCGTTTGCAAACACCGGCTCCGGCAGTCTGCAGATAAATATCTTCGGTAAGGACTTCTGGCTCGGCAGCGATTCAAGTCTCTCTGCCGTGCTGAAAGTGTTCGGCGGCAATATAGGCGCGGATAGTTCAGTAAATCTATCCGGTCAGATGTATGCCACGGGCAATATCTGGCTGGGGAACAATTCGCAGTTTGAATACACCCCCGCCATTGCTACAGCGATACCTGAGCCTTCTACTCTGGCTCTTTTGGCTGTTGCGGGATTTTACGGTTTTATCGCAAAAGGCCGGCATCCCAAACATACATAAGCTGGGGCGTGGTCAGGGAGTATAAGCCCTTCATATCGAACTTGAAGAGGGTCTTTGCCTGCATAAAGTTTTCAAACGAGAACGGCTCTTCATATTCAATTACTTTCGCATCATCTATGTTTGCCAGTTTTTTCGCTAACGCTATCGCCTCATGAATATAGCCGATGTCATCAATCAGCCCGCATTCAAGGGCTTCAGGGGCGTTGTATATGCTTCCATCGGCAAGAGTCCTTGCCTGCTCTTTGGTGATGAGGTCTTTCCTTGCCTGGGTGACTATTCCCAAAAATCTTTCATAAGCGGGATTGATTAGTTTATCGCTGAGATACATTTTCTGCTCTTCTGTTACGGGTTCAAAACTTGTAGGCCAATCCTTTTTAGTGCCGGACTTGATAATGAGCGGCTTGATTCCGAGTTTCAGCTCAAATAAATCCTGAAGGACAAAATGCCCCATTATAACGCCGATAGAGCCTGTAATCGCGGTAGGCTCGGCAATGATTTTGTCGCAGGCACAGGAGGTATAATATCCTCCTGACGCGGCAACGGTTTCCATAAACGCCACGACGGGCTTGTCGGTTTCTTTCCTAAATCTGCAAATCTCGTCGTAAATCCTGTCGCTGGCTGCTACGCCGCCGCCTGGTGTGTTTGTTTTGAAAATTACGGCTTTTACAGTTTTGTCGTCTTTGGCGGCCTTTATCTGTTTAATCACCTTCTCGCACATATCGCCGCTGATAATGCCCTCAATCCTGATGATGGCAATTTTGTTTGATTTTATCCCACTCTCAATGGTTTTTTCGACATAATAGCCGCCCTTGTCGGTTGTAATTAAAGCAACCGAAGCCGCCAGGGCTATAACTAACAGCAGATTGGCGATTATCGAGAAAGCCAGGACGATTCCGAAAAATATCTTCCAGCCAAGGCCTTTTGAATGGTTTTGGTGAGCTGACTGCGGCAGGTTCGGGGGATAAACATTTTCCACAGATTCCATTTTTTACATCCTTTCGTACAAAAATCCACTAATGATTGTAAAACCCCGGCAGTGAAATGTCAAAATGGTTTTTGCCGGAATAAAAATGTTTTGTCAGGGGCAATTTTTTTCTTTTATGTCGCCGGAAGGGCTGATAAAATTATGAGTTTGGTATTATTGGATTTAACGCTGTCGCTCCCAGCCCCGACTTCGCCAGACGGCTACGACGGGGCAAGCGGTCGCGGCAACTGCGGAGTATGGTTATATGCTGAAAACAATGAAGCTATCAGATGGCAGGCTTGTGGAATGTACTAACGGAGACGCTATCGTCTCCATCTATGTTGCGCCTGACGAAAATGAGCGAAAGTACCTCATCGAGCAGTTCAAGATAGATGAGCATACCCTCAATTCCTCTCTTGACCCTGACGAGCCGAGCCTTTTGGAATTTGAGCCGGAACATATCGCGATGATTTTCAAGCGTCCGAGGCATTACGCCGCACAGGACGAATATCTGTTCAAGGCTCTTTCGGCAGGTTTATTTATTTTCAGCAACCGTCTGATTATCGTTATTTCAGAGGAGACTTACCTGTTTGAAGGTAAAATTTTTAATAAAATAACATCCGTTCTCGATATTATGCTTAAGCTGATTTATCGTTCTATTTCGCATTTTGTAGAACATCTAAGAGGCATCAATCAGATTTCCAACGAACTTGAGCAGCACATAAATGTTTCAATGGAAAACAAGTATTTGCTTAATCTCTTTACCCTCGAAAAGAGCCTGGTTTATTATCTTAACGCTGTACATTCAAACGCCGCGATTATCAACAAACTCAAAAGCAGCGCAGTCAAAATCGGTTTCACACAGGAAAACATCGAGTTTCTTGACGATATATCGATTGAAAACACTCAGTGTCTCAGCCAGGTTGAAATTTTTTCACAGGTTTTGTCCAGTCTTATGGATGCCCGCGCTTCGATTATCAGCAACAACCTTAACATTCGCATCAAGGCGTTGACGATTTTATCCATTGTGATTATGCTTCCGACTCTGATTGTGAGTATTTTTTCAATGAATGTTCGGATTCCGCTTGAAGACCATCCCCACGCATTCTGGATTATATTCAGCCTGGCTTGTATAGCATCCACAATGGTCGGTATGCTATGGTGGCGAAAGAAGTGGTAAAATGAATTGCCCCGCCTGCAAAAATGCGATGATTGTGCTTGAGCTTGAGCAGGTCGAGATAGACTACTGCTGCGATTGCGGCGGCATCTGGCTCGATGCGGGCGAACTTGAACTATTGTTTGAGGATACAAATCAGGCTGGACAACTCGTAAAATCCTTTGCAACCGCAACCGGCCTCAAGGAAGATGTTCGCCGCTGTCCGATATGCCTGGCAAAAATGGACAAGGTTTCGGTCGGCAGTGAAAATGAGCCGGTTATCATCGACAGATGCGCAAAATTACACGGCCTGTGGTTTGACCGCGGGGAACTATCACAAACTTTAAGCAAAGGCAATTTTGATAAAGAGAAAAAAATAATTAAACTTTTGGCGGAAGTTTTCAGCTTCAAAAAAAGTTAAGTTAATCTGAAAGGGAATTAAAATGGTGTGGATTATTGTTTTGGCGGTTGTGGCGATAATTGTTTTTGCGGTTATCGGGATGTACAATTCCTTAGTCGGTTTGCGGAATCAGGTCGATAATGCCTGGTCGCAAATATCAGTTCAGCTCAAGCGGAGGCACGATTTGATACCGAATCTTATCGAAACAGCCAAAGGCTATATGCAGCACGAACGCGGCACGTTTGAGGCTATTACCGCAGCCCGCAGTCAGGCTATGGGAGCGAAAAACGTCGCTGATGCCGGCAAGGCTGAAGGTGTTCTCGGTGCGGCGTTGAGCAAATTCCTGCTCACAGTCGAGGCTTATCCTGATTTGAAGGCTAATCAGAATTTTCTTTCGCTTCAGGAAGAACTCAGCAGCACGGAAAACAAAATCGCATTTTCCCGACAGGCTTATAACGACCAGGTTCTGTTCTTCAATAACAAGACTCAAATGTTCCCCTCGAATATAATCGCCGGAATGTTTAATTTTACAAAACGCGATTTCTTTGAAATAGAAGACACAACGGAGAAAAATGTTCCGAAAGTAAGTTTCGGGAACTAAGCCGTTATGTGGGAGCAAATCAGGGCAAATAAACGTAATTCAATCCTGCTGCTGTTTTTGATGGCGGCGGTTTTGGGCGCTATCGGCTGGACAATAGGAATGGCTTATGTGCCGAATCCCAATGGCGGAATTCTCGGCCTTGGGGCAGCTTTGATTATCTGGCTTATTCTTGCAGCAGTAAGTTTCAGCAGCGGAGACGCGATTTTTCTTGCCGCGAGCAGAGCCGTGCCTGTCGAAAAAAGCGTTAATCCTCAGCTTTTCAATATTGTAGAGGAAATGGCAATCGCAGCGTCTTTGCCGATGCCGAAGATTTATATAATGAATGAATCGGCACCGAACGCCTTTGCGACTGGCAGAAATCCACAAAACGCCTCAATAGCTGTTACCGCAGGCCTTTTAGGCAGGCTCAACAGAGATGAACTTCAGGGCGTTGTCGCTCACGAAATGAGCCATATCCTCCATCGCGATATTTTGTTTGTAACCATCGCGGGCGTTATGCTCGGCGCAATAACAATGATTTCGCAGATATTTCTACGGAGTATGTTTTACGGCTCGATGTATGGAGGGGGCAGAAGATATTCATCGCGAAGCAAAGATTCCGGCGGCGCACAGGCCATTCTGCTCGTAATTGCGATTGTTTGTGCAATACTTGCTCCGATTCTGGCGACGCTGCTTTATTTTGCGTTGAGCCAAAAACGTGAATATCTGGCGGATGCGGGAGGAGCGAGACTGACACGCTATCCAGAAGGACTGGCCAGTGCGCTGGAGAAAATATCACAGAATACCGTACCGCTTTCGGTTGCAAATAAGGCATCAGCTCCGATGTATATTGTCAATCCTTTACAGAAAGAAGGGATGAAACTTTCCGATTTGACCAGCACGCATCCGCCGATTTCCGAACGAATAAAAATTCTCAGGGGTATGTCCGGCGCATCGTTCACGGATTATTCAGAGGCTTTTAAAAACACAACTCACTCTGCTGTGCCGATACCATCGTCAGCGATGAAAACCGCTGAGCATATCGAAATTCGTCAGGCTTCATCACAGCAGGCAACGAACTATAAGAAACAAACTCGCGATATCGGCGATATTATGCAGATGGCAGGCGGATATAGATTTATTAACTGTTCCTGCGGATTGAAAATGAAAATTCCGCCTAATTTCAGTAGCAGCAAAGTACAATGTCCCCGATGTGGAACAGAATATGATTCTCGGGGTTAGTCAGACTTTCTCAGCCATTTGTGGCGGAAAATGTTTCTGACTTTATCGGTGAAAGAAATGCCGAGCCGCTGGGTGGAAATCGAAAAATCCATCTTTTTCAAATCATTTGGAGTTGATTTAAGTTTAAATAAGCCACAGAGAAAAGGAAATAAGGATGCAAGGAAAGGATGTAAGGAGTCTTTCTGCGTTTGGGCGACTGTCCTTACTTCCCTGCGTCTTTGCTTCTTTGCTTCTTTTTTACTCATCGTGCAATTGCTAATTTTGTCGCGGCCAGGAGTTCTGCCCCTGTTCTGCTCTCAACCTGGTCAGCAGAAAACAACTGATGCCTTTCCAAAATCTGCGGAGCATCAGCATAATATCTCTTTGCAGCCTCGACGCCGCCTTCTGCCGAGCCTTCCGTTTTGTAATTTATATCCAGCAACCATTTGCTGAATTCATCATTATATTCAGCGGGGAAAATTACAGCGGTTACAAACTTTTCATCGCTGTACTGCGAAAGATGAACCTTTGCCTTTGCCGGCGGAGCGGTTTTTACAGCAGAGTTTATAAGAGTTTTATAATCCCTGTTGGCGGTTGCTTCATCAGATGCGTAAAAGAACATTCCCATTTCAAGCTGAAAAATCCCGCTCGGCACACCTTTAAGCTCCATTCTGCCATCCGGATATACATTATAAATTTTATAAACCTTTATATCTTTGAAATTTTCACTTTCGAGCAGTTCGGCGACCTCATCAGCGGTAAAGCCGACAGAGCAACTCTGGCCGAAATCAACGATATAAAGACCTTTATACTTTTGCGAATTTTTAATTTCAGGTAGCTTCATTTTATTTAACCAGTAATTTTGCGAATTTTCTTTTACCAGCCTTTAAAATCATTCCATCTTTAGGCATTATCATTTGGTTGGCATCGGCGATTTTTTCGCCATCGATAGTAAAACCGCCGCCTGCGATAAGTCTTTTCGCTTCTCCGCCGGTTTCGACAAGACCGCATTGCACGACTAATTTTGCCGCGGCGATTGGTTCAGCGGAAATACTTATCTCCGGCATATCGTCAGGCAACTGCTTTTGAGCAAAAATCTTTTCAAATTCAGCAGCGGCAACTTCAGCGGTAGCTTCATTATAAAACTGCGCAACTATAATTTTGCCAAGCAGAACCTTTGCCAGTTTCGGATGCGTTTTGTTTGGGTCAACAAGTTCTTTTATTTTTTCAGTCGGAATATCCGTGAGCAGCGTGTAATAATTGTCCATCATTTCATCGCTGATACTCATCACCTTGCCGAACATTTCCTTTGGCTCATCGAGAACGCCGATATAATTGCCTTTGGATTTGCTCATTTTGTCTTTGCCGTCAAGGCCGACAAGTATCGGCATTGTAATTACAATCTGCGGTCTTTGGCCGTAAGCTTTTTGAATGTCTCTGCCTACAAGATTATTGAATGTCTGGTCTGTCCCGCCAAGTTCGACATCGGCCTGTACTATAACTGAATCATAGCCCTGCATAAGAGGGTAAAGAAATTCATGGGTATAAACATCAATATTGTTCTGCAAACGAGATTTAAAACTGTCTCTCTGGAGCATCTGGGCAACGGTTTTTTTTGCGGCAAGCTGAATGAGTTCTATAAGACTCATTTTTTCGAGCCAGCTGCTGTTATTCTTAATTTCTAATTTTTCTTCCGAGGTGTCCAGAATTTTACCTGCTTGAGCAATATATGTCTGTGCGTTTTTTTCGATTTGCTCGCCTGAAAGCATCGGCCTTGTGGTGTTTTGGCCTGTCGGGTCGCCGATGCGGGCGGTATAGTCGCCGATAATGAGAACTGCCTTATGTCCCATATCCTGAAACTGACGCATCTTGCGCATTACAACCGTATGGCCGAGATGAATGTCCGGCGCGGTCGGGTCCATACCGAGCTTTATTCGGAGCTGTTTTTTTTCTTTCGCAGCCCAGGCAAGCCTGTCGGCCAATTCGTTTTCGTTAAATACCTCAACGGTGCCGCGTTTAATCTGCTCAACTTGTGCCTTAATATCCGTCATAAATGCCTCAAAAGTATAAAATGAACATTTTAAACGAATTGTATCCGCTAATCAATTGAAATTAGGGGATGATTGGGCATGTAATTTTGATGATGGAGTTGTTCTAAAACAATTTTTTGCTGTCGATGAGGAAGTTAATCGGCCCATCATTTTGCGAAAAAACCTGCATATCTGCGGCAAAAACGCCTTTTTGAACCTCTATACCCTCTTTTGCGATAAGCTCGGCGGTTTTTTCGTATAGTGTATTTGCCGATTCCGGCTCAGCGGCAAGGCCAAAGTCCGGCCTTCTGCCCTTCCTGCAATCGCCAAAGAGCGTAAAATTGCTGACAACCAGTATCTTTCCTGATGCATCTTTTATGTTGCGATTCATTTTGTCGTTTTCATCGGGGAAAATTCGCAGATTCGCAATCTTTTCAGCAACAATGGCGGCATCGGTTTGATTGTCGCCCCTGCCAACACCCAGATAAACGAGCAGGCCTGTATCAATTTGGCCGACAGTTTTGCCGTCGATATCAACCCTGGCGTTTTTAACTCTCTGGACTATTGCTCTCATTTACAGGCTTGTCTAAATTCTTTTGTGGTATATTATTGATGTTGTTGACATCAACAGTTTTAGTCTCACTTTTTCGCCAGTTGCCGAATATTTTTTTCATTTGTTCCGAAACCGATGTTGGGTGCTGCTGCAGAGATACGCTATGCACGAAATTGCAGGTTTTATAAACAACAGTGTTTGCCTTTTCCTGAGAAAGTTTTGCGCCGGTAAAAAATGCAACATATTTACTGCCCTGCGGCGGTGAAATGTTAATCAGAAATATCACAAATCCAGCAATCGCAGCGCCTGTGAAAAAGCCGAGTATCGCAGCGCCGATACTATTCAGCAGCGATGGGAACGACACACAATAAACAGCCGTTAAATATCGAAATGTCGCAAGTTGAGCTATTATGAAAAACACCACCGCGAGCGAAAGCATTGTGCCGGAATAGGCAAAATCTCCGAGTTCGGTTCTTATAATAGGCAGTTTGTCGATTATTTGCGGAGCAGCCATTACACCGAGATAAATCGCAACAATAATATTGAATAGAAATGCCCATGCGGGATACCAGGTTTTTTTGTATCCAAGCCAGGCAAAGCCAAGAGCAGTAATCAATATTATAAATCTGTACATAATACACCCATAATCAACAAAACAAATTTTTTTAATCAAACAGCTATCAAATAGCAACTACTTTAATCACAAGGACTTATAACACACCTGCATTATATCATCTCATATAATCAAATAAGATTCACGCCCAAAATGGTACATACCGAGCGTGTTTCTTTGACTCGCTTTCCGGATTGGCCAACTTGATAACACCATCCTCAATCGCTTCCTTGATAATTCTGGATACCATTGCACTATTCCCCTTGTCTATTCCGAACCTGTCTCGCAATGAAGTATTGGTTAAATATTCTCGCTGAACATATTTTAAACAGGAATGAAGATATGCAGCCCGCACTTTATCATTTCTGTTCATCTTAGACAGCGGTCGAGGTGCAAACAAAGTAATTCTTGTGCTGTCATCAACAACCTCAAACAATGGAGCAGGCAACTGATAAAATTCTGTTTGAGAAACAATCTTGTCGATGCCGCTGCCGCGTTCTTCGCAAATACCAACTCTACGCATAAAAGAAGCTAAAGCCTCATTACGAGATTTTGGGGGACTATCAAGAAAACGTTCTGTATTCACAAGCGGTTTACCTGGATTGGTTATCTCTATACGATTTGAGAAAATTTCTATCATAGGACATATACCGCCTACGAAGAAATCCTGATGTATAATAGCATTTGAAACAAGCTCACGAATTGCAATTTCAGGATACATCGGCACATCCTTTCTCAAGGCTTTACCGATGATTTCATTGCGCGGGATAAGACCATTAATAAATTCTATGAGACCTTCAAACCCACAGGCATAGCCCCTCCTGCCAACTTGTTCTTTTATTGTCTCAAGCCTCGTTATATCCTTATAGACAATCACCCTGACAGCTTTTCTTTTTAAATTTCTAAAATCATCTAACTTTTTCGCAAATAGAATTGCGCCAAGGTTTGCAATAGAATATGTTCCGGCATCATTTTTCACTATCATATTATCGCTGATAAGCCATATAAGATAACCCGATGCTTTTCCAACAAATGCAGCCGAATTAGCCAAAGCCGAAATATATTCTCCAATTTCTTCCGGATTTTTATTATTATGCTTAAATTCCGCCCATTCCGTCTCCGCAGGCAGAGCAATTAATTCATCAAGCAACCGTAATAAATACTCTCGCGAATATATCATACTTTACTTTCAATCAATAATCTTTACTACCCAAGATTCGACGTAACACGCTTTACTTCGGCAAGGCTGGTTACGCCGGAAAAGGCTAATTTGAGGGCCTGCTTTCTAAGGTTAGTTTTGTAATGCTCGTCGCCGATGTTTTTAAAATTGCTGACGGAAAAACTCTCCGAAAGAATCTGTGCTCTTACGCCTTCATCGATAATCATCATATCGAATATGCCTATTCGGCCTTTGTAGCCTGTATTGGCGCAGTATTCGCAGCCTTTGGCCTGCATTATTTTGCTCATATCCACTTTGCTCTGCTGGAATTTAACAATCTGCGTTTCGGTGAGGTCGGCAACCGCATTACATCTGGGACAAAGTTTGCGAACTAATCTTTGCGATATTATCAAGTCAACCGCTGATGAAATAAGCAGCGGTTTTACTCCCAAATCCATCAGTCGGACTATCGTCGCGGCGTTACTGCTGCTGTGCAGGGTTGCCAAAACCAAATGGCCGGTCTGCGATGCGCTGAGAGCCACCGAAGCGGTTTCCGCATCTCTGATTTCGCCGACGCTTATGACATCCGGGTCTTGTCTTAAAACGCTGCGGAGAGCCTTTGCGAATGTAATATCGGCTTTTGGATTTATTTCAATCTGGCTGGCCTGCGGCAGGACATATTCAATCGGGTCTTCAATCGTGATTACGTTTCGCGAATTAAAATCAAGTTCACAAAGCATAGCCTGCATCGTAGTGCTTTTGCCGCTGCCTGTAGGACCGCAAACAAGAATCATTCCCTGCTGATGGCTTATCGTTTCCCTTACAAGCTGCTGATAGCGTTCACCCATACCGACATCGGCAAGGCTCAGATGCTTAGCGGCTATATTGAGGATTCTGATGGAAAGTTTTTCACCGTGTAGAACGCCCGCGCTTGCTACACGAAATGAAACGTTGCCATCTGGCGTTTTGGCGATAAATGCGCCATCCTGCGGCCTTCTGCGTTCGGCAATATCCATACTCGAAACAGCTTTTATACTGTTGACTATCGCGGCACACTTTCTAAAGTCAATTTCCTCAACGGTGCGAAGCATCCCATCAACACGGTATCTGATGGAAAACGTATCGCCGCTTATCGGGTCGATGAGAATATCGCTGGCAAGTTCATCGAGAGCGTTTGCGATTATCAAATGGGTATGCTCAATTGCGCTGCGGTCGGATTTATCCTTGCCGCCGCCAAAGACTTCAAACATATCCTTGCCCGATGAATCGAGCAGAACCAAAGAGTTTTTGCTTCTTGAACCGGCGAAATGACTCACCTCAACGATTTGGCCTGCCCTGTGGAATGCGGCTTTAACGGCATCCACAAAAGGCACACCCTGCCGGAGAATCTTTGCCGCTGCTTCTGCCGCGATAAAAACAAACAAAACAAACGGGCCGAATACCAACATCAGGACATTCATATAGGCCTTGAGCCTTTTAGGGACTATCGGGCTGAACTCAAACCGCTGGACGAGGTACATACAGAGATAGAACCAGACGATTAGAAATGCTATTCTAATGGGGCTAAACAGCAGCTTTACGGGCACAAACTCCATTGTATTTCCACGTAACAACCAATAAAGATTGCCGAGTTATAACAAAAACCCGTCTTTTAAGCAAATAAAAAAGATTAACGTAATCTTTTTTATGCTATCCGATAAATTCGTTGCCGACTTTGCGGGCACGAGTCGGTTTGTCGAGATTTATGCCCAGAGCAATGCCAACCTCAACGAGAATATTCCAGCCTGCGGCCAGATAGACGTAGTTCTGCAATTCGCCGATGTCCGGCACTTTAATAGTCGGGAAGATGGTATCCTCATCACTGACAGCGAAAACTTTCATACCAACGCCATCAACAAGAGTTTGCTTGATTTTTTCAAGTTCGCTTTTGAACGGGTCAATCAGAATAACGACATCATCGGCATTCATAACCTCTTCAATGCCGTGGACAGCGTAAGTGCCTTCGAGATAGTCGCTCTTTTTGCGTGTGATTTCGTTTGTCTTGAGCGTAAGTTCCTCGGCAACGCCGTCGTTTTTGCCGGCAAAATAAATCGTGCCTGCCCTGGCAATGCTGTCGGTAATTTTTTTATCAATAGGCATAGTCAATGCCTTTTCAAAGGCATCAGCAAGAGCGGGCAGTTTTTTGCTCAAATCAATTCCCTGTACCGCGGCAAGCAAAAACTGATAAAACAATGCCTGCTCTGCAACAGATTTTGTGGCGGCAACGGCATCTTCTTTGCCGCAGCTCAATATGAACGACTGATTTGTAAGCGATTCGAGTTTTGTTTTTGGATTTGCAATCAGGCCGAAGAGGTTTTTATGATTTACGCTTTTGAGCCTGTCGAAAAGACGAATTATTTCCTTTGTCTGGCCGCTGTTGGAAGCGCCGAAGACAACATAGTCTCTCAAATCATAGCAGCACGATTGCAAACCTCCGTCAGTTGCGAGATTCAAATCCAATCCCGCTCTTTTTGCGGCATACATAGCGTTTTTGGCGGGGAAGATTCTGCTTGAGCCTTCGCCTGAAAAGAAAAGTTTTTTAGTTTTTTTGATAGCAGCGACTGCGTTGTCGGCGTTTTTAAGACTGAAATTCCGCAAAATGCCCGGCGTCTGCATCATTTCACGGATAAGAGCAAACTGGTTTTTTCCGCTGTTCATTTTTACTTCCTTTCTTTCAAACTAAATTTTTTAGCCTCTAATTTTACATATTCCGGTAAATGGCCTACTAACGGCCTTACATAATCGAGAAAAGCGTCTGTAATATAGAAACCGTTTTTGCTTATAAATTTATCGGGCATAGGTCTTGCTTTTGCGGCAACTTCGCTAAGTGCAACCGAGCCGGTAGAGCATTTATACTCTTTGCCCTTCTGTCTTTCAAGTGTAATCATAAGGCCTGTTTTTCCCGCCGCGGCTAATTTGACCGCCGCTTTGCCAGCCATAAAGGCCTCGTCGATGTCTAATTTTACCGCGCGGTCTGCTGCGCACATCGGAAGCGATTCGGTAATCTGGAATTCGCCCCTGAAACCGAATTCATCGGCGACCATTCTGTGGAGGGCGATTGCTGCGCTTGTGCCGCCCATAGCTCCGAATTCGATATTGCTGAATTTGTCTTTTGTTTGTGACGCTGAAACCGGCGTTTTATCCGCGTAAGCGATTCCTTCGCCGCAGACTATCGAGACAAAGCCGAAATTGTCATAAGTTTTTTTGACTTCTGCCAGGAATTTCTGTTTATCAAACGCTCTTTCCGGCAGACAAAGAATATGAGGAGCATCCGATGAGTGCTGTTTGGCAATGGCGCTTGCCGCGGGCAGCCAGCCTGCTTCCCTGCCTATGGATTGATAGACGACAAACTGGTCAACTTTTCGCATATTTCGCGCAAGAACGCCGGCCTGCATAACGGATAACGCGGTGAATCTGGCTGCACTGGGATAGCCGGGCGTGTGGTCTGTGCCGAACAGGTCGTTGTCAACGGTTTTTGGAACGCCTATGCCTATAAGTTCGTATTTGTTATGAGCAGCGAATTTTTCAAGTCGGCAGATTGTATCCATCGTGTCGTTTCCGCCGGTAAGAAATATATAGCGAATATCATATTTTTTCAGCGTGTCGAGAACTCTTGGCAGGTCGCAGTCTTTGAGTTTATATCTGCAAGAGCCGAGCGAGCTTGAAGGCGTTGTTTTAAGGCTTTTAATTGTGGCTTCTGATTCTGCGCCGAGATCAATAACATTCTCAGCCATAAAACCCTCGATGCCGAATCGCATACCGAGTACGTTTTTAATGCCTGAAAAGTTTTTCGCAGCGGTGATTATTCCCGCCAGAGACGAATTGATTACCGAAGTCGGCCCGCCGGACTGGCCTAAAATCGCGTTGCCCTTCAACATTATTTTAAATTCTCCTAATAATGACAAAAAAGGCCGCCTTGTGGATGAGCAAAAGTTTTTGCTCTTAAAGCAGCCTTTCAAATTTTACTTCGGACTGCAATACTAACAGCACACAAAAAAACTGTCAAACAATATTTTTCGACTTCAAAGAGATTGCCGCACTATATGGGAATGACAAAATAAATGTCAGTTCAAGCATTTTAGGCAAAAAAATTCTAATCCATATTTGGGACGGTCTGCAAACCGATAAATATCTTTAGCTTTGGACAGACTATCGAAAGCCTTTGATGACGGCGATGCCATTGCTGCCTAATGCGATTTCAGCTTCGCGAAAAGGTGTGTTGTTCCTCCTCCTTTGTTCCAACTGCCGACCTTTGCCCTGCTCAACAAAATAGGCTTCAATTCCATACCTCACATTAATAGTTTTATATTCTACACCAAACATAAATCCGCTCGTCGGATAAGCTATCCTGCCGCAGATATATATCGCACCTTTCTGCGGTTTTTTATCAGTGGCATAAAGAATATCCGCCACATCATTGGCATCAACTTTCAGCACAACATAAATTTTTTTGTCCCTCATATAGTCATTATTTGCAATTTTGCTTAATTCATCCCGCAAATGCGATTCAGCTATGGTGCTAATTTCATATCTAAGAGTAACATAATCGCCACGAAATAAATCACGGGGGTCAACAGGGACTGTTCGTAAATATATCGTCTTGCCTGTGCGCAAGACATATTCTCTCTGGCCTGCCATAAAAGCAAGCATAAGTATCTGCAATGCCACAACAAAGATTATCAGGAGTTTTCGCATTTATTCTCCTGCAAGGCTTTTTTCTTCTTTGATTTAATATAGAAAAAACCCTGACTGAAAATCAAAACTCCGACAACAACAAAAACAGCTCCACGAACCGCAAGACTTTCAAAAAAGTCAAAGAACCTTGCCACAACCAGCGCCGCCAACAGCAGCGAGCCGACAATTACCCGACTCAATTTTACATCCATACAGCCTTTGGCCATCATCATCAGGCAGTGAATCAGAAAAATCAGATTAAATGCCGCTATCACCGGCCAATCGAAGCATCTTGTAATGCTCAGGGAATAACTGCACAGGAAAACCAGCAAAATCGGCATCAAAAGCAAATCATGTGAATAATATTTTACAAGCGTCTTTTTGAATACCTCCCTAATGACCCCAAGCCAGAGAACAATAGAAAACACAAAAGGAGTTAGCCAGTAAAAGACAACGTCTATCTTTAACGACAGCGGATGGTCTAAAATCTCACGGCTTACTTCGTCGAATGACAGGATAAAAAGCATAAGCAGATAGCCGGCCATACCGATGAAACAATATACAGTAGAAAACTTTTCAAATTTGGCGTTTTTTTGATGAAGCAGACCAACAGCAATATAAAGAGTAAAAATACATAGTAATGAATAAAACACTATCATCGCACTGTGATGGAAAGACACAACCATAAAGAGAATCGAACAGGCCGCTGACAGAAGAATTACTGCAAGCAGGAACCAGGACTGTTTTTTGTACGCAAGCGGCAGGAGCAGCAGCAAAAATATAAATACATAAGGAACGGCAGTGCGAAATTCTGACCCTTCCATAATTGCAAACAATGCGAAAAGCACTGCCGCAAGAGAGGCCTGTATTACCGACGGCATTGCCCAGGCCATAAGGAACGCACCTATGCCCCAGAACAAAAAGGCGTTGGGGAAATGTTCTTCGATATGATAAATCTGGGCAACAAGCCAAATACCCGCACCAAACAACATAGTGCCCAAAAGACAAAGAGCTTCGCCTATTCCTTTAAACTGCTGACTGCGGACAAAAAGACTTATGCCAATCAGATATGTTAAGATGAGTGAGCCAAAAACGACACCCAACTTGGCAAATTTACCCATTTTATCCCAGTTATACGCGAAAAGAAGGATAACGCCCAAGCCGATTATAACCGCGCCAAGACCGGAAAATATCAGCATTGCCCATGAGCGTGAAGGTTTTTGGGGAGGATAAAGGTTGCCGATGGATTCGCCGCAGGCAGCATCTATTATTCCCAAACGCACCCAATCCTGAATCTGACTGTGCAGCCACTGAATTTTTTCGTTTTGACAGGCCATAAATCCAACCAAAACCAATAAAATTTAAAGCACAAATACAACAACTTCATAAATATAACAGCAAGGCAATCTTACTGTCAATCTTATTTTATCTGGAAGGCATAACGCCCACGCCTTTGCCAATAACGCCTTCTACGGCGCCTGTTTCAAGATTATATTTGACTCCATCAACAAACGCGCCATTGAACATACAGGGCATATCTTCCGAACCCCAGATGGTCAGGAAATCGTCCTTTGCATATTTGGTAAGCTTTTTTCCGGCAAGTTCCAACCTGTCCTGCTCATTAAAAACAACTCCGCCGGTAGCGAAAAGCTGCTGGATTTGCGATTGACCTTTTATAGGCTCAATATAGTCAATGTCAACCTGTCGAGTGTCAATGGTAATTTTTTTGCCATAAACTTTTTGGCGATTTTCATCAAATGTGAAAGGCATATAGCCAATATGGATTCCGTCGGTCTTGTCGCTTACGGCTCGCACATGCATCGAGTTGGTATCCCAGGTGAGCCTGTCAAATCCCTTGACTATTGTATAACAGGGTTTATTCGTTGATGATTGTGACTTTGTGTCCGACTTGGCGGCGTGCTGCTCTTCCCTTGCGTATTCTATTTGGCCTGTGCCTGAGGCAATAATGGTTTCAGTGATTTTATCGTAATCTATTTGTTTCGATTTAAGTCGTATATGACTCAATTTCTTTTCGCCGAACATTCTGGCGGATTCAAGCCGAACGCCTGGACCGGCAACGGTAATATGCGATACATTGGCAGACATCGGAGCGGCGGATTGTTTTTGTGTCTGTCCATTTGTGTCCGCTGATGTTAAATCCACGATGAGCTTGTCACCATAGAAGGTATTTTCCTCATTATAAGCAGCGGCCTGTTTGGCGAAAACGCCTTTGACATTTCCATAAAAAATCGCCTGATCGCTTTTTGTCAGAAATTCTGCGCCTTTTTTGCAACTTATAACAAAAGGCTTTTCACTATTGTTTACAGCGTTGCTCACTGTTTCTTCTTTTGGATAGGCGATAATTTCGACATCATCATAAGCTTTGGCGATTTCATTTGTATAGTCGTAGCTTACCCGCTGACTGAGCAGAACATTTCTTCTGCCGAGCATTTGACGGACATCATCTGGCAACTGCTCAAATTTTTTGAATTCGGCGTATTTATAATCATCGCTTCGAGCATAAGAATCGGGCTTTACTATCATAGAGCCTTTACATTTAACAATCGCAACGACCGGCCTGTTCTGAAATTCCGACATTATCTTCTTTTGCAGTTCCACAGGGTCGAGTTGTGGAGGAGCATTAGTATCCGCCTGGACAACGGGTTGATTGGCGGATGCGGAGACAGGCGATGGAGACTGCAGTTTTGAATCAGACTTAGGCTCTGAATCCTCATCGGAAGACCATATAAGATTTGTAATCGCAATCTCGTCTGCCAGCACAACCTCATCTCCATATTCGATAGTGGCCTGATTTTGGAACAAGCACTTATAAATTTCACCACTCTTTTTATCGGATTTGGGATTAGACTGAACAGTTTCAGATTTGGCAGGCTGAGATTGCGTCGCCGGCTGCGAGGAGACGGCAACGGCAGTTTCCTTTTTGACCTTTTTTTCTTCCAGCTTTTTCACCTGCTGGATGCTTGTAATGTGCAGATAGTCGATATGCATAATTTTAAGGTATTCGAGCCGATTGGTAATGCTGTTATACACAATTTCTATGCCTTTACCGACAAGGTGGGCATCGGCAGAAATAAAATTAACATCGTTATCGGAAGAGAACATCGAACGGTCGGAGTCAAACGTAACGTCGTTGAGATATATAAAACTGTCCGACATACTTGCGGTGGTTTCAGGCATAATGTGAATTATAACATTGTTTTTCAGCACTGCTGATTTCGGGGAGGGTTTTGAGCCTTCGGCATTTTCGACCTCGATAGTTCCGGTATCAGCGTTAATGTCGCATCGCAGCTTACCGTTAAAAACATTCATATACGGCTTGTCAAGTTCCCACAAGTCGCCGGTTGTATGTATAACTTTTTCAAAACCTACACTTCGTTCTATCTTTCCGGTTTTCAGGTCAACGGTATCGAAATGTGCGTGTCGAAGTCCTTTAAGTTTTGCCTGTCCGATTTGGCCAGCGTTGGCATCGGCAAACATATTCGCATCGTTAGCATCAGGAGCGACATTAAGCGTTGTCAATTCAATCATACCGGCATCGTTAGCGCTTCTGTAAAGCAAAAACGCTCCCAGAACGACTATAAACGAGATAAACCAGATTATAAATTTTCTTCCTAAAACCATAATAATATCATCCCATATTCAGCTTCATAGCACAAGGCAGAAAAATATCAAATATCAAAATGCAAAAATAAAAAATAGTTTGCCGAAGGCAATCCACAATTTTGATTTTTAATTTTTGATTTTTAATTCTATTAAATCAGATAGCGTTTCATCAGTTCATCCCATTTGCCGGTATTTTTGAGGATATATTCGATAACTTCGCGGACAGCGCCGTTTCCGCCGCTGCCTGATGTTATATAATGGGCGCAGCTTTTCAGCTCATTGACAGCGTTTGCAACCGCAACACCGAAGCCTGCCCTTTTCATAAGCGGAATATCCATTACATCATCGCCGATATACGCTACATTTTTCGCCTCAAGTCCGGATTTGGCCAGGAGGTCATTAAAACCATCGAGTTTGTTATCGCAGGGCTGATAAACAAAACTGATTTCAAGTTCCTTTGCTCTGATTTGTGTTGCGCCGCTTTTTCTGCCGCTGATAATCGCGGTTTGAAATCCTGCTCTGTGCCACATTCTTATTCCGTGGCCGTCGAGAAGGTTAAAATTTTTGAATTCTGTGCCGTCGGAGCCGATTAAAAGGCCGCCGTCGGTTAGAACACCATCAACATCCATCGCCAGAAGTTTTATTTCTTTGAGGTCATTTTTTTTTATGTCAGTCATTCAAATACGCCTACACCAAGTATGTTATATTAAAAATCAAATATCAAATATCAAAATGACAAATAAAAATCCAAAATTATTTTCTGCCTTTAAGAGTTAATATACTGGACGCAAAGATTTTGGCAATTTCGTTCAGTTCACTCAAAAACCATTCAGTATCTTTGCTGTTCACTCTCTTGCTGTCTCGCAAAAGCGCCAGCCAGAGCTTGCTTTCATTGGCTGATTTCAACGATATGTTAAAGTAATTAGTAAAATCTTTTTTACTGCTTGCCGCCTGACCCTCGATGTAGTTACCAAGAATGCTTGTGCCGCTGCGCAGCAACTGGTCTCCTATGCGTCTGGATACATTATCAGAAGGCAACCTATCTATAAACTCAATCAGTCGAAGTGCAAACTTATAGAGTCTGCTCTTAAATTCCATTTTAAATTTTGATTTGTCATTTTGCATTTTAATTTTTGATATTTAATTATAGTTTATCCGACAATTTTTATTGCAAATACATCCTGAACATCAATCATACCGACAGGCTTATCTTCATCATCGACAACAGGCAAATCATCAATTCTGTGCTTGTGAAAAATCGCCATTGCCTCGGCAGCAAGAGCTCCTGCCCTGATTCTTTTGCAGTTTGCAGTCATCATATCCTTAACAATAAAGTCGAATGCTTTTTCGCCGTTTGCCGCAATATGTCTTCGCAAATCGGCATCCGTAACAATGCCGACTAATTTACCATTCGCTCCGACAATCATCACAGCGCCGTGTCTCTTGACGCTGCTGTTTGCAGCCAGCATTTGCCTGACACTATCGGAAGCTTTTGCCACAGGCAGTTTTTCATCGGCCTTTATCATCATTGACTGTTCCACAGTGATTAATTTCGCTCCGAGCGAACCTGCCGGATGGAATCTGGCGTAGTCTTCAACGCCGAATTCCTTTGCCTTCATAACAGTTAACGCCAGTGCGTCACCGACGGCAAGCATACAGGTAGTTGAGACGCTCGGCGCTACGCCAAGCGGGCAGGCCTCCTCAAGCTGGCCCATACAAAGGACAATATCGCTGTATTTTGCCAGGCGGGACTGCTTTTTGCCTGTGATGGCAATAATTTTTATTTCAAGCTGCTTGACGATATTCACCATTCGCAGAATTTCGTCTGTTTCGCCGCCATAGCTTAAAACAAGAACAACATCGCCCTGCCGCAATCTGCCCAAATCGCCGTGGACGGCTTCTGCTGGGTGCAAAAAATGGCTTGGTGTGCCTGTCGAAGCAAGCGTTGAACTTATCTTTTGTCCAACAATACCGGCCTTGCCCATACCCGAAACAATAACAGAGCCTGTGCAGTTATAAATCAGTTCTGCGGCAGAGTAAAAAATATCATCAACTAAGGCAGCCATTTTGGCAACACCGGCAGCCTCGGAAGTTATCACCTGCTTTGCGTAATTAAGGTCAATCTTCATTTAATCGTTCCACCAATCTATGTTTTAAATTTTGACAATCGCTTCGCGTTCATCAAAACATACTATGCTATATCGTTCAGCCGAGCAAGCGGCATCCGAACGAATAATTATATGCTTCTGCTCGTTTGCCTCAATTTTGGCTATCGCTGCCCTGCGTTTATTAAGCATAAAATCCGCGACAACTGGTGGAACGGAAAGCTCGATTCTCCTGACATCGCTTTTAGACGCAGCCATATTCAGCGTTCTCATAATTTCTATCGCGGCTGATTCAGGGCTTTTGACCATACCGGAACCAAGACAATATGGGCATTTGTGATAGGTGCTAAGCTGCAGCGAAGGCCTTACCCTCTGGCGAGTCATTTCTATAATGCCAAACGAACTTATCTTGAGGATTCTGCTGCGTGCCTTGTCGCTGCCGAGAGCGTTTCTAAATGCCTTTTCCACTTCCCTTCTGTTCTTGCTGTCGCGCATATCGATGAAATCGCAGATAATCAATCCGCCCATATCGCGGAGTTTCAATTGTCTGGCAATTTCTTTAGCCGCTTCGACGTTAATTTTCAAAGCGGTCTGCTCTGCGTTTTCGTGTTTTCTGTATTTGCCGCTGTTGACATCAATCGCCACCAGAGCTTCTGTCTGCTCTATGATGATTGAGCCGCCGCTTTTGAGTTCAACGCGTTTTAAGTTGATGCTCCTCAATTCGTCTTCCACTTTATACTTGTGAAAAAGAGGTATTTTCCCATCATAATATGAAACACGTTTTTGCATCCGGGGCTGAATAATTCCAAGAAAATCCCTTACCTTTTTGGCTACCTGTTCGCTGTCGCAGATTATCTTGCTCACATCATTATTAAAAATATCTCTGATTACACGGATGACCAAATCCGACTCGCGATAAAGTTCGGAAGGAGAAGGTGCGGCATCCATTTTTTTCTCAATAGCGATGAACAGCCTGCTGATATATTCCAAATCCTTCTGAACATCTTTTTTGGAACAGCCTTCGCTCGCCGTTCGCAGAATGAAACCGGCCTTGTCATGGGTTACAACCTCATCGAGAATCGCCCGCAATCTTGCGCGTTCCTGCTCATCTTCAATCTTCTGTGAAACGCCGAGGTCGTGCATCCATGGCATCATAACGAGGTATTTCCCGGGCAGGGACAAATAAGTCGAAAGCGTTGGTCCTTTTGTGTTTATGCCCTCTTTGGTAACCTGTACGATTAAATCCTGTCCTTTTTTGAGACATTGCTGAATCGGAGGCCTGTCCCTAAGAGCTTTTCTTTTGCCGATGTGTTCGGTATATTCCTGTCCCTTTCTCATATAGTATCGCGGGTGCAGGTCGCTTACATGAAGGAAGCCGTTTTTGCCGGTTCCGAAATCTATGAAAGCCGCTTGAATCGCAGGCTCGATATTTACCACTTTGCCTTTATAGATATTGCCGACGTGGCTGGCCGCCGAAGTTCTCTCTATATAAAGTTCTTCGAGGCTGCCATCATGAACGACCGCGATTCTGCACTCGTCCGATTCGGAAAAATTAATAAGCATCTCTATTGACATAAAATTTTATTCCTTGTATCTGGTATTTAGTATTTTGTATCTGGCGTTTTTTAATTTATTTGCCAGTTAACTTTTTTTCTTACAATTAAACCGCTCACATTCGTTGTATCGATGCCGAGCAGTTTTAATATCTCGTCAGGTCTTACCGTTCCATTCGGGAAAACTTTACTGACGATTTTTACGCCGTCGCCGACAATTTCAAATTCCTTAAGAAACTTCGCTATGTTGACCGTTTTCGTGCCGCCTTTTTCGTTTATGATTCTCTCGGCCAAAATCTCTTCGCCGGAGTTTATTTTTCCGTTAAGACTATCAATATCCGCCTGCTGCGACTCGACACGAACAAAATACTCAACCTCAATCGGCTGATAGGCGGCATTTTTCTGATAAAGTTCAACATCAACCAGCTCAAATCCTGCAGGTAATTGCGGTGCAATCAGTTCTGCGTAAGCAGCATTATCTTTACAGGCCGAGCAAGGTTCAATTCTCACAGAAAAAAGCTCATCATCGGACCCAAGCCCGACATTTCTGGGCAGAGGCAGTGAAAACCTCGGATGCGGATTAAACCCCTGTGAATAAACCATCTCGATGCCGCTGCGAACAATCGCTCTGGTAATTGTCCGCATAGTTTCCTGATGCGACAAAAACCGTGCATTGCCGAATATTTTAAACCTACCCGCAAGAGTAAGATTGACCGACTCTATTTGCAAATCTCCTTAATTTTTTATTTTCGTTAAAATACTTCAGGCAGAACTTTTATTGCTGCGTTTCGCAGATAATTAATTACCTCACGCTCCGAATTCATCATCAAAACCTTCCTGGCCAGGTCATTGCACGATTCTATCGTCACGGAACGTATTATCTTTTTGATTTCCGGTATCATAGGCGGAGCAATCGAAAAGGTTCTATATCCCAATCCCAAAAGCAGCATTACAAATTCCGGCTCTGATGCCATTTCGCCGCAAATACTGGCGCTGATTCGAGCCTTGTTCGCATCATGAATTACGCTTCTGAGTAAGCCTATTATGGCAGGGTCTGCACCTGAATAAAGTGTCGAGACTCTCTCGTTTCCTCTGTCAACCGCAAGAGTATATTGGATAAGGTCGTTTGTGCCTATACTGAAAAAATCACTCTCGGTTGCGAGAATGGAAGCTGTCAGCGCAGCGGATGGCGTTTCTATCATAATACCAACAGGCATATTGGAATTGTATTTAATGCCGTCCTCGTCGAGGTCTTCCATCACGTCGCGCAAAATCATTTTCGCCTGCCGCAATTCGTGCAGAGAACTAATCAGCGGGAACATCACCCTTAAATCGCCGTGAACAGAAGCCCGGAGAATAGCCCGCAACTGCGTTTTGAACATTACCAGATTCTGCAGGCAAAATCTGATTGAGCGAAGACCAAGCTGAGGGTTTGTCTCTTTGGCAAAACGTTTGCTCTGAGTGAACTTGTCTGCCCCCAGGTCCATAGTTCTTATGACAACAGGCATATTGCCAAAAACGCGAATAACCTCGGTATAAGCGTTATAATGGTCTTCTTCCGTGGGTTCGGTCTGACTGTACAGATACAAAAATTCTGTACGATAGAGGCCTATTCCGTGTCCGCCCTTGTCAATTATCATTTCAGCTTCGTTCGGAAATTCGATATTTCCAAACAGTTGAACAGCCACGCCGTCGCGTGTAATAGCGTCGAGGTCTCGCAGGGCATCGAGTTCCTTTTCGAGCCTGTCAAACTGCACGGCAAACTGCTGATATTGTTTCAGCGTGGATTCATCAGGGTCGATTACGACAACACCCCGATTGCCGTCAATAATAACCGTTGCGGTCGGGTCGATATTTCGAGTTACATCCTCAAGACCAACCACCGCGGGAATGCCTAAAGAACGCGCAACAATAGCTGTGTGGCTTGTTCTTCCGCCGGCATCGGTGGCAAAACCCTTTATGAATTTTTTATCAAAACCTGCGGTCTGTGTCGGACTAAGCTCGTGCGCAACAACTACTACCTCATGGGTAATAGTTGCAGCATCTTCCCTTTTTCTGCCAAGCAGATGCCTGAGCAGGCGTTTTTCGATATCATAAATATCCGTCGCTCTTTCGCTGATATATTTATCAGGAACGGCCGCGAAATGGTTTGCAATATCCCTTAATGTGGTCGAAACAGCATATTCCGCCGTAAGCAGGTCATTATAAACAAGGTCGGTGATTTTTTTCCGCAGGTTTTTATCTTTCAAAAACCGCTGATGAACCGCAAAAATATCCTTGATATTGCCTTCGGCGATATTGTCATCTGAGCCAACGCCTCCGAGTTCAGCGGCGGCGCTCTTGAAAGCATCTCTGACTTTTTTAACCTCTGTGATTTTTGCCGATGAAAGTATAGACCGCCTCGGTATCCGGTAATCCTCCGAATCAATTACAAGAGGCTTTGCAATCGCAATGCCCGGCGAAACAGCTATACCCTTTTTAATTTCCATTTATTTATGCCGGAATTTTTCAGCCGGCCTGAACAGTTTCCTGTCGGCCTTCTTCATCGAACATTCTGACTTCGATAAGTTCCTTAATCGCCTCGACAGCCAGATTGCAATCGTGCCCTTTCGCTGTTACGGTGAGTTTTGTCCCGGCAGCGGCGGCAAGCATCGTAACCTGCATAATGCTCTTGGCGTCAGCCGAGGTTTGTTCATTGCTGATTTTTATATCAGATGTGAACCTGCTTGCTATATCGACGAGCAGCATCGCAGGCCTCATATGCAGGCCATTGCGATTTTTTATCTCGACATCGATTTTACAGACTGAATCAGGCAATTGCGCATCTCCTGTTTTTTGTCGGCAGCAAAACGTTCTAAAATCTACCAGGACGGATTCTGGTCGGCTTCAATGAGCAGTTCTTTTATCTGCTCGGCAGTGGTACTCTGCCTTAAAAATTTTCTGAAATTGTCATTCTGCAGATGATCAAAAATCGCCTCCATAGCCTGAAGATGCTGATCGCCTTCAGACGGGCTTATAAGAAGAATGATGGTATAAACAGGCTGCTTGTCAAGGGACGAAAAATCAATGCCTGTTGCGCTTACACCTATTGCCGCGACAACTTTTTTCACGGCTTTGTGCTTAATATGCGGAACAGCCACCCCCTTTCCGATACCTGTGCTGGCCTCATTCTCCCTTTTGATTACCGCCTTTGCAACATCCGCAAAGTTATCTTTGCCAAGTTTGCCGGCCTTATCAAGAGCGGTAATAAGCTCTTTGATAGCATCGTCTCTTTTAACAGACTCAAGCCTTGGTAAAATAGCTTTGGCACAAACAAAATCGGCTATCTTCATATTGGCTCCAAAAAAACTTACTTTAACTTTATATAAGAAACCATCTTAAATGGTCTTAACTCTCAGAAGCCCCGCCGGACATATTGGTGGTATGCTTATTATCGCGTTCTTTCTGCTTGTGTTTTGTCAACTGACGTTCCATTTTTTTCTCAGCCTCGTCAATGCAGGAATACATATCGCCATCGGCATGCTTTGCCACAAAAACATGGTTGTGTTTGGCTCTGACAATAATTTCTACACTGTTGGCGTTGCCGCCACCATTTCCTTCGACTATTACTTCAACATTGCTGATGTTGTTATAGTACTTTGGGAATTTTGAAACTTTATCATCAATTTTCTCTTTTATGGCATCGGTAATTTCTATGTGTTTTCCAATAATTTTAACGTCCAATTTGCTGCTCCTTAAAAAAATATTGATTCACTCTTTAAACTTTTTTCCTCTGAATTATATAAAGATATGCCGGACTTGAATAGACGAGAACCCTAACCATACCCAGATTTATGCGATTGGGGACACCCCGCTGGAGGAAAAAACAAAACCGGACAAAGCGCCAAACCGCCAAAACGGTAGACAACAGAGCCATCAGCCCCCTAAAAAAGTAGGTTTTAAAATTCTGTAAAGCCTGCATTTGGCCTAACTTAAAATCCTTTTAGTATATTTTCTTCGGCTTTTTTCAGCCGTTAACATCGCCAAATTATGACAGATGCACAAGCAGCATCTATCCGATACCTGAACTGTACTTTACAGAGGACTGCCCGTCAACAAAAAATGTGTAAAAATATGGGATAGCCAAGGAATATCGTACCCCCGATAAGAATAAAATGTATGACAATCGAATAATATAAACTCCTCATCAATGAAGCACTATAATGAACGAGAGCGTTCCTTTCATCCGTAAGTCCTTTATTTTCGTTGTTTGCAGGCTACGCAAATAAAGGACTTACGGCGATTTACGCAAGTTTTTTTTGAAAAAATGCGCAAATTTTCAGGTTTTTGTTGCAAAAATCGAGCATAAAGTTGCAAAATTCAAGCATAAATTTGCATGATTCAAGCAAAATTCTGCAACATTTTGCATAATTTTGCAAAAAAACGTAAAATTTTGATGATAAATGGCCACGAATTAACACGAAATGACACGAAATTATTCATTTTTTAACGAGTTTTGATACGATTTTTAAACGCTGATTTTATGGATATTTTTATTGCCTGTCCGGTTTGTCGGAATATAATGTAATAACAGTTATCAGTGAGCAGTTATCCTTCGACTTCGTTCAGGACAGGTCAGTTATCAGTAATGGAATTTTTTAGACACTGATTTCACGGATTTGCACGGATAACTTTTGTTTTAAGGCGGTGCGGAAACGCACCTGTAAAAAATCAAACAGCCCACTTTGACAAACAAGTTTGTGTCGGGGCTGTGTTTGATTTTTTTGCCGCTATGCAGCTGATGCCTTAAAACGTAAAATAGTAGATAGTACTCAGTAGGCAGAGAAAAGTTGAAGAACCCAGCACCGGAAAAAAAAAGGAATAAAACCCCGCTGCAACGGCTTGCGGGACAGGTTGGTGCGGGATGATGTTTTTAATTGTTAATTTTTAGACGCGGATTAACGCAGATTTACGCGGTTCTTTGAAAAATTTTTAGCCACCGAGTTCACAGAGGGCACCCGTTCGGCTGGATTCGACAAGCTCACCACAGGCAGCTCAGGGCAGGCAGAGTTTTTTTGTTTTAAGGCGGTGCGGAAATGAAGAAGATAGAACACAGAACATAGAACTCAGAAGAAAAAATTATAGTTGTTAGTCGATAGTCGTTAGTATAATAACAGCAATTCAGTTATCAGTTATCGGTTATCAGAAAAAGTGAAAAGTTGTGGAATCGGCTGTTGGGATTTTTAAATGACCCCGCATTTACATTTGGGGCTCTGACATTACAAAACGAACCCCGTCATAGTGATGGCGGGGCTGCTATGAGGGCAGTTGTCAAGGGTTATAATTAAATGTTTTTTTTCGCTTTATCTCATTGGTACAGTCTTTCTCTGTTGGATTTTCATAAATCTTTGGCTCAGTCTGCTATC
>Ga0172379_10001638_pt1 | contig 43661 bp, 40 predicted proteins | sample GrowelOW334metaG_FD_119756 | JGI IMG/M metagenome (GOLD analysis project Ga0172379, IMG submission 119756) | Groundwater microbial communities from an aquifer near a municipal landfill in Southern Ontario, Canada - Groundwater well OW334 metaG | ecosystem: Environmental > Aquatic > Deep... | reverse complement strand
GGCCGAACCGAAGTTGCGCGAAACGCGCAGGCTCCAATGAACCTGTAAGTTTCGCGCAACAAAGGTGCAGGCAAAAAACGGCGATTGCAGCCAAAATTCCTTATGTCGGACAGGCTCCTAGAGCAATACGCGAAAATAAGCCTTGAAAACGGGGGATTTTTGCATTATACTATACCCGTATGTAAATCATCGTTTTATCAGGGCCCCCATATGGAGAACGAAACCCCGCCTGCCCCGCATCCGCCAAGAAGAACGGGGGTTTTTCTTTTAACGATCTTCTTCCTCTCCTGGCTGCCGGCCGTCCTGGGGGCGGAATCTTTGGAACTGACTACTTATTATCCAGCGCCTTACGCCGGTTACAACAATCTTCTGACCACCGGCGGGATGGTGGCGCCCGGCCTTAACACACTGCTCGCCCGCGACCACGGCAGGGTTGGCATCGGGACGCCTACGCCGCGGACCAAATTAAGCGTTATGGACACCATCGCCGGCCTGACTACCGGCATGGAATTCAGCAGCTTCTATGTGCCGGGAGTTGCGGCCGGAGGGATAATAAACGCATACGACGAGAACGGAGCGTCGGTGAGATCCCTGGTATTGCAATACAACGGCGGCCGGGTCGGCGTCGGACCCAACCTGGACCCGCAGGCCTCGCTGCATGTGGTGGGGACCTTTAAATTACAGGACGGAACAGAGGGTCTCAAAAGAGTCCTAACCTCCGACGCAAGCGGGAGCGCCCGCTGGACGGACCCCGGCGCCTCCATGCCGAATTGCAGCAATCGCCTCCTCCCGGAGAATTCAAACAACAAACCGTGCCTGGCGCCGCTGTACCGGTGTCCGCAGGCGATCAATGCCAATGGAGCCAGCCCTATAGGGGCGACAGGCGCCAGCGAATATTGCCAAGGCCAGATCCAGATGTCTCCGACATGCCAGGTATGGATTTCTTTTGCTGAGGGCTGGCCCCCCAATGTACAGGATTGGCCGTGCCCGCAGGTCGGAACTTTTCAGTTGTATTAACCTTCGATCTGAACCTGACAGGATATTTTATGAAAGCTCTACAGACCCTGATCCTGACGGTTTTTTTACTCTGCCTGCCGCACGGGTTCCTGGAGGCCGAATCTTTGACCATGACGACTTATTATCCCGCGCCTTACGCGGGCTATGCCGGGATCCTGACCACAGGCGGCACGGCGGCTCTCGGCGTTAACACGCTGCTTGTCCGTAACTTAGGGAAAGTAGGCATCGGGACAACGGCGCCGCGGACAAAATTGAGCGTTATGGACACGGTTGTCGGCTTGCATACGGGCCTGGAACTAAGCAGCTATTACCGGCCGGGCGTTGCGGCCGGCTCAGCTATAAACGCATACGATAACGGCGGCGCGGCCGTGAGGTCGCTTGTCTTGCAATCCAATGACGGCCCTGTCGGCATCGGGCCCAACCTGATCCCGCGGGCCTCGCTTCATGTGGTGGGCACTTTTAAATTACAAGACGGGACGCAGGCGGCAGGCAGGGTCCTGACCTCCGATGCCGGCGGGAGGGCCTCCTGGGCGCCTCCAACGACCCTACCGCCCTGCAACAATCCCGGCGCCCCGGAAGCTTCCAGCAACCGACCTTGTTTAGCGCCGATATACCGCTGCGGCCATGACATTTCCGCGTGGGGACGATACTTCGGAAGCGGAAGCACTTTGTCCTGTTACGATCAATTGCAGCCGTTCCCGACATGCACGGTATGGAATATCGACCCTGGTCAGGGGCCTATTCCAGCCGTACAGTCCTATCCTTGTACCTTGGTGGGATCTTACCCTTTTTATTGATATATGAGCGGGAACGGCATGGATCTTCTTATGAGAACTAAATGTGTTCTGGTCCTGACGGCTTTTTTACTCTCCTGGCGCCCGGAATTTCTGGAAGCCGAATCCTTAAACTTGACGACATATTACCCCGCGCCCTACGGCGGTTACATCAGCCTCCTGACCACCGGAGGGACTGTGGCGCCCGGAGTAAACACGGTGCTTGCCCGCGACTACGGCAGAGTCGGCATCGGGACGGCGGCGCCGCGGGCAAAATTAAGCGTCATGGACACGGTCAACGGCTTGAAGACGGGCCTGGAATTAAGCAGCTATCACCGGCCGGGCGTTGTGGCCGGCTCGATCATAAACGCCTATGACGACGGCGGCGGCGTGCGGTCGCTTGTGCTGCAATCCAACGGCGGCCGCTTAGGCATAGGGCCCAACCGGAACCCGCAGGCCTCCCTTCATGTGGTGGGCACCTTCAAGCTGCAGGACGGAACAGAGGCGGCAGGCAGGACCCTGACTTCCGATGCCAACGGAAGGGCCTCCTGGGCGGCTCTTACGACAGCAATGCCCAACTGCAACAATCCCGGCACCCCGGAAGCCTCCAGCAACAGACCTTGTCTGGCGCCGTTATACCGGTGCCCGACCATCACGACCGTAGGAGCAATAACGCCCTCTATGGGCTCCGGCGTTAATGAAAATTGCCACGGTCAATTGCATCTGCACTGGGGATGCGGGGTGATAATCACCATTGCCTCCTGGAATACGAACTTCCCGGCCGCTTATCCCTGCACATTCGTAGCGAGAACACCCTTGTATTGACTTTAATCTTATGAATCGATGGATCATTTTGACCGTTGTTGTTTTACTAGCCGCTGTGGCCGCTTTGCAGTTAATGAACCGGGGGAGCCTCGGCGTTCTTCCCACTGAAAGCGCAATGCCGCGGCCTGTTCCTGAAGGGGTGCCCCTGCCTGCCCACACAGACCTCCCGGTCCCCGCCGCCGCGCAGCTGCCCTCCGGCCCCTATACGCCCCCGTCCATCGTCGTATCGGTCAGTACGGAGCCGGAAATACGGCACGTGGAAAAACCTCCCGCACTCAGCAAGGAATACCTGAATCGGATAAAAAAGGAGCAGCAGCTCCAGCTAAAGCGCCAGGTGCAACAGATCAAGGATGTTTGGAAAAATCATAAAAAATAAAACGCCGGCAAAAATTTTTTAATCCACGCGTCAGCGGACGAGTTTGCGGTATTTGATGCGGTGCGGCGTTTCGGCCTCCGCGCCCAGACGGGCCCGGCGGTTCTCCTCGTACTCCGAAAAATTACCCTCGAACCACGCCACTTTGCTGTCGCCTTCAAAGGCCATGATATGAGTGGCGATCCTGTCAAGGAACCAGCGGTCGTGGCTGATGACCACGGCGCAGCCGCCGAAATTTTCCAGCGCTTCTTCCAGGGCGCGCATGGTATTCACATCCAGGTCGTTGGTCGGCTCGTCGAGGAGCAGGAGGTTGGACCCTTCTTTCAGCATCACGGCCAGATGGACCCTGTTGCGCTCTCCGCCGGACAGGTCCCCGACCTTTTTTTGCTGGTCGGGCCCCATAAAATTGAACCGGGCCACATAAGCCCGGGAATTAACTTCCTGCTTGCCAAGCTTAACTATATCCAGACCCCCGGAGATAGCCTCCCAGACATTCTTGGAAGGGTCCAGGGAAGACCTGGCCTGGTCGACATAGGACATCCTGACCGTTTCTCCGACCCTGAAGGAACCGGAGTCGGGTTTCTCCGCGCCGGTTATCATTTTAAAAAGCGTGGTCTTGCCCGCGCCGTTGGGCCCGATTACGCCGACGATCCCTCCCGGCGGCAATTTGAAGCTGAGTCCCTCCATTAAGATCTTGTCGCCATAGGCTTTTGAAATATTCTCCGCTTCGATCACTACGGAGCCCAGCCTTGGTCCGGCCGGAATATAGATCTCCAGGTCCCCGGACAGCTTTTCATTGTTCTGTCCCAGCAGGTTCTCATAGGCGGTGATGCGGGCCTGGGACTTGACGCGGCGGCCTTTGGGCGACATCCTGATCCATTCAAGTTCGCGCGCCAGCGTTCTCTGCCTGTCGGTCTCGGCCTTCTCTTCAAGGCGCAGGCGGTTCTGCTTCTGCTCAAGCCAGGAGGAATAGTTCCCCTTCCAGGGAATGCCGTGCCCTCGGTCCAGTTCCAGGATCCAGCCGGCCACATTGTCCAGAAAATAACGGTCGTGGGTCACGGCTATAACGGTGCCTTTGTATTCTTTTAAATGATGTTCCAGCCAGGCGACGGACTCCGCGTCGAGGTGGTTGGTGGGTTCGTCCAGGAGAAGGATATCCGGCTTCTGCAGGAGCAGCCGGCACAGGGCCACCCGTCTTTTTTCTCCGCCGGAGATCACGCGGACCGGAGTCTCCCCGTCCGGGCAGCCGAGGGCGTCCATGGCCATTTCAAGCCGCGAATCTATATCCCAGGCGTCCAGGGCGTCTATCTTTTCCTGCACCTTGGACTGCCGTTCGATAAGGGCGTTCATCTCGGCGTCGCCCATCGGCTCGGCCATTTTTTCGTTGATCTCGTTATATTCCCTGAGCGCGGCCATGGTTTCCGGGACGCCCTCTTCCACCACCTGGCGGACGGTTTTAGCCTCGTCCAGCACGGGCTCCTGCTCCAGCATTCCCACAGTATGGCCGGGGGAAAGGACGGTTTCGCCTTTAAAATCCTGGTCCTTGCCCGCCAGGATGCGAAGCAAAGAGCTTTTACCCGAGCCGTTCAGGCCCAACACGCCTATCTTGGCGCCGTAAAAATAAGAAAGATAAACATCCTTAAGCACGGCTTTCTTGTCGTAAAATTTGCTGACCCCCACCATCGAGTAGATTATTTTATCCGGTTTATTATCGGCCATTACGGTTCTCCTTAGATCTTCACGGTTCCAGCCCGGCGGACCGCCGGGCGGCTGGATAAAATGTCGTTTTACGACATTTTATTTTTTATGGCGGTGAACACGAAATGAGGCGGGAGATTGCGGAGCTCCAGCTCCAGTTTCACCTGCTGGAATTGTTTCCGGAGCAGCGGGATCAGATGCGTCGTGCACTGATACGCCACGAACCGGCCTCCGCGCGGAAGCAGGCAATACACCTCATGGATCAGGGCCGCGCGCTCCGCAGGCGAAAGGAAACTGAACGGGATGCCGGAAACGAAACAATCCGCCTTTTCTATCCCCAGGCCGCCGAGTATTTTTTTCATCTCCCTCACATCGCCTAACGCCGTGCGAAGCCTGGGGTCCCGGATCTCCGCCAACTCCTTATAAAACCCCGCATTCCTCTCTATCGCCGCCAGAACTCCGTCGTGAGACAGGCCTTTCAGGATCTTTTTTGTCATGACGCCCTCGGCCGCGCCGAATTCCACCACCACGCGGGGGCGGCCCTGCTCCACCGCGCGCACCACGCGGGCGACCAGATATTTTGAGCTGGGATGGATGGCGGCGACCCCTGAGTCGCCTATAAAGGTCCCGAGATAACTGAACGGCCGGCGCAGCATTCTGTCTACGCGCGCCAAGGCGCCGTGTCCGGTTTTTTTAGCGTTCACAGGTCCGTATTTTTTTGTCACCGTTCCAGGTCCTCGGAGAAAATGCCGCCGTCAACCGGCTATAAATTTCTTCACGCCCATCATTATCATCTGTACGGAAATGGTTATCAGGATCATGCCCATCAGTTTTTCCACGGCCAGCAGACCCCGGTCGCCCAGCAGCCTGGAAAACCGGCCGGCCAGGATTAGAATGGCCACATTGATCGCCCAGGACAGGCCTATCATAGCCAGCCAGGTCGGCCACGCCCCCGGATCTTTCATGGAGAAGATCATAATGGTCGTAAGCGTCGAAGGGCCGGCCACCAGCGGGACGGCCAGGGGCACGATAAACGGCTCCCCGCCCGGATTCTCGCCGAAAGAAGGGTGACGGGGAGGGAAGATCATCTGAAGGGCGATGAGGAACAGCACTATGCCGCCCGCGACCGACATGGCGGTGACATCCAGCGCCAGCAGACCGAGGAGATAGTTGCCGAAACCCAGGAAGAACAACATAATGCCCAGGGCTATAAAAAGCTCCCTTGTCACTATCTTTTTCCTGCGTTCCTCGGGGACATTTTTAAGCGCGGCCATGAAAAGCGGGATGTTCCCCAGCGGGTCCATGACCAGCGTAAGGGTGAATACCGCAGAAAATAACTGGAGCATATCCATATAGTCAGCCGATATTAGGAGCCTGCTCCTGCAACAAAAGCCGGGCGCGCCCTTATATAGCCCGCCCGGCTTTTTGTATTATTTTTTCTCTTCCAGCGCGGCCTCTCCGTCGTCCACGATAGGCTCGACCGAGGCTATCTTGTCGCCGTCCTCAAGCCGGACCAGCCTGACGCCCTGGGTATTGCGGGAAATGGCGCGGATATCCTTGCAGGGCATCCGGATGATCTTGCCTTTCTCCGTCATGACCATCAGATGGTCCTTGTCCTCGACCAGATGGATAGCCACCACGGAGCCGTTGCGGTCCGTAGCCTTGATGGTGATCACGCCGGAACCGCCGCGGTGCTGGTTGCGGTATTCGTCGAGGTCGGTGCGTTTGCCGTAGCCGTTCTCGCAAACCGTAAGCAGCGTTTTTTTGCTCTTCGGTTCGGCCACTTCCATGGCTATGACCTGGTCGTCCTTGTCCAGGCGGATGCCCCGCACGCCCATGGCGTTCCTGCCCATGGACCGCACATCGGATTCATTGAACCTGATGGACATGCCGCACTTGGTGCCGATCATAAGCTCATATTTCCCATCGGTGTGGCCGACATTGGTCAGGATGTCCCCGTCTTCCAGCGTTATGGCGTTGATGCCCGAGCGCCTGATATTGGCGAATTCCTTGATCGGGGTTTTTTTAATGTTCCCTTTGCGGGTGCACATCACAAGGTAGGATTCCCTGCCCTTGGCCTCTTCAAAGGACTCTATGGCGATCACGGAAGTGACGGTTTCGTCCTTTACCTGGAGCAGGTTCACGATGGCCTTGCCGCGGGAGGTGCGGTTGCCTTCCGGGATCTCGTAGCCTTTCAGGGCATAGACCTTGCCTCGGGTGGTGAACAGCAGGATCGTCGCGTGGCTGGAGGTCACAAAGAGTTTTTCTATGAAGTCCTCTTCCTTGACGTCGGAGCCGATGATGCCTTTGCCGCCGCGGCCCTGCACTTTGTAAGTATCCGAGGGGATCCTTTTGATATAGCCGCCGTGAGACATGGTGATGACCACTTTTTCCTCGGGGATCAGGTCTTCTATGTCCAGTTCGGCGGCTTCTCCGGTGATCTCGGTCCTGCGCTTGTCGCCGTATTTTTCCTTAAGCTCCTGCAATTCATCTATGATGATCTTAAGGATCTTTTTGGGGTCCGCCAGAATGGCGCGCAGTTCCCCTATCAGCTTCATCAGGCCTTTATGCTCTTCCTCTATGGCGCCGACCTCCAGCCTGGTCAGCTGGTGCAGGCGCATATCGAGGATCGCCTGGGCCTGGATCTCGCTAAGGGCGAATTGTTTTATCAATTTCTGTTTGGCTTCCGCGGAATCCCTGGATTTCTTTATGATCTCCACCACCGCGTCGATGTTGCGCAGGGCTATAAGATAGCCTTCCAGGATGTGCGCGCGCGCCAGGGCCTTGTTGAGGTCGTATTTGGTGCGGTTGTAGACCATGATGCGGCGGTGGCGGACATATTGCAGCATCACTTCCTTAATGGGCAGCACCCTCGGCCGGCCGTCCACGATGGCCAGCATGATGACGCCGAACGAAGTGGACATCTGCGTATGCTTGTAAAGCTGGTTCAGCACCACCTGGGCGTTGCCGTCCCGTTTTATCTCTATGACCACGCGCATGCCCCGGCGGTCGGACTCGTCGCGCAGATCGGAGATATCCGGGATCTTTTTCTCTTTCACCAGCTCGGCGATGTTCTCGATCAGGCTGGCTTTGTTGACCTGGTAAGGAAGTTCGGTGATGATGATCGCTTCGCGGTTGCCTTTCATCTCCTCTATTTCGGCCCTGGCCTGGATCTTGACCGAGCCCCTGCCGGTCTCAAAATAGTCCCTGATCCCCTGCCGGCCGCGGATAATGCCCGCGGTGGGGAAATCCGGGCCTTTAATAAGCTTCATCAGTTCCTTGGTGTCGAGGTCCGGGTTGTTTATAACGGCGATGGTGGCGTCGCAGACCTCGCCAAGGTTATGCGTGGGGATATTGGTGGCCATGCCGACGGCTATACCGGACGAACCGTTCACCAGCAGGTTCGGCAGCTTGGCCGGCAGGACAGACGGTTCTTTCATGGAGCCGTCATAGTTCGGCACGAATTTAACCGTTTCTTTTTCGATGTCGGCCAGGAGCTCCCCGGCGATGGCCGACAATCTGGCCTCTGTGTACCTCATGGCGGCGGCGGGGTCGCCGTCCACCGAACCGAAATTCCCCTGTCCGTCCACCAGCGTATAGCGCAGGGAGAACGGCTGGGCCATGCGGACCATGGTGTCGTAGATGGCCGCGTCCCCGTGCGGATGATATTTACCCATGACGTCGCCGACCACGCGGGCGGATTTTTTGTACGGCTTATTGTGCTGCAGCCCCATGTCGTCCATGGTATAAAGCACGCGCCTGTGCACCGGCTTCAGGCCGTCGCGGACGTCCGGCAGGGCGCGGCCCACGATCACGCTCATCGAGTATTCGATGTAGGAGGATTTCATCTCCTCACTGATATCCCTCTCTATAACATTGGTGAAAAGGTTTTCAACAGGCTGGTGTTTTGGTTCCTTCGGTTCTGTCATAAATGCTCCTTAAAAAATAAAACGGGCGGAAACCTCTTTCTCCCTAAAACTGCCGTCCTAGATATCAAGATTCCTGGCTTCAAGGGCGTTCTGCTCGATGAAGACCCGCCTGGGTTCCACCTTGTCGCCCATGAGCGTGGTAAAAATAGCTTCCGCTTCGGCCGGATCCTGCAAAGAAACTTTCAGGAGCCTGCGCTTCATCGGGTCCATGGTCGTTTCCCACAGCTGCTCGGGGTTCATTTCACCCAGACCCTTATAGCGCTGGATATTGGCGCCTACGGCGCCTATGCGCATCACGTTCTCCAGCAGCCCTTTGAGATCGTAGGTTTTCATGTTCGTTTTTTCCGTTGAGATGTCGAACAGGGGGGTCTTCCTGTCCTCCTCCTGGCGGAAATGGTCGGCGACCGAATAGCCGAGGGCCTTAAGTTTAAGGTTAAGGTTGTTGACGCGGGTAAACTCGCCCAGCGACTGGAATTCCGGGCCGAGGCTCTCCGTTTCCATTCCCGACTCGCCTTCCGGCAGCTCTTTTGAAATAGCCGCTTTGCGTTTGGCCACATATTCGTTGGAATAGTTCATCCACTCGTTCTCGGTGAAGAAATATTTATACGTTTCCGGGGCGGTCTCGATACGGCAGACCGGGATCCTGCCTTCGGCCGAGAATCCGGCGTAATCGGCGAGGGACAGGTTCTTGGATTCCATCTTCCTTATGACATTATCGAGGGAAATGGAAAGGGCCAGCAGTTCGCCCAGTTCTTTGGGTTCCACTTTCTTCCCCCGGCTGTTCTGCACCGTGACGCAGGCGATGGCTTCTTTCGTAAGCCAGGCCTGGAGCTTTTCCTCGTTGTCGAAATAACTTTCGAATTTGCCTTTCTTGACCTTATAGAGCGGAGGCTGGGCTATGTATATATGCCCGCCTTCTATCAGCGGCCGCATCTGGCGGTAAAGGAAGGTCAGCAGCAACGTACGGATATGCTGGCCGTCCACATCCGCGTCGGCCATCAGCACGATCTTATGATAACGGAGTTTGTCGATATTAAAGCCGTCCTCGCCTTCACCCACCCCGGTGCCTATGGCGGAAATCAGGGTCCGGATCTGCTCGCTGGAAATGATCTTCACCAGCTGGGATTTTTCGACATTAAGGATCTTACCCCTCAGCGGCAGGATGGCCTGGAACACTCGGTCGCGGCCCTGCTTGGCCGAACCGCCGGCCGAGTCTCCTTCCACTATAAAGATCTCCGCTTTTTTAGGGTCGCGCTCCTGGCAGTCCGCCAGCTTTCCGGGCAGCCCGGAATCCGAAAGGGAACCCTTGCGGCGCGCCAGCTCCTTGGCTTTTCTGGCCGCTTCGCGCGCGTCCGCCGCTCCTATGGATTTCTGGCAGATCGCCTTGGCGATGGAGGGATGTTCCTCAAAAAAAACGTTCAGCATCTCGCCGGCTATGGATTTAACTATCCCTTCGACTTCGGAATTGCCGAGTTTGGTCTTGGTCTGGCCCTCGAACTGCGGGTGGGGGATCTTGACCGAGATGACCGTGGTAAGGCCCTCGCGCACGTCGTCGCCGGTCACGGCGTACTCCTTGTCCTTGAGCAGGGAATATTTTTTTATGTAATCGTTTATCACCCGGGTCAGGCTGGACCTGAAGCCGGACACATGGGTGCCGCCTTCTATGGTCTTGATATTGTTCACGAAAGAATAGATATTCTCGGAATAATCGCCGTTATACTGGATGGCCAGGTCCAGCATGACATCTCCGTCCACCTTGGAAATAAAGATAGGCTCTTCGTGAAGGACGGTCTTATTGGTGTTCAGGAACTTTACGAACTGCTTGATGCCTCCCTCGAAAAAGAAGGTGTGTTTTTTATCATCGCGCTCGTCTATGATGGTGATGCGGGCCCCGGGATTGAGGAACGCCAGTTCCCTGAGACGGTTGGAAATGGTGTCGAAAGAAAAAACTGCGTCCCCGAAAACCTGCGTATCGGGCTTAAAACTCACCGTGGTCCCGTGCTCCCTGGTCTCCCCCTTGGCTTTAACATCGGCTTTGGGTTTGCCTCGTTGATACCCCTGGGACCAGATCTTCCCTTCGCGGTAAACCTCCACCTCCATCCACTCCGAAAGGGCGTTAACCACGGAAACGCCCACCCCGTGGAGGCCTCCCGACACTTTATACCCTCCCCCGTCGAATTTTCCGCCCGCGTGCAGGACGGTCAAAACCACTTCCAGCGCGGATTTACCCTTCAGTTTGGGGTCCTTCACTTCTTTCATCGGGTCCACGGGAATGCCGCGGCCGTTATCGCTGACGGAACAAATATTTTCTTCCTTTAGGACGACCTCTATGGTATTGCAGCCGCCGGCCAGGATCTCGTCGATGGAATTATCGACCACTTCGTAAACAAGATGATGCAGGCCTCCCACGCCGGTGGAACCTATATACATGGCGGGCCTTTTTCTTACGGCCTCCAGGCCTTCCAGCACCTGTATCTGCGACGCGTCGTAACTTTCGGTTTTAGCGTTAGGTATTTTATTCATACACTTGTTCTCCTGTTCGATGCGAAAATCCGTTTTCTCAGATCTCGGAGGCCGACCTTATCCCCTTAAGCCACGGCTTGGAAAAATATTTGTTAAGACCCCTTAAGATCTGTTTGCTGCGCATAAAAAGCTCGTTATACGCCACCGAGGAACCGGCCCTCACGACTATATACCCCTTATCGACCCCGAGAAGCTCGCAATGATCCCCAAGCCGCCCCGTTTCTTTTTTCCATACGGCGTCAAGGATCACAAGCCTTTCGGGAACTATTCCGCCGAGGGTTTTCCAGGAGGTCCGGATATAGCCTATATTGGTCCAGTTGGAGGTTTTTTTTGTTAAAAACATCACTGTGTTCTCAGCGGCATCACGATGTATGTAAAGTCGCCGCTTCCCGGCATCCGGGCCAGGACGGGCGTGGCCGGGGAGTTGAAATCCATGATAATGTTCTTTTCCCCGAAAATTTTAAGTATATCAAGCACGAACTTGGGATTAAAACTGACCTGGAATTCCTTCCCTTTATAGTCGCTTTCTATCTCGTCCTCGAAATCCATGTTCTGAGAGGAGGAATTGACCACGACCAGACCGGGTTTAAAAGTGTATTTTACGGCCCCGTTGCGTTCGTTCGAACAGATGGCGGCCCTTTTGGTCACGGCCGCAAGTTTAGGGGTGTTCATCTCCACGGAAATTTCCTTGGTCCTGGGGATGATCTGTTCGTAAGCCGGGAAATTCCCCTCTATCAGGCGCGAGATAAAAACCGTTTTGCCTATCTTAAAACCTATCTGGTTCGAGGAAAGCCCCACCACGACCTCTTCTTTCTCCTCCAGATCCGCCGTCTTTATGAACTTAACGAGTTCGTTCAGGATCTTGGAGGGGACGATCACCTTAAAGTCTTTCTTTATCTCGACCTTCTCGGTGGAGCCGAGCGCCAGCCGCCGGCCGTCGGTGGCTACCACCGAAAAACTCCCTTTCTCGTACTTCCAGAGGAGCCCGTTAAGGAAATGCCTGTCGTCTTCGGTGGAGGCGGAAAAAATAGTGCCGCTTATCAGCGAGGCGAGCGTTCCCGCGGGGATCCTGAAGGAGTTGGTTTCATCCAGGTCGGGAACGACCGGATAATCGTTTTTAGGCGCTCCGCTGAGCTTGAATTTGGATTTACCGCTGTTCACGGAAACCCTGTTGGAATCGTCCGCGGAAATAGAGATCTCGGCGTCGCCGCCCAGGGTTTGTATGATCTCCATGAATTTTTTTATGGGGATGGTGATGCTGCCTTCGGTTTTAACATCCACATTAATATGGTGTTTTACCGCCATTTCCAGGTCCGTAAACACCACTTTGAGCCCCCGGTCCTCCGTTTCCATTAAAAAATTCTGCAGGATCGGGATGGTGCCCGTTTTAGACGACACCCCTGCCTGGATGGTCTGGAGGCCTTTTACGAGATTTTCCCTGTTACTATTTATCTTCATCATATTCTCCGTCTATAAGAGTGGTTGTTTATAATGTTAGTCCTGTTAGTCCCATTTGCGGAAAACCGCTAACATGTGAAAAAAAATAACTGATACCTTCCCCAAAACCACGGGTTTTTTACTGGTTAGAAGAGTTATTGACAGCTTTTATCTTGGATATCAACAGGTTTATTAGTTCGTTAAAATAAGGATCGGAATGGACCAGTTGTTTCATTTTATCCCTCGCGAACATGACCGTGGTGTGGTCCCTGTTGAACGCGGCGCCGATCTCCGGCAGCGACAGTTCGGTAAGGTCGCAGGCCAGGAACATCGCCACCTGGCGCGGGAAAGCTATGGCTTCGTTCCTGCGCGGAGATTTAAAATCTTTCAGGTCCAGGTTATATTTGTCCGCCACCACGGTTTTGATAAGGTCTATGTTGATCCTGCTGTCGTCCTGGTCCCCGGGGGAAATATAATCCTTTATGATCTCCTTGACGATGTCTATGGTGGGCTGGGTGCGCATGTTGGTGCAGTAATTTCCCACGGTTATAAGGCAGCCTTCCAGTTCGCGGATGTTCTTTTTAACATGCTCGGCTATAAAGGAGATGACATCGTCCGGGATGATATATTTATGGAATTCTTTTTTCTGCCGCAGGATCGCTATGCGGGTCTCCAGGTCGGGCATTTTGATGTCGACGGCGAGGCCGGAAAGAAAACGGGAGACCAGGCGCTGGCTTAACGACAGGTCTTTGGGCGGCCTGTCGGAAGTTACCACGATCTGTTTCTTGGATTCAAAAAGGGAGTTGAAGGTATAAAAGAACTCTTCTTCGCTGCGGTCTTTGCCGCCGAGGAACTGGATGTCGTCCAGCAGCAGGCAGTCGAGTCTGCGGTATTTTTTACGGAAGGTTTCCGGGGTTTTGTTCTGAAGCGTCTCGATATATTCGTTGACGAAATTTTCGCTGGCGGTATAGATGATGCGGGCGGAGGGATTTGTTTTCAGCATCTCGTTGGCTATGCCGTGCAACAGGTGCGTTTTTCCCAGGCCAGGGGCGCTGTAGATGAAGAACGGGTTGGATTTCCCCGGGTTCTGGGAAACGCCCACCGCCGACGCGTAAGCGAACCGGTTGGAGGCGCCCTCTATAAAGGTTTCAAAGGTGTAGTTAGGGTTAAAGGCGAAGGCCGGGGTCTGGCCCATGCCGGGGATGCGGTTCCTCGGTTCCTCCCGGACGGCCTCTATTTTAGGCGCCGGTTTAGGTTCGCTCGAAGCGAGGGAAAGGGAATAATTGACGGTCAACATCCTGCCGGTGATAGAGAGGGCTGTTTTTATTATCTGTTCCTCATACCTGTCTTTGACGGTTTTATATATGACCGGGTCCGGAACTTCCAGTTTAAGGCTGTCGGTTTCCATGACCAGCGGTTTGATCGGTTTAAGCCAAAGATCCACCGCGTCAAGGCCTATTTCGCCTTCAAGTTTTTTTAATATTTCCGGCCAGATTTCTTTAATATCCTGGGAGTTATCCACAATCTATCCACAACTGTTAGTAGAATATACCAAAACCAAAAAAGTGTTTAAAAAATAAGCCGTTTTTTTGTTAATAACTGTTTTTATATTTTTTAATAAACAAGTTGCCATGGGAAGATGTTAAATAATTGTTAAATCTTATCGCGCGCATTAGAACCCTTAATAATGATAATTTTTTTGGCCCGTTAAGTCAAGGGTTGCGGCGGCGAAAAACAGCGGCATCTTAAGGATAATAAAGATATGGGACCAGCTCATGCCGCCGCTCCGTTTTACGCCTTTACGCCTATTTTAACCTTCCTGAAGCGGGCGGGGCTGCTTGCGTGGCTCATCATCGCCGTCTGCCCGGGCTGGCCCTTGCCGCAGTTGGTTACGCTCCACAGGCGCCAGGAATCTTCGTCCGCTATGGCGTCGCAGGAATTCCAGAATTGCGGGGTAATGCCCTGATAGGTTGGGTTCTTCACCAGGGTTGTTTTTTTACCGTTCCTGACCAGCCAGCCCGCTTCGCACCCGAACTGGAAATTCAGGCGTTTCTGGTCTATGCTCCAGGACTTGTTGTTCTCCATTATAATGCCGTCTTTGGTGTCCCTTATAAGGTCTTCATAAGGTATCCCGCCAGGCATAAGGCTCAGGTTGCAGATACGGGTTATCGGGATGTTGCCGTAGCCGTCGGCCCTGCAGGACCCCCAGCTCCGGTCCCGGCCGATGCGCCCGGCAAACTCCCGGTTGGTCATGTAGCCGCTCAGGATACCGTCCTTGACTATATGCCAGCGCTGGGCTTTGACGGCGTCGTCGTCATAGCCGGCGGTCGCCAGGCCGCCGGGCAGGGTGGCGTCGGCCATCAGGTTAACTAACGGAGAGCCGTAACGGAACTTGCCCAGCTTTTCGGTGGTAGCGAAGCTTGACCCGGCGAAGGATTCCTCATAGCCCAGCACCCTGTCCAATTCAGAAGCGTGCCCTACGGACTCATGGATCTGCATGGCCAGTTGGTTCCCGTAAATGATCAGGTCTTTATTCCCGCCCGGGCAGGCGGGGGCGGTCAGGAGGGCTACGGCTTCTTCGCGGACGCGCTCGGCGTTCTCCAGGAGGCGAAGGTTTTCAATGAGTTCATAACCCATGGAGAGCGTCTGCCCTCCGTGCGAGGAGGGGTAGGACCGGTTCTGGATGGACCCTTTGTCCACGGCCGTGGCCAGGCAGCCTGCGCCGCTTGAAAGCAGCACCTGCTCGATCCGAGACCCTTCCGTGGTCATGTGCCACTGGTGCTCCCTGATAAAAGTCATGTTGGCGACCGAGGACCTGACCTTGTGGTCCTTTCTCAGGACCTTTTCCACGGCGAAAAGCAGGTCCAGTTTCTTCTCCTGCGGGACCGAGAACGGGTCCGTTATAAAAGGAGTCTGCCAGAAATCCTGATAGGCCGGCTCCGGCGCCAGGCGCACGGCCCGCTCTTTTAACGAAGAGCCGGCTTTTGCGATGCAAAGGGCGAGTTTTGTCACGCGCTCTGCTTCGCGGGAGGTCATGATGTCGCTGGAAGCGAAACCCCACGCGCCGGCAAAAAGGATGCGGACCCCGAAACCGAGCGTTACGGAGTCGTTCAGCGCGCCGATCTCGCCGTTCTTTACGCTGAGGGTCTGGCGCCGGGTCTCTATGATCCGTATATCGCCGAAAGCGGCTTTGTTTTTCTCCGCTATTTCAACGGCTTTTTTAGCGAAACTGAACATTTGCGGCTCCTTCGATTAATAATTTTAAAACTCGGTGGACGAGGAAAAATTAAACCCCCGGATCTTGAGCGCGGGCGCCGCCACCCGCCCCCATTGGATGAAGGCTTCCTGTTTATCCCCTACGGCCTCTATTCTGTTGAAAGCCTCCACGGCGCTCTCCGTAAAGCGCATATTCCTGACGGGGTAGGCTATGCGGCCGTTCTTGATCATAAAGGTGCCGTTCCTGGTCATGCCGGTAATTTCTACCGTCAGCGGCTTTAACAGGTTCGTATAATGGAAATTCGTAACCAGGATGCCGCGTTCCGTGTTCCTTATCATTTCCTTCAGGGAAACGGAGCCTTTTGCGAGCGACAGGTTTATGGGGACCGGACCGTAAGTGTTGGGAGGCGGCAGCGCGTGCCCGGTCGTCCTTGTTCCCGCCCTTGCGGCGGTTTTTCGGTCGTGCGCCACGGCCCGCGCCACGCCGGACTCGATGAGCGTCACTTTTTGCCTGGGCAGGCCTTCATAATCGAAGGGCATACCGGCGCTTAAACCGCCGAGGGCGTCGTCCTCCAGGGTTATTTCAGGGCTCATTACCTTCCTGCCGAGCTTGCCTGAGACGAAACTTTGCCCTTCCTGATAAAATTGCGCGCCGAAACCGTAGAAGCCTAGATAGAACAGAAGGTCCGCCGCCGCGGCGGGTTCGAGGATCACCGTGTACGGCCCGGGTTTTATGCTCCGTGGAGCCCGGGAGAGCCGCGCTTTTTCCATCGCAGTACGGTCCAGGCGGTCGAAATCTATTTCTCCGGCGTCGAAAGCGGGGGCCTCCGCCCAGCCGAAACCGTCCTTGTCGCGGACGGTGACGCTGTAAACGGCGGAACTCTCCTTATGAAAGGCGCGTACGCCCAGGCTGTTGGCGACGGTGACCGCCGTAGAGCCGGTTTCATAGGCGCCGTAAGCGACGGCGCCGGCTTTTCTGCATTTTTTTATTACCGCGGCGACCCGCGCGGCCCTGTCCTTCGGCGGCATGGCGGCCGTGCCGTGGAAGTACAGTTTTGTGCTTTCGATTGACGGCCCCGGTTCCGGAAGCGGCATAAGCCGGGGATCTTTTTTCTGGGTCCTGAGCGCGGCTAGGGCCGCCGCGAAAGCCGTTTTAAGGGCGGATTCCGAAGGCTGGTTCAGGGAGAACCGCGTGACGCGGCCGTTCTCCAGCACGCGCACCGAGATCTCGGTGGAGGCGTTTGAAACATTCTGGGAAATAACATTGTCGGCGAAGCGCGTAAGGGACGAATTTACGGAGGTTATGATCGCTTCCGCCCGGATCCTCCCGGCAAGGCGCATTATTCTTTCGCAGATGGTTTTATGGTTTTGCATGTTCGCTGTCTCCGGCGGGGAATGGTACGGGGATGCGGATCGGGAGCCCGTTCTGTTCCCCCGCGGTTTTAAAGCTTTTGTTCCGGATCCGGCAGGGCCGGCTGCTGGAGCGGGTTTTTGTGCCCGCGCCGCGAGTGCTTTTTTTCTTCCTGTCTGGAGGCCGTCTGCGCCGCGGGCGCCGGAGCCGCGTCCGGAAGTTTCAGGAAGGGCGAGGGAGCGGCTTCCCTGGCGTCCAGCCACTTGCGAAGGGTCTCCTCGCTTTTCACGGCGAATGATTCGGGCAGGGCGAAGACGGAGAGCTTGTTCTTTTTAGCTTTTTCCGCCAGGTCTTCGGAGATCTTGGGCGAGGAAAAAGACAATCCTTCCAGGAGCTTAAGGTTGTTGAGCGTCAGGCCCGCGATATAGACGGACTTGTCGTCGTTCAGGCCGAGCGCTATGGTCTTCTCGTTTATGGAGTCGAAGGTCTGGGACAGCCATTCGGCGGGCACCTTCGGGGAAAGGTGGCTCAAAAGAAGGGCTTTTTTAGCGCCGGTGTTGAAAGCCAGCTTGAACGCGTCCAGGATCCTGCCTTCCGGGTTTTTGCGTTTGGCCTCCAGGAAGCCGGGATCTTCTATATCCAGCCAGGTCAGGTCGGGGTGCCGCTGCGAAGGCGCGAAAGACAGGAGCAGCATGGAATTGGAAAAATTCTTGGCCAGTTTATAGGCGTTCTGGAGAAGGTCCAGGTTGATGTGCGAGGCGCGTTCCTCGCCGAAAGCGGCCTTCAGTCCGGCGTCTACGTTCTCCGGGGTCGGGGCTTCCACCATCAGTATTATGCAGTTGTTTCTTTTGTCGCTCATATCGAATGGTCGTTTCTGTTCGTTGAGGCGCCGGAGGCTTCGCCGCGGCGCGTCCGTGCGGAATCATTGAGAAGATAATTCGAAGTATATTATACTATAAAACGCCGCCGTTCAGGCGGCCGGCGGATAGGGAAGGAGCGGACCTGACACGGCGTGTCCCGGGCGCCGGGAGCCGTTAAACGCGCGATAAAAATTTTTATCGCAAAAATTTTTAATGAAAACCCGGCAAAGAATAATCATTTACGGCGGAACTTTCGACCCTCCTCATAAGGGGCATTTTGAGCTTATCCGCGCCGCTCTGGCGGAGCTGGACCCCGCCGTGCTTTATGTGGTGCCCGGGTTCCGGTCCCCGTTCAAGGCCGCGCCCTGCGCCCCGTTCGGCGACCGCGCGGCGATGCTCCGTGCCGGGTTTAAGTCCGCGCGCCTGGCGCGCGATAAGCGCGTGCAGATACACCCTTATGAATTCGAACGCGGCCGGCTCACTTATACCTGGCGGACGACGGCTTTTTTTAAAAAAAAGCATCCGGATTCGGAACTTTATTTTCTAATGGGTTCCGATTGCCTTGAAACGTTCCACCGCTGGAAACATTACGACCGCATCCTGGCCTGCGCCCGTCTGGTGGTAGGGGCGCGAGAGGGGTTTTCGTTTAAAAATCCGCGCGGCCTGCCGTACCTAAGGCTTAAGGGCTCTTTTCCCCTGACCGCGTCCACCGAGCTTAAAACCGGTCTTTTTTCCGGGACGGCCCGGCAGGGTCTGTTCCCGGGCGTTTCGCGGTATATAACGCGCAGGGGCCTTTATCTGGCCGGCCTGCGCCGGAGGGTCGCCGGGCTGATGACCGCCCGGCGTTTTCGCCACACTTTGTCCGTTACCCGGCTCGCTCTGGAGCTGGCCGGCAGATACGGGGCCGATCCGGAGAAAACTGCCCTCGCCGGCCTGCTGCACGATGTAGCCAGGGACCTCGGCCCCGTGAAACTTAAACGGTATGCGCTCAGGAACCGGCTGAAGGTCCCCGCTTTAAAAGAGATCCTGCGCGAAGCCCCGGCGCTGCTGCACGCTTGCGTCGGCGCGCATCTTGCGCAAAACAAATTCGGCGTGAAGGACCGCGGCGTGCTGAACGCCATCCGCGGCCACACGCTCGGGTCCGGCTCCCCGGGGCTCCTGGCTGAAATAATATTCGTGGCGGATCTTGCGTCCTGCGACCGGGATTTCCCGGAGGCCGGCATGATCAGGGAGCTCGCCTGGCGGGACCTGGGGGCGGCTTATGCGGCCGCAAATTATGTTAAACTTGTCTATGCTTTCGGGACCGGGAAATGGATCCATCCCGGCGGTATAAACATATGGAACAGTCTGTCCGGAAAAGACAATTGATAGTGCTTGCGGCCGGCGGACTTATAGTGTCCGCCCTGTCGGCGGCGCACTATCTGTCCCCCATAGCGCGGCGGCTTGCGGCCGGCTCGGAGGTGGACCTCGTCCTGCTCGGCGGGGGCAGTCCCGTCCTGTTCGTCTATCACCCTTTTTCAAAGACCGTCAACGCCGTGCGGCTGCCCGGCCGGACGGCGCGCGCCGGCTCCGCGTACCAGAGGGCCGGCGAGGTACTGAAGGCTTTTTACGGGCCCGGCGCGCCGGTGAGGGAACCCGCGTATCTCGAGGTCCCGGAGACGGACCCGGACGCTTTTGAAGGCGTGTTGAATAACTGGCGCGCGCGTCCGGCGGTTCTCGCCGCGCTGGTCCGTCGTCTTTACGAACTTAAAAGGACCGGCGCCACCAACCTCTCCTCCCACGATCTGGCCCTCCTGGCGCTGGAGCTGTCCCGCATGAATTCCTCCGATCTTATCAGGGAGGACCTTGACAGGGTCCGGTCCTCCGTCCGGCCCGGTCCCGCGGAAACGGAAGGGACGCCGGCGCAGGTCCCGCAGGCCGTGAGGCTGGAGGTGCTGAACGCCTCCGGCAGGAAGGACCTGGCGGTCCTGGCGACCAAATTCCTCCGCGCCAAAGGTTTTGATGTGATCAATTTCGGCACTTACGGCGGCGCGCAAAAGGCCACCAGGATAGAGAGCTGCCCGGAGAACATAGAAGCCGCGCGCGGGGTCAGGGACGCCCTGGGCCTCGGAGGCCTGGAGATCTATTCCAGGCCCGGACAGCCGGCCATCGCCCAGGTCAGGATAATACTGGGCGCCGATTTCGACGCGGTAAAAATAGAAAAGACCGAGAGGGGGATAAAATGATGGATCTGATCACCATACTTAAGACCGCGGTGGCGGGCGGCGCCAGCGATATCCATATCTGCGTGAATAAGCCGCCCATGATGCGGTTGAACGGCGAGGTCGTTCCGGTCAGTTCCACAATGACGCCGCTTACGGGAGAGCAGGCCAAAGCCCTGATCTATTCCGCGCTCTACGATGAGCAGCGCGCCAAGTTCGAGGCTAACTGGGAGCTTGACTGTTCTTTCGCCGTCACCGGCGTTTCCCGGTTCCGCCTGAACGTGCTGGTCGCCCGCAACGGAGTGGAAGCCGTCCTGCGCGTTATCCCTTCCGTTATCCCCACGCCGGAACAGCTGGGCTTGAGCCCCGCCATCACGGCCCTCGCGTCCCTGTCCAAAGGGCTGGTGCTGGTGACCGGTCCCACCGGCTCCGGCAAATCTACCACGCTGGCCGCCATTCTGGACCAGATCAACCAGAAAAAGCGCGGACATATGCTTACCATCGAGGATCCCATAGAGTTCACATATGAGTCCAAGAATTGCGTCATCCGCCAGCGCGAGATCGGCCAGCACACGAAGTCCTTTGGCAACGCGCTGCGGGCCGCCCTGCGGGAGGACCCTAATGTGATCCTGGTGGGAGAGATGCGCGATCTTGAGACCATCCAACTGACCATTACCGCCGCCGAGACCGGACACCTGTCGTTCGCCACCCTGCACACGCAGGACGCCCCTTCCACAGTGGACCGCATTATCGACGTGTTCCCCCCTCATCAGCAGACGCAGGTGCGCGTCCAGCTTGCCGGTTCCCTCCAGGCCGTGGTTTCGCAGATCCTGCTGCCGCGCAAAGACGGCAAAGGACGGGTCGCGGCGCGCGAGGTCATGATCATGACTCCCGCCATTTCCAATCTTATCCGTGAAGGCAAGACCCATATGATCTACAGCGCCATAGAGACCGGCGCCCGGAACGGCATGGTCCCCATGGATAAGGCGCTGATAAACCTGGTGAAAGGCAACCAGGTGGCGTTCGATGTGGCCCTGGCCAAGGCTCATGACCAGGAGAGTTTTAGAAAGCAATGCGCGGCGTAGGCCGGGCCGCAAAAAGCGTTATCGTATCAAGGGGGAGGCATGGATAAGGATATGGAAGCTCTCGGGAAGGCTCCGCTCTTCAGGAACTTTTCCGACCGCATGCTGGAAGAGTTCTGCGGCGTTTTTAACCGCTCTTCCTACAAGGCGGGCGAGATCATCTTCAGGGAAAAAAGCCCCGGCGACACCCTGTTCATACTCGTAACCGGGCAGGTGGTCATCGAAAAGGCCCTGGACGCGTCGGACAAGGATTTTAAGCAGCTGGCCATCCTGTCGGACGGGGAATTTTTCGGCGAGATGGCCTTGCTGGAAGGCGCCGTCCGTTTCGCCCAGGCCCGCGCGGAAAAGGACTCCTCCGTTTATGTGATAAAGCGCGAGGATTTTTTCAGGTTCATCACTGAGCATCCGGAAAACGGCATAGCCCTCTTCACCGAGATAGTGAGGGTCCTCTCAAAAAGGCTCCAGCATACTTCAAGCGAACTGACCATGTTGTTCGATATGAGCGGCCTGGTGATGCGTGACCACGAGTCCCCGGCGGAGTTCATTAAAAAGACGGTGGAGGAGATCCGGATCTATTTCGACGGAGTCTGGAATCTCTACGGGTACGCCTATAACCGGTTCAACGAAGAGTTCGAGGCCGTGGTTTCCCTGGAGGCGTTCGCCCGCGGCGCCGCCGAGGAAGCGCGGGGCGAGCCCTGCGGCGGCTGGCTGAACGAGTCCACCTATCTCATGGTCTTTCATGCGCACGGAAAAAAGGCCGGCTATATCGTGTTTGCCAGGTCCACGGCCGTTTCCGGCTACGAGAGGAACAATCTTACCACGATATTTAATACAATATCCTCTATTATGGGTTCCGCCGTGGAGAATATAGAACACAGGATGGAGGACGCTCTCCTGCGGAAACTTAGAACGCGGAAAGACAATCTATGACAGATAATAAACTTGATCCCAAAAGTACGGCCGTCCGGATCGCGCGGCTGGCCGACGCTAAAAAAGCCGAAGCCGTGTCGGTTTACGATATGGCGGGCCGTTCGGAACTCGCCGATTTCGTGGTCGTGGTCACGGTAGACAACCCCGTGCAGCTCGACGCCGTGGACGACGAGATCTCCATAAATCTTAAAAAAGAGGGCGTTTACGCCATGTACCGGGACGGCATGAAATCCAAGAACTGGAAGGTTCTGGACTACGGCGGCGTCATCGTGCACATTTTTGAAAAACAGGCCCGCGAGTTTTACTCCTTCGACAAAGTTTATGCCGGTTATAACGTCGTAAAATGGCAAGAAAAACCGCACGCCTCCGGCAAGCAGCCGGCGGCCGCCGTACGGAAACCGGCTCGAAAGAAGCCCGCGTCCGCGGTTAAGAAGCCCGCGTCCGCGCCGGCAAAAATTCGGACCGCTCCCAAGAGAACTAAAAAACCGGCGGCTAAGAAGGCCCCGGCGAAAAAGATCCTTAAAAAGAAAAGAAAATGAAACTTTCAGAGCTTGAAACGGCGCTGAAGGCGAAGGTCAAGGCCGTCTTCGGCCTGGACGACGCGGGGCTGGGGCATCTCGCCGTTACCGCCCCTCCGCCGCATATAGCCGGTGACCTGTCGCTTGCCTGGCCTATTGCCGCCGCTAAAACGCTTAAAAAACCGCCGTTAAAGATAGCGGAGGAACTGAAAGCGGAGCTCGCCGGGGAGTACGCCGTTTCGGTCCTGCCGCCGGGTTTTTTGAATCTCAGCCTGAGCGGCCGCTCCCTGATGGTCGACGCGCGGCGGATAGTTTCGGATGAGTCCTATTTCGCCGATCCCGCCCGCGCCGAAGAAAAGGTCAATATAGAATTTGTTTCCGCCAATCCCACCGGGCCGATGCATCTGGCTTCCGGGCGCGGCGCCACGCTCGGCGACTCACTCTCCCGGATCATGCGCTTCCTCGGGTATACCGTGGAGGAAGAATTTTATGTGAACAATGTCGGCCGGCAGGTGGAGTTGCTGGGCCGGTCGCTTAAGGCCAGGTTCCTCGGGCAGGACCCTCCGGAAGACGGGTACCAGGGCGGATATCTTAAAGATATGGCCGCCGCGCTTCCGGCCGAGGCCGGCGGGTGGACCGACCGGCAGTTCTCGGAATTCGCGGTGCGGGAGATGCTGGTCCTCCATAAGGCGGACATGAAAGCTTTCGGCGTGCAATTCGACCGCTGGTTCCTGGAGTCCGATCTTCATGCGGCCAAAGGCCCGGAGAAGGCCCTGGCGGAACTTAAGAACCGCGGCATGACCTACGAAAAAGAGGGCGCCCTCTGGCTCGGCACCTCTTCAGGGATGGAGTCGGACGATAAGGACCGCGTGCTGGTCAAATCGGACGGCCGGAACACTTATTTTCTGAACGATATAGCCTATCATCTCGACAAGTTCCAGCGGGGTTTTACCAAGGTGGTGGATATCCTGGGCGCGGACCATCACGGTTATGTTCCCAGGATGGAAGCCGCCGTTTCGGCCCTCGGGCGGGACAAAGAAGCCTTTAAGATAGTCATTCACCAGCAGGTCCTTTTAAAGCGCGGAGCGGAAACGGTAAAAATGTCCAAGCGCGCCGGGGATTTCGTTTCCCTGAAAGAGCTGGTGGACGAGGTCGGCGCCGACGCCTGCCGGTTCTTTTTCGCGATGCACAGCCCCAATTCCCACATGACCTTCGACATAGACCTGGCCAAGAAACGGTCGAACGACAACCCGGTGTTCTATGTGCAGTATGTTCACGCCAGGATCTGTTCCATTTTTAACAACGCGGCCGGCAAAGGCGTCGACCCGTCGCGGAGTTTCGATGCCGCGAAGACCGTTCCGAACGCGGAGGAGCGGGCGCTGATGCTCAAGCTGCTGTGGCTGGAAAAGGTCCTTGAGTCCTGCGTGCGCGATTCCTCCCCCCACCAGTTGACCACCTATCTGACCGAGCTCTCCTCGATGTTCCATTCTTTCTACGGCAAGTATAAAGTGCTGGACCCGGCCGAGCCGGAGACCACCGCTTTCCGCCTGTTCCTGCTGAAAGCCGTTCAGCGCGTCATAGCCCAAGGCCTCGGGCTCCTGGGCGTGTCGGCCCCGCAAGAAATGTAATTATCCGACAATAGGCCCGCCGTACCGGCCGGCCTATTTTCGGATCCACGGACGATAGCGTGCCCGGCAGCCCCATGCCCCCGGCACGCCCGCGAACTCGCAGACCTGCCGTTTCCTTATAGTCTTCTGGGACAGCTTGTGGTGAGATACTACCAGTATCCGTGCTGCTTCGCGGTTTCCAGGATCTCTTCGGAGACTTTACGGCTTGCAGGTTCGGCGTTCATGAATCTCCGCGAAGAAACCGCCCATTGCCGTAGTTTCCGTTTTAATTCCTGCACGATGTCGGGATGCCCGGCGGCCAGATCGTGAACCTCGCCGGGATCCTCCTTAAGATCGTACAATTCAAAGGTTTCCCGTGCTTGCCGCGCGGCCGGACCGTCCTTCGGGCCCGGAAAAGTGATCTCGTGTATCAATTTCCATTTCTCTCCGCGGATGGATTCGTTTATACTGGCAAACCCGTAAGGTCCGTATGTTTCAGGCAGGTAGCTGTTGTACCTTGTGCCGGCGTAGACAAAGTCGTTCACCGGCCGGCCCTCTTCGATCAAAGGCAGGAGGCTTACCCCCTGCGCCCTTCGCGGAACAGGGAGTTCGAGCAGCTCAAGCAAGGTAGGCATGATATCCACCAGCTGCGCGAACCCGCGCACGCGTTCGCCCCGCGCGCCGGGAAGCTTTATCAGCAGCGGCACATGCGCCACATCGTCGTATAAGGTCCCGCGGATCGCGCCCGCCCGGCCGAAGCGGCCGTGCCTGGCGAACATTTCCCCGTGCTCGGAAAAGATCACTATGATCGTCCTGTCCAGCAGCTCCTGATCCAGCGAAGCCAGGAACGCTCCCGCCGCGCGGTCGGCGTCCAGGACCTTCTCGTCGTAAAGGTCCCGCAGATAATCCATGTCGTCCCGCGTCAGGACGGTTTTTTTCTCCGTTGAGGGCGTTTTTTCGTTTCCTTCATAGGGGTTCTTCCTGGGTATATGATAATAGGCGGCGACCTCGTCGCCGGCGGTTTCCTGGTAGCCGCGGTAGGTGAACGCCGGGTCTACCGTCACATGCCTGCCTTCCGTGCCGCTGAAAACCCCTTCGGACCTTTTTTCCGGGATGAACGGCGGGTGGGCGTCGTACCCGTGCACGAATAGGAAAAATTTTCCGCCGCGGTTCTTCGCAAGCCACGCCGAGGCCTGCGGGATCGTGACCGGGAAACCGGTGAAAGGGGGGTTGTCGGAGGCGGTCGTGAATCCGCGCATGTGTCCCAGCGACTTCATATAATCCAGGCCGCCGGTGAATGCGGCGGTTTTATAGTTGGAAGTTTTAAGGAGCTCCGGCAAAGTCACGGAGTTTTTCGACAGCAGCATGTTCCGTTCCCGACCCATGATCCGGTGAGCATACGGGTAAAGTGAGGTGAACAGGGTAGTCGCCACGGGCAGCGTCCAGGACGCCTGGGTAAAAGCGTCCTCGAAAACCAGGGCGCTTTTCGCCCAGGCATCCAGGTTCGGGGTGGTTTTGCGTTTATAGCCGTAAAGGCTCATGTGCTCCGCGCCTATATTCGTGACGGAGATCATAAGCAGGTTGCGGCCCTGGTACCGGCCGGCCGGGGGAGGTCCCGGCTCGGCGGCCGTGCGGCAAAGCGGAGCCGCGGCGGCCAGCGCGGCACAAAGGCGGACCGTCCGGATAATAACCGGCATTGCTGGCAAACGCCATTTTTTGGAAATGGCATTCATCAGGGCAAATTGTATAATATTTGAGTAATGGCGAAGCATGGCTTTCTATGCGCGCTATTGTTCCGCGTCCCATCCTTCTTCCCGCCTAAAACTTCAAACGGACAAGAGCCCGCGCAGATCTCGTCGAACGGAACGGATTCGTCCGCGCTTCCGGCCGGCGTCTTTGCGGAAGAAGCGCGGAGGAGGTTGAACTCCGGATGAAAGTCGTGTTCCTTAATCCCCAGCAGGAAATGGGCGGGATCCAATGCCTTTCGGCTTTTTTAAAGCGGGCCGGGCACCGGACCGCGCTGGTCAACGATCCCAACCTTTTCGACAATGCTTACGTGCATTACCCCGCGCTTTCAGCTTTTTTTGAAGAGCCCGGCCTTATCCTGGACCGGATAGAGGCGCATAAGCCGGACCTGATCGCGCTTCCGGCGGTGACCGACGATTACAGATGGGCCCTTAAGTGGGCGCGAAGGATAAAAGCGCGCATGAAGGTCCCGGTCGTCCTGGGCAATGCGCATCCCACCTTCCATCCGGATGAGGTCCTTGGCCGGGATTGCGTGGATTATGTGGTGCGCGGCGAAGGAGAAATAACCCTTCTGGAGCTGGTGGAGGCTCTTCGGGGTTCGCGCCGGCCCGGCGAGGTTCCCGGGCTGGGCTTTAAGGAGAACGGTAAAATACGGATCAACCCCATGCGGCCGTTGATCTCGGACCTGGATCTGCTGCCTTTCCCGGATAAGGACCTTTATTACGACGCCATGCCTTATCTCAATTTCGGCTACACGACCATGACCGGACGCGGATGCCCGTACAGCTGCACCTATTGCGACAACAACACCTCCAAACAACTGTACAGGAAAAATGTCCCCGGGCCGCAAAAGTGGACCCGCAGGCACAGTCCGGGTTATGTGGTGAAAGAGATCCTTTGGGCCAGGGCCCGTTATAAGATCGCGCATGTGCGGTTTAACGACGAGGATTTCAGCTACGACAAACAATGGACCAGGGAGTTCTGCTCGCTTTATAAAAAAGAGGCCGGCGTTCCCTATTCCGCGTGGGTTTATCCGAACACTATCGATCGCGAGACCGCGGCTTTAATGGCCGGCAGCGGCTGCGACACCGTGGAAATGGGCATACAGACCGGTTCCGAACGGCTGCGCACGCGCCTTCTGCACAGGAATACAAGCGACGCGCGGATCACGGCGGCCATGCGGGCGTTGCAGGAAGCGGGTATCCGCGTCAAGGTCGATGTCATCCTCGGCCTGCCGGGCGAAACCAAGGCGGACCTGGACGCCACGGTCCGGCTTTTAAGGAGGGGACGGCCCTGGAATGTTTTCGCTTTTTGGCTGCGCTATTATCCGGCGGCCGAGATCCTCTCCATCGCCAAAAAGGACCGTCTCCTGGCCCCGGAGCAGCTCCTGGAGCTTGAGAACGAGGAGCGCTCCCGCGGCGGGACCGGCCCGGATTCTCCGGCGGCGGGTTTTTGGACGCCCAACCTGAAACAGGGCGCGGCGGCGCATCGTTACCTTAGTTTTATAGCGCTGATGCCGGTGATCCCCCGGAGTGTCGTAAACTTTTTTTTACGCCGGGACCTGATCCGGTTCTTTCCGGGGTTTTTAAACGCGTTCATGGTGTCCAACCTTACCCAGCTGCTCCACCGGGACCCGACCGGCGAATTTCGGGTGCGCGGCCGGCGGATGATCCTGGCGGAGTCGGCCGGACTGTTGAAACGGAAGCTCTTTAATTTTATTTCCCCGCGCCCGTGGTCCGGGGCGCGAAGAACGCGACCGCGCAAAGAGGAGGGCAGGTGGCTGAAATAGATCCGTCACGGGAAAACGGATCGGACGCCGGCTTCCTCGCCCTGGAGGCCGTGCCGGTCTTTCTTGTTCTTTTTATTCCCCTGCAAGCCTGCCTGGAAGCAGCCAAATTCACTATCTTCACCGCGCGGGACCTTGACCGCGCGCGGCTGCTGGCGGACGGGAGCCTTATTTTATTCGGCCCCGAAGCCAGCGGCGGCGGCCATCTTCCCGGCAGTTTCTATTATTTCCTGCTGGCGGTTCCGCTTAAGCTCGGCTTCGGGTGGAAAGCGGCCTGGGAGCTCCAGTTCGCTTTTATGGCCTCGGGGTTCGCCCTGCTTTGGCTCTTCGTCCGCCGGAGGTTCGGCGCTTTTCCAGCCTGCTACGCCCTCTTTTGCGCGGCTTTTTTTAATTATAAAACCTTGTTTTTCTCCTATAACGCGAGTTTTATCCCATTGTTCGCCATAGCGGCGCTGATCTCGCTTTGCGCGGCTTTCGACGAACGCTCGAACCACCGGGGCCTGTCCTGGGCTGTTTTTTGCCTTTCCTGCGGACTGGGGCTCCAGTTCCACATGTCGTTCATGCTGCTTTTGCTGTCCGGCTTGGCCGTACAGCTGGGAGCCCGGCGTATAGGGCTCAGGCCTTTGACCTGGAAAGTTTTCGCCGCCGGGTGCGCGGTTTTTGCGGCCGTCATGCTGCCATACGGGATTTGGGCCGCGAGCGTCTATTTTTCAAGGCCCATAGGCCAGCCGGCCCTGCCTTTCACGGGCGCCGCGGCCGTGCAATTGCGGGAGATCCTGGATTACGCGGTCCGGGCAAGAGCCGGCTACCCGGCGCGGGCTTTGGCCCAGCGCACCATAACGCTGCTGCCGTTCGAAGCGATCATTCCGCTGGCGCTCTTTTATTCCGGCGCCGCGGCCGCAAAGGGACAGGCCGAACGGACCCCGGACCTTTCCGGAGGCCGCCTGTTCGCCGGCAATTGCGTAAAGGTGCTCTCCGTCTCTACCGCCCTGACATTTTTTACCTACGCGATGTCCCTCGCCCTTTCCCCCACCCGGTACTCCATCATCCCGCGGCTGAGCCTGGATCTCCTGGCCTGCGCTTTTTTCGCGGCCCGCGGGGGCCGCCTACGGCCGGCTGTTTTTTATCCCGCGGTCATAGGAGGGCTTTTCGCCTTCACCTTTGCCTGGCGCGAGGTACTATGGTCGCCCGCTTACATGCCGTTCACCCCGCGCTATGTCCTCTTTTCGGCGGCTGCTGGGTTTGCCCTGGCCTTTTTGACCCGGCGGAAGGCCTCAGTCGGGGCCCGTGGCGCCTTGTTCTTTACGGCGCTCGCCCTGCCGTTTCTTCTCGCTTCTACGATCCACCCCGCCCTCAAACATTATTCGCAGGACGACTTCCCAGGGAGTAAAGACCTGGAAACCATGTCCCGCATCATACTTTCGCAAACGGGCTGGAACTACGCCGAAGCCGGCCGGCGTATCTTTTATATAAACACCAGGGAGATGACGACGCCTTCCTATATCTACCGCGCCGCCGCCGCGCAGGCAGTCGCGCCGTCCCCGGCCGGTTCCGGCCTGGACCGTATCGACGGGTATTTCGCCGCGCTCTTGATGAAAAGGGCCCCCGGCCGCGGGAACGGCGGCGGCAAAGAATGGCTCCTGCGCCAGGACATCCCGCCGATGCTTAAAGAGGGGCTGGTCTCGGGCGGGATCCTTTTGGGCGTCACGGTAAATTGCGGCCGGCTGTTCCTTACTCCCTACAAGGTCGCGGATCCGGAGCGGTTCCCTCCTTATTTTCACAACGGTTCGGAGGGGTATTCGCTGACCGGTCCGGACCCGGCGCTTCAGACCGCGCCGGACTCGCGCGTTTTCCGGCTGACATTCAACGATTGCCCCGGGCACGCCGCCTGGTGCGCGATCATGGCCGATGTGCGGCTGCGCAGGACTAACGGCCGGCGCTGGCTGGCCCATGTCGTTTTTTCCGGCGAGCCGCTCTCGCAGGCCTGCGACGGGGTGAACCTTCAGTGGAACCAGCTTCTTAACCGTCCGTACTTCACCGCCGTCTGCGCCGGGACGCGCAGGCGCGTGCAGTTGGCCGGCTCTTTGGGGCTGGATAGGGATGAATTCAGGAGCATGAACCGGTCTCTGCTCGCCCCCTATGAACGCTTTTTTCACTTTGAATGTCCGGGCCGCCTTGAAAAAATTTCCGTAGGCTATGGATCCGCGGCCGCTTATTCCATGGCCCGCAAAATAGAAGGCTTGCCCGGACGGGAACTATCCGTCCGGGTGGAGGGAAATAATGCGCCGCCGCCGCGCTGAAAAAATTATAATTCCGCGGAGTCCCGCTCCCCGGACTCCGGATTGCGTCGCCGACGACTGGGGAATGTCGCCCGGCATAAATCAGGGCATTCTCAGGCTTTGCGAAGCCGGGGTCGTGCGCGGGGTGTCGCTGCTCGCAAATCTTGAGCATTTGGAACACGGCCTGGACGAGCTTCTGCGGTTCGGCAGGTTGAGATTCGGCGTCCACCTTAATTTCACTTATGGCCCGCCGCTTAGTCGTCCGGAAGAAGTCGCGTCTTTATGCGGGCCGGACGGCGGTTTCCATGGGCTGCCGGCGTTGTTGAAAAATGCCGTTTTTTCGCGGCTCCGGGCTGAAGAACTGCGCCTTGAGGGCCGCCGCCAGATCCGCCGCCTCAAACGCCTGGGCGTCCCGCTGACCGGCCTTGAAGGCCATCATCATGTGCATCTGATCCCGCGCGTATTCTCGGCGCTTGCCCCCGCGCTCCGGGAGGAAAGGATAGAACGGGTCCGCCTCCCCTGCGACAGGAGCCATCCGGCCAGTTGGCTGTCGGGGCTCATCTTCAGGCGCTGGTTCCTTTCAATGGCCGTTCCAGCCCGCTCCCGCGGGTTCAGTCTTCAGCCGGCCCTGTATCTGCGCCGCTCGGATCTGCGCACCGTGGAAACCCTGGAGAAAAAAATCTCAGCCCGGGGCGGGCTTCCCGTCATTGTGCATCCCGCGCTGAAGAACGATCTTGCGCGCATGAAATATTTCGATCCGTGCCGGGAAGACCGGGTCCTTCAGTTCCACAAACTCCTGGAATTGTCGCGCCGCGCCCGCCCGGGAGGCGGCTATGGATAAGGCCGCGTTCTGGGATGACAGGATCGCGGCCTGGGAAGCGAGCCGTTATTCATGGTTTTCGCGGTTCGATCCGTTCTCCCGGACGGTACGGGCAAGGATGAGAGAGGCCGGCCGGCTGGTGCGCGAGGATTTTAAACGGCATACGCACATCCTGGATCTCGGCTGCGGCGGCGGGCTGCTGGCGCGGGCGGTCTCGGACGACCATAAGCGCCGCTATACGGGAGTGGATTTTTCAAGAACGGCCGTATCCGCGGCCCGCTGCCGATTCTCCCTCCAGGCCGGCCGGATCCGTTTCGAGCTAAAAAATGTTCTTGAGGGACCGGGCTGGGAGGCGCCGCTTATCGTATTTCTCGGTCTGCTGGACTGGCTGGATGAAGCCGAGATGCGTACGCTCTTCGGCAGATTGAACGGCGACAGCCTTTGTTTTTCCTTCACCGAAGCCGACAGCGGCGCGGCGGGCCTGTTTTACCGGCGGTACAGGCGCGTAACGGACGGGATATATCGCGCGCGGGATTTTTCGGAATCGCAGATCGTGGACGCCGCGCGCTCCGCCGGCTATCGCGTAGACCGGGTCATCCGCGTTTCGCGCCTGGACCCCGGCCGCCTAGTGGCGGCCTCAAAACTATGCTGACCGCGCAGACCGCATATTTCGAACGGAAAGCCCGGGGCTATCTTCAGGCTTCCGGCAGAGGCCTGTGGGGCCGCCTGCGGTCGGCGGAATGGGAGGCGCTTCGCGCATGTCTGGACCCCGCGCCCGGCCTTTCGGCGCTGGACGCCGGGTGCGGACCGGGTTATTATTCGCTGCGCCTGCGCGGCGCAGGTATGGAGGTCGGGGGCATAGATCCGTCCCCGGCGATGCTGGCGCAGTATCGGGCGCACGGATTTGACGGACGGCTCGGCTCCATCGAAACCTTCGGTACCGGCCGCCGTTACGACAGGGTGTTGATCGCGGGAGTTCTTGAATTCGTAGAGCGCCCGGCCCGCGCCCTGGCGAATATGGCCGGCTTGCTCCGTGCGGACGGCCGTTTGGTATGTCTGGTCCCCGCGACCGGTACGGCGGGGACGGTTTATAAGGTCCTCCACCGGCTCCTGGGCTGCCCGGTCTTTATCCGCGAGCCGTCGGCCTATCTCCGGATGGCGCAGCGCTGCGGGCTTACGCCCGTGAAGTCCGCCAAGGCCACGCCTATCAGCTTCGCCTTCGCGCTTCAGAGGAGCGGCCGTGGCCGGAACTAAAACCCTGCTGATGATGTGCGCAAGCCTTGGGTTGGGCAACTCGACCCGTCTTATGGGCGTCGCCCAGGCTATCCGCCGCCGGTTTTGCGTGCCGCCGGAGAAACTCCGTCTTGTGATCTGCGCCGCGGGCAAGGCGGCGCGCTATTGGAACGCCAACGCCGCCTCGGTCCAGGCCGAAGTCGTTGCCCTGGATGAGTATGTGTTCTCCGGGCGGCGATCGCAAAGCCGCGTCCGCTGGTCCGGTTTCATCCGGCCCTGCAACGCCGCGGCCTGCCTGCGCAACAATCTGCGCCTGCGGGCGCTGCTGAGCCGCGTCGCCGTCGATCTCGCTTTGATAGATTCCGATTATCATTTTTTACCGCTTCACTTCGCCGGCGTGCCCATAGCGGCCCTGGGTCAGGCGCGCGATGTGGCGCGCCGCTGTGAAATTTATCGGCGCGGGGACTTGGTCCCGCCCCGGAGCTTGTTTATCGAGAAACTTGATTTCCAGGTCCAGCGGCTGGTAAGCCGGTTCGTTCTGGTTCCGTGCTTTGAGCCCGGCGCCGCCAGGGACGGCAAAGTTACGGATATTCCACTTATAGTGCGCGAGGAATTTACCGCCTCCGTACCTCCCGCCGGGACCGTGGCCCCGTTATATATAATGACGGGCGGTTCCGGGATCGGCGCGGCCCCGCTGCTGGAATACGCGAGACGGTACGGCCTGACCGTTATCTGGGGGGCCTCCGGGCCCGCGGAGGCCCTGGATAACGAGGGCCGGCCGCTCATCGACCGGGCAGGCGCCGTGCTCGTTCAGGGCGGATTAAGCTCCATTTCCGAATGCATAGCGCGCCGGAAGAAAATGATAGTATTCCCGATCGCGGGGCACGGCGAGCAACTGGCCAACGCTATAACCGTAGAACGGCTCGGATTGGGGCTGCGGGTAGCGCAACTTTCCGCCCCTCCCTTCGCGTTCCTTGAGCGGTTAAGGCTCCTTTCCGCCAAAACATCTGAACCGGTCTTTCCCAGGGTCGACGGCGCGCAAGCGGCGGCGGGCATCCTTCTAAAAACGCTCGGCCTCATTCAAAGATAAACCTTTAAGGCGGCAAAAGGCCTATGCGGAAGTAGACCCAAAAAAAAGAACGACTTGGGCACTTTGCCTCTAAAATCGGCGGTGGTATATTGGTTAAACTATATCCAGATTGCAAGCTTCATAAAAACTTATAGTGTTGTCCAAGGAGAAATGATAATGAAGAAGGTGCTGTTTGTGGCAGCGGTTCTTTTTATGGCAGGTTCTAAGGCGCAGGGTGTAGTTATAGCGCCATGGTCGTATCCTCCGGCCGGGCCCTTTGTTCCCGAGGGACAGAGCGCAACAGCGATAGCAGCCAGAGCAGAGTATGAACTTGCCGACGGCGGCGCACGCTTGTTCGGCGTCCTCCCATCGGAAGGGCTTCTTCAACTGACCGCATGCAAAGATCTTTTGTCATTGGCTGTAAAAGATGTGGCGGCATCTGTGCCTGCATCCGCGGCGCCTGACAAAGACTTGCACGCTTCGGCAGAGTTGCTTGAGACAATGTCAGGAACCTTGGTAACCATGGCAGAAACATATCTGAGAACGGTGGATCCTATCACGCCGGAACAGAAAAAGTTGCTTAATAAAATATCGGACTTGGCGGGCGAACTGGGAAGCAATGCCCTTAGTCTGGCGATCAAAACGCAATAACGGCGCCAGGTGATTCTAAACGCAAGATCCAACCGGAACGGCGGGGGTTCAATCCCCGCGCCGTTTCCTTAAAATTGTCACAGGGCGGCCGTGACCATGCCCTCATCTCACGGACAAGCTACTGACCCATTCCCCAGCCAAGGAACAGATCCGATAACAACCAAACGCCGCTGATGACCGCGAGCATCCCGACGGCGGATTTTAATTTCCTAGTATCCGTTCTTTCGGTTAGGATAGGCCCCAGATAACCGCCCGCCAGCGAACCGACGCATAAAGCGGCCGGAAAGGCCCAGCTTATGCGCCCGCCCAGTATAAGCCAGGTAAGAAAAGAAATAATGCAAATAGGCACCTCGGCCAGCGTGGTTGTCCCCACCGAAACCTTGGGGTCCACTCCTCCCAGGATCTTTCCGGTGGCGGTGACCGGCCCGAAACCTCCCCCGCTCAACGCCTTGTTGAACCCGGACAATAACCCTATCCCCCACATTTTTTTCCAGCTGAAATCATAATAGACGGGCCTGAGACACAGTCCGCCCATTACTATCACCAGCGCGCCTATGTAGAGTTTTATATAAAACCTGGGGATCGCCTGTCCCACGTAAGCTCCCAGAATGCAGGCGGCGATGCCCGGTATGATGATCGACAGACTTATTTTTAGATCCTTCGTCAGGCCGCTGAAATCGCTGTTTTTTCTCAGGTGGTGCCCTACCGACCCGGTTGTTCCGCCCAGCGCCTGTGATATCAGGATGGCTGGAACCACCAGCTTCGGGTTATAGCCCATAAGAATAAGTATGGGACTTAAAAGGGTCCCGTACATCATTCCCAATCCGGAGTCTATTACTTCCATGACCGCGGCCAGCCCGGTTATGGACGCCAAACCAGCAAGACCAAAATCCATATCTCCCCCCTGTAATATGTAATTTTGTGAAATTGCAGTGTAGCTTATCCCGCCCCTACCGCATTTTTAACACATTTTTATTCCGTTTGTAAACGGCTTTATGATAATTATAAAATGGTGAGACACTGGTCCCACGGGAGTTAAAATTAAAATGAAAAAGATTTTATTAGGTGCGGTTGTTGTTTGTCTTTGCGGATGCGCTAACGAGCGGTATGAAAAGGCCGCAGGAAAAACTATTTTGGTGTATCAGGCGGCGGAAGGAAGCCCGGGGGACAAGAAATGTATGGATTTTGTGGGGACTTGCATCGTTCTTCAGACGCCGGAACCTGCTATGCAATTGAACGGGTTCGAATTCAAGCCCCATATTACGAATTCACCGGAAAAACATAACCAACTGGAGCTGCTATTAAACCGGGAACAATCGCTGTCTTTTGAGAAGCTATCGGAGATATGCGTCAACAAAGGGCAAAGGATCGCTTTTGTCTATCAGAACAAGATCCTTCATGCCCCTAAAGTAAGGACTAAACTTCAAACCCGTGGCGTAGTCCTTGATTTCTGCAATCCACAGATTTTTAAAATAGTCCTGGCAAGCCTGCGCGGGCAACTTCCGCCTGCATATGATTTTAGCAAGGACAAAGCCTGGAATATGTGCGATCCCTCCTCAGAAAACAAATGATGATTTAGCATGTTTGAAAATAGGAAAATAGAAAATAGGGACAGCGACCATTTATTAAATAGTCGCTGTCCCTATTTTCCTGAAATAACATGCACTTTTTAAAAAATTCATATTTTTTGTGAAAACAGGCCGCAATTCTTGACCGATTTAATATTGCATATTAAAAATACTCACTTTGCCGCTGCAACAGACCTGGCGGGCAATACCCGTCTCCACTAAAAGCGGAAAGGGCTGAAGTCCCGCTATTTCATTAGAATAGCCAGTTTCAGTGTTTGCTGAAACATAGTATTCCAGTGAAATAGGCATCCTGGCATCCCCCGCCCGCCCCCCCGCGCGCCGGCTATCGTGAAACTTCTCGCGCATCTCGCGCAGCCCCTTGACGCGGAAACTTTGACCTGATATACTAGTTGTAAGAATTTATTAACAACTGTTAATATTTTTTAACAATATGACACAAAAGCTATCCGTGCTTTCCCTGCTCAGCCAAAAGTCCCCGGCGAGGATCCTGCGCTTCCTTTGGAAGAGCCGCGTCGAATGGAGCGGCAGGGAAATAGCCAGGCAGACGGGCTTAAGCGCCCCGGCCTGCCATGAGGCGTTAAAACAGCTTGACGCCAGGGGCCTTGCACTTTTCAGGCGTGTCTCCAATGTCCATCTTTATAAGATAAATTCCGACAATTACCTGGTTAAGAATGTTTTTGCCCCTCTATTCCAAACCGAGGACGAACTGCCGGGCCAGGTCCTGAAAACCATTAATAAATTTTTAACTGATTATCCAGAAAACAAAAAGATTCTTTCTGCTGCCATCTTCGGCAGTATGGCCACGGGGCATGAACGCCTTAATAGCGACCTGGATTTGCTTATAGTCACCCATGACTCCGCAAGCGCCAAGGACCTGGAAGACCGTATACAGGATCTCCGGACCCTGCTTTACAAGCAATTCAGTATCCCCCTTTCGCCCTACATTCAGCCGCTGGCCGAAATTAAGGCCAAGCATAAGCAGAAGTTGCCTTTGATCCTCAAAATATTGAAAGAAGGCCAAGGCATGTACGGCAAAGACCTTAAGGAGCTTTTAGCATGACCCCCAAACAACATAAGACTCGTGATGTTTCAAGAGACCATTACACCACTTACCGCAAGAAGGCCAAAGAATTCTTAAACTCTATGGAAGCCTCTTTACGCGTCAGGGAGTGGAACGCGGCCGGGCTTAATGCCGTGCACTGCGCTATTTCTTCGGCCGATGCGCTGTTGGTATATAATGCGGGCATCCGCTCAGCCGGAGATTCACACCACGATATTTCTTTCCTGCTGGTACAGCATATTAAAGATAATGACACCGCCCCTAAAGCCAAAACCCTTGCAAAGATAATCGATTATAAATTCCTCGCGGCTTACGAAGACCGGGAAATAATCGAATCCGAAGCTTTGGAGCTGGCGAAGATCACCCGGAGATTCTTTGAGTGGATGGAATCCCTGCTGTCCTGACCCTGGCGGCACCAAAACTCGCCCTTCCCCACACCATACCCGCCCGCCCCCTAAAGGGGCACCTATAGGCTGTAATACCGGCATTTGCTTCTGGATGGACACCTATATGGACACCAAGGCCAAAAACGGACACCGGCCTTAAAATGAAAACGACGACAATCTTTTAAGGATTGTCGTCGAGAAACTACGTTTGAAAAACTGGAGCGGGCGACGGGGAGCGGCAGCGACCTTCTCATAAGGAACTATCCCCTTCGCCTCGAATAAAAACAACGGCTGTCCAAAAGGACAGCCGTAAATTTATGGAGCGGGCGAAGGGAATCGAACCCTCATCTCAACCTTGGCAAGGTCGCGTTCTACCACTGAACCACGCCCGCATTATTGCCTGCAAAATACCCTACGGGTATATTTTAGCAAAGAACCCCGGCTTTTTCCATAGGCTCTAATGCGCCGGCCGGGATGTCCGCGGCCGGCGCGTTCAAAAGCCGTACGCTAGGGTCAGGCCCAGGGGGCTGCCGGGCATTATGGAGGGATATAACCTGAGCGCGGAGGCGGTTTTTTTGGCCCGGCCGGGACCGGAGGAGATGGTCCTGCCGACCAGATATCCGATACCCAGGCCCAGCGGATAATCACTGGCCCAGTGGACGCCGTTGTTCATCATCTGGAAACTTAATGCGCCGAGCAGGGTGTAGCCGATGGGTTTTATGAGCGTCTTCTCCGGGTAGTTTTCCGACATGACGGTCACGGCCATCATGCCCGTGGCCAGATGGCCGGAAGGGAAGGCGTCATAGCGCGTGCGGTGCGTCATATACTGGTTGAGCCCGGGGAAAAAACGCCACACGCCGCCGTCGCCGGTCGCCGCGGTCGGGGTTTCCCGCCCTGTGCTCATTTTAATGGCTTCGGTGACGACCCCGGTCACTAAAAGGCCTTCTACCAGTTGATGTCCCGTGGCCAGGGCGCGCCAGTCGTCCTTTATTAGTCCGTAACTTTCAAAGTACGCGCACAAGCCCAGGCTTATCCAGCCGTCGCCCAGGAAATACATGGCCGAGCCCAGGTCGGTGGGGCCGCGCAAAACCGGTATTTTGCCTATTTTCAGGAGGGGCCTGGTTTTGTCTTTCGTGGAGATGTTAAGTTTGCCGCCGATCTTTTGGGCGCCGGCGTACAACTTTTGGTCGTATTCCATGAGAAGAAGCGTGGAAGCCCCGATCGCCGCGAGCCAGGGCAGGCTTTCTTTGGAAAAACTGTTTTCGGTGAAGGTCCACAGGTCGCGGGGGCCTTTGGCGAGGGTTCCCCAGAAAGCGGGTTTGGAATAAACCAGCTCTTCGGCCCCGGCTTTGTATGTCCGGACCCGGGGGACGGGGTCCGAAGGGGCGGACGGGCTGCCGAAAGCCGCCGGCTGCGCCTGCGCGTTGAGGGCGGCCAGGCACAGGAGCAGGCAGGATCGCAGCAGTCCGGTGTTCATCAGCTTTTTTTAACGAGTTTCCAGCGGATGCCTTTGGGCGTGTCTTCCACCAGCACGCCTTTCTCCAGCAGTTCCTTGCGCAGTTCGTCGGATCTTTTGAAGTCTTTGTTCTTGCGGGCCTGCCGGCGCTCTTCCACCAGGGCCGTTAATTCCGGCGGCAGAGTTTCTTCCGGCGCGGACTTGCCGAGACCGAGGCCCAGCACTTCGTCCGCCGCCAGCGCGAAGCCGAGTTTTTCCTCCGGAGGGAGCGACGGGGAGCGCAGCGCCTCCCAGAGCGCGGCCAGGGCCTGCGGGATGTTCAGGTCGTCGGCCAGGGCTTCCGCGAACTTGAGATAATAAGCCGCGTTCCTGTCCGGCTTCGGGGATTTTCCCGTGGCGGAGAGTTCTTCCGCAAGCCGGCCTGCCATCTCGCGGAGGGTGCCGAGGGCTTTGGCGGAGGAATCCATTGATCCCCAGGTGAATTCCAGCTGCTTGCGGTAATGCGCGGAAAAGCAAAAATAGCGGTAGGCCAGCGGATCATAACCCTTCTCCGCCAGGGTTTGCACGGTCAGGAAGCCTCCGGCGGATTTGGACATCTTGCCGCTGTCTCCCATGATCAGGAACCTGGCGTGCATCCAGCAGTTGGCGAACGGCTTGCCGGTGGCCGCTTCGGACTGGGCTATTTCGTTGGTATGGTGCACGGCGACATGGTCCTCGCCGCCGCAATGGACGTCTATGGTCTCGCCCAGGTGTTTCATGGCCATGGCGGAGCACTCGATGTGCCAGCCCGGGAAACCTTTGCCCCAGGGGGACTCCCATTCCATCTGGCGGCGCTCCTCCGGGGCGGAAAATTTCCACAGGGCGAAGTCGGCGGGATTGCGTTTTTCGGCGTTGGCTTCCACCCGCGCGCCTTCCTTTATGCCTTCGATATGGCTCTTGCCGGCCAGTTTGCCGTAATCCGGCAGTTTGGAGGTGTCGAAATATACGCCGTCGCCTATGCGGTAGGTAAAGCCTTTTTTTTCAAGCGCCTCAACCAGGCCGATCATTTCCCGGATATATTCCGTGGCCGGGCACAGCACATCGGGCATCAGGCAGTTGAGCGCCTTATAGTCCTTAAAAAAGGCTTCGGTATAGAACCTGGCTATATCCCAGGCCGACTTGCCTTCGCGCCGGGCGCCGAGTTCCATCTTGTCCTCGCCGGTATCGGCGTCGGAAGTGAGATGTCCGACATCGGTGATGTTCATTACCCGGTTCACTTTATAGCCGAAGAGCTTCAGCGAGCGCACCAGCACATCCTCGAAGAGATAGGTGCGCATATTGCCGATATGCGCGTAGTTATAGACCGTGGGCCCGCAGGTGTAGATCCCGGCTTCGCCGGCCTTGAGCGGGTGAAATATTTTTTTCGCCCTTTGCAGGGTGTTGTAGAGTCGCAGGTCCATATTATTCCTTTACGATGTTCCGCAGCCCGGCGTCCACCGTTTTAAAAAAATTACGGCAAAGCTGTTTTCCGCTGTATGAGTCGGCCTTCTTTATGAGGCAGACGACTTCGACTTCCGAAAAAGGGTAGACCGCGCCTTTGGGGGACAGGGAGTAGGAAAATCCTATTTCATTCGCGGCGCCGTGTTGTTTAAGCGCCTCCGAATGCGCCGCCGCCAGGAGGTCCTGAAAGGCCTGTTCGCGGTCCTGGTCGGGGACCTTGCCCAGGGCGTATGTCCGGGCGGCCTGCGCCACCGCCCGCTGGCGCGGAGAGGGCGCGGCTGGTCCGCCGGGGCCGGCGCAGGCCCAGACGAATAAAAGACCGGTGGGAACAAGTAATAATTTTTTCATCGCGCGGGACCTTATAGCGGCCGCGGCGGATCGCGCCGGGACCTACTTTAACACGCCCGCCACGGCGTAGCAGGCTATGGCCCCGCCGTGGCCGATATCGCCGAGCCCCTCGCGGCTTTTGGCCTTGATGCTGACGCAGTCGAGGTCCAGCTTGAAAATGCGGGCCACGGATTTCCTGATGTTCTCGTAATGGGGTTTAAGCTTGGGCTCTTCCGCCACGATGGTGGCGTCGATATTGATAATGGACGCTTTCTTTTCTTTCAGGATCTCCAGGACCTTTTCCGCTATCGCGGAGCTGGCGAGCCCCATGATGGTAAGGTCCGTGGGCGGGAAATAAATGCCGATCTCGCCCGCGGCCACGGAGCCAAGCAGGGCGTCGCAGACGGCGTGCAGCACGGCGTCCCCGTCTGAATGTCCGAGCATTCCCTTGGGATGCTCTATCCTGACCCCGCCCAGAATGAGGGCGCGGCCTTCCACCAGTCTGTGGATATCGTAGCCGAAACCGAACCGGGTGCGGGGCGCGGCCGCTTTGAGGGTTGTTTTTTCTTTCATGAATGCCTCTGCTACTATAAGGTCTTCGGGAGTAGTGACCTTGATATTGCGGTAATCGGAGAGCACTACCGCCGGTCTGATCCCGAGTTTTTCAAGTATCTGGGACTCGTCGCTGTAATCCGTTCCCGGGCCGGCCGCTTTGAGGGCCCGCGAGAGCGTCGCTTTCCTGTAGCACTGCGGGGTCTGGACCGCCATCAGGCGGGAGCGGTCCAGAGTTTCTTCGAAAAAAAGTCCGTCGGCCGAGAGCCGCTTGACGGTATCCTTAAGGGGCACGCCCGGCACCGAGGCGCCGGCTTTCAGCGCCGCTTTCAGGGCCGAGGCCACGAGCCTTGCGTCGGCCAGGGGCCTGGCTCCGTCATGCACCGCCACAAGTTCTATGGCCGGCGACAGCGCCTTGAAACCGTTCTTCAGGGAGGCTATCCTGGTGGCCCCGGCCGGGGCCGTCTTGAAGCCGCGGGCCTCCCAGTCCCGGCCGTGCAGCGCCAGATTTTCCGGGGTCAGCACCACTATCAGTTCTTCAAAGCCGTCCGGGCCGGAGAACGCTTCAACGGACCATTCCAGCATCGGCCTGCCGGCCAGTTCCAGATACTGTTTTTCCCGGCCCATCCTTTTGCCCAGCCCGCCGGCCAGGATAATGGCGGCGCTGTGAGGAGGGATCTGGAGTTCCTTGGCGGTCATACGAGTCGGTAAAATTTTAAGATAAAATTCCGTTTTACGGCGTTTTATTGCGCCTTGACGTTCTTTACGCGCGCGAAGATAATGCGGCCCTGCGAGGTCTGGAGTATGGACTGGACCACGGCATCCACTTTCTTGCCTATGAATTCGCGGCCGTCGTCCACCACTATCATCGTGCCGTCGTCCAGATAGCCGACGCCCTGTTCCCTTTCCTTGCCTTCCTTCATGATGAAAATGGGCATGTCCTCTCCGGGCAGGACCACCGGTTTGAGGGCGATGGACAGGTCATGGATGTTGAGCACGGTGACATTCTCAAGGGCGGCCAATTTGTTGATGTTGAAGTCGGTGGTGACGATGCAGGCTCCCAGCTCCTTGGCGATATTCACCAGTTTTAACGGATTATCTTTCAGGTCCTTCATGTCGCGGTCCAGCACCTTGAACGGCACGACCTTGGATTCCTGCAGCCGGGCCAGGATGTCCAGGCCGCGCCGTCCCTTGGCGCGCATGATGGGCTCCTGCAGATCGGCCAGGGCGTGAAGCTCCTGGACGATGAAGCGGGGCGTGACCACGCCGCCCGTGATAAAATGCGTCTCGCAGATATCCATGATGCGCCCGTCCACGATGGCGGACAGGTCCAGGATCTTCATGTTCCGGCCGTTCCGTTTGCCGACCGACAGGATGTTCTTGTCCAGTTCGTCCAGCTCCGGGATCTTTTTGATGCTGATCATCATGCCCAGAAGCGCGAGAGCGTAGCGGATGATGATGTTATATTTGAGCCAGACATCGCTGAACCCCGCGTCGCCCACCTGAAAAACGGTGTAATCCAGGAGTTTTGAGATAATGATGCCGACCACGGCCCCTATGATGCCGATGACGAGCGAAAAAAGGCTTATGCTTTCAAGCACATATTCGACCCCGATAATAACCAGGCCGATGGCCGCGCCCAGAAGAACGCCTTTGATATCTTTGGACACCGTGATGTAAGTAAGTATGGGGGTGCCCAGTAGGGAAACCGCCCTGAAGATCCATCCTGTCATTTTAGTTCACCTCTAGTTAGTTTAGTCTTATCTTGCGGCGGCGGTTTTTTTAACCGCCGCCTTTGTCAGAGCGGAATAAAGTTCCGCTATATCCGAGACCGGAGCGACTTCCAAGTCCTTCAGTTTAAGCGGCTCTTTTTTATTGAGAGCCGTCCGGGGGGTATAGGCTTTTTTAAACCCCAGGCGCTCGGCTTCCAGAAGCCGGCGCGCCATAAAAGCGGTGGTGGAGGTCTGGGCGAGGATGCCTACCTCTCCTAGAAAAATGGCGTCGGGCGCCAGCTCCAGGTCCTTGGCGGAACTGATGAGCGCCGCGCAGAAAGCCAGGTCCAGCGCCGTGTCTTTGAGCCTGAGGCCGCCCTGAAGGCTGGCGAAAACATCCATGGTGTCCAGCCTCAGTCCCGCGTTCTTTTCCACCGCGGCGATAAGGAGCTGCGCGCGGTTAAGGTCCAGTCCGGTGACCGTGCGGCGCGGATACGGGTAATAGGACCGGGAGACCAGCGCCTGGATCTCGGCCAGCATGGGCCTGGAACCCTCGAAAGCTATGGAGTAAGCGCGGCCCGTCAGCGCCCGTGCGCGGTCGGTGTTGGCCATGAGCTCGCTGGAATCCTTCACGGAAACAAGGCCTTTTTCCGTCATTTCAAAGATCCCTATTTCATTTACCGGACCGAACCTGTTCTTATGCGGCCTCAGGATGCGGTAGATATTGTCCTTTTCCGCGTCGAAGTAAAGCACGGTGTCCACGATATGTTCCAGCACCTTGGGCCCCGCGAGAGAGCCTTCCTTGGTGACATGGCCCAGCAGGAACAGGGGCGCGCCTTTGGATTTGGCTATCTTAAGAAGCTCGGAAGCGCATTCGCGGATCTGGCCCACGGAGCCCGGGCTGCCCATGAACTCCGGGTGATAAGCGGTCTGGATGGAATCCAGGATAAGCAGTCCCGGCTTGATCTTGTTGAAAGCGTCTATCACCTTGGCCAGATTGTTCTCGGAAAGGAGATAAATATTAGCGTTCCCGGCGCCCAATCTGCGCGCGCGCGAGCCCACTTGCGCCAGCGATTCCTCCCCCGAGACATAAAGTATCGTCGAGTCTTTCAGCGCCCCGGAGGCCATCACCCGGGACACTTCCATCATGATGGTGGACTTGCCTATGCCGGGCGG
>Ga0172379_10001637_pt1 | contig 43672 bp, 47 predicted proteins | sample GrowelOW334metaG_FD_119756 | JGI IMG/M metagenome (GOLD analysis project Ga0172379, IMG submission 119756) | Groundwater microbial communities from an aquifer near a municipal landfill in Southern Ontario, Canada - Groundwater well OW334 metaG | ecosystem: Environmental > Aquatic > Deep... | reverse complement strand
CTTTAATTCTGCAATTTGTTCGCTTGTAAATATTGTTCTCATGTTCTTTTGTTAATGATTAATTCTAACAAAAGAAAGCAGTAAACACTTAAGTTAGTGTCTACTAAATGGGGTACGTATCATTGCGGAGACGGAGGGATTCGAACCCTCGAGGGCTTTAAGGCCCTGCCTCTTTAGCAAAGAGGTATGTTAAACCACTCCACCACGTCTCCAATTAATATGCCGAAGCTCGTTAGAATTCAGTTGTCGAGCAAAGGTTTTAGTTTGACCATTCTGGCATAGAATGGGCGAATTATCAAAAAGAAAATCTGTGCTATCATACTTAAAGTTAATAACTTTTATTACAATAAGTAAATCAACATGGCTAATACGCAACTGCTTGATTATATCAAGCAACAGATGGCTCTAGGTTTGAGTAGGGAGACAATACAAAGTAATCTAGCTACTTCTGGTGGGGGATGGTCTTTGGCAGATATTAACGAGGCTTTCTCTTCTTTGGGGATTGGTCAAAATATACCAACAGCTCCAGCTAAATATGCAGGTTTTTGGATTAGGTTTGTTGCTTTTATGGTAGATCAGGTCATTCTTATTATTCCAGTTATTATTATACAGATAGTTGTTGCAGTGGTTATTACCTCAATAGGAATTAAAATTTCTAATGGTGCGGATGAGTTCATAGGTTACACGGTACCTTTGCTGGTGTTATGGATATATTTTTCTTTGATGACATATTACAAGGGTGCAACTCTTGGAAAAATGTTGGTTGGAATAACTGTAAAATCAGATGATCTTAAAAAACTTTCTTTAAAGAAAGTTGTTTTACGTGAGACAGTTGGAAAGTTTGCATCAGGTATTATTTTGGGTATTGGTTATATTGTTGCAGGTTTCACCGAGAGGAAACGAGCGGTCCATGACATGTTTGCTCATAGTGTTGTAGTTTATAAAGATCCATCACAATCACATAAGGCAGGTTTAATCGTCGGTATTATCATAGCTACTATCCTTCCAATTATTATGATAGTAGGAATTCTGTCTTCTGTTGTATTAGTTTCACTCAATACTGCTCGTGAGAAAGGACGAGATGCTAGAACGAGGGCAAATATAATGAGTATTAGAGCAAATGCTGAAATCTATTATTCTATCAATAATAATTCTTATTCTACAGCAAATAATTGTTCATCAGGTATGTTTGCAGATAAAAATATTCAAGCAATTATTTCAAACATGACGGATACAAAGGTAACTTGTTATGCAGAAGATAAAAGTTATGCTGTATCAGCAAAATTAAGCACTCCAGGTTCTAGTTATTGTATAGACAATGAAGGTTATTCGGGTGAAGGTATGGCAGTTGATATGGGATCAAAAGCTTCGTGCGGTGGTCTTATATAACTAAAACCCGTAGCATAATCCATGCTACAATACACTCATTATCAGCCTATATTTATCATTATGATGCAATCATGGTACGGTCAGTCTTTTAGTGTCAGTCCAGTAACAGTTATAGGCCTAGGTGCAGTAGCTGTTATCATAGGAATTATCGTTATTGTCCTCAAAGGTTATGCTTTGTGGCATGCAGCTCGTAGAGATGAGAAGTGGTGGTTTATCGCTCTTCTAGTCATCAACACTATCGGTATTCTTGAGCTCGTATACCTATTCTTCGTAGTAGGAAAGTGGCACAAGTTTGCTGAACCAAAGAGTACGGAGAGTAATACAACGCCTCAGGTTTAGTAAGTAAAGGGATTTTTATGAAAACTATAACTGACAAGTCCAGAATAGAAGAAATATTTACACGAGGTGCGGTCGTTGATATTTTACCTACAAAAAAAGAGTTTATAGAAAGATTGCTCTCTGGGGAGAGGTTGAAAATGTACATCGGTTTTGATCCAACTTTCACAGCACTTCACCTTGGTCACGCAAAGAACATTATGTTCATGGAAGAATTGCGCCAGCTTGGTCATGAGATCATCATTCTTTTTGGAGATTTCACCGCTCAGATCGGAGATCCTAGTGATAAGAGTGCTACTCGCAAGCAGTTGACTCATGAAGAAGTCAAACACAATGTTGCTGGTTGGATGGATCAGGTCAAGCCACTCATAAGTTTTGATGACCCAACCAATCCTGCTAAGATCGCTTACAATTCAGAATGGTTGTCTAAACTTTCTTTTGGTGATGTCGTCAATCTAGCTTCCAATTTTACAGTTCAACAAATGTTGGAGCGTGATATGTTCGCGAAGCGTCTCAAAGAAAATACGCCGATTCATTTACATGAATTTATGTATCCACTCATGCAAGGTTATGACAGTGTCGCTATGAATGTTGATGCTGAGATTTGCGGGACAGATCAGACATTCAACGCTTTGGCTGGACGTACTTTGCTCAAGCGATTGAAAAATAAAGATAAGTTTGTCATCGCTCTAAATTTGATTGCCAATCCAAAAACAGGGGAGCTCATGTCTAAATCCAACGGCACGGGTGTTTTCATCAATCTTCCTCCAAATGAACTTTTCGGAGCAGTTATGGCTTTGCCAGACCCGATGATTGATCCACTATTTTTGCATTGCACACGTATTCCTTTGACCGAAAAGGATGCTTTGATGGCAAAAGGCCCAAGAGATGCAAAAGCCATCATTGCCTCTGATATCGTAAAAAGATTTTATGGAGAAGCCAGTGCAAAATCTGCCGAGGAATCATTTATCGCTACTTTTTCCAAAGGTGGCGTGCCAGAAGATGTTCAAGAGATAAAGATTACAAAAGGTGAATCTTTACCAGAAATTCTGATCAAAGCAGGTATTGTTCCATCCAAAGCCGAGTGGCGTAGGCTTATAGAAGGTGGCGCTATCAGGTTAGAAGACGATACAAAAATTACCGATCCAAACTTTGCTCCAATTGCTACGACTATTCTCAAAATAGGAAAAAGGAGGTTTGTGAAGGTGTTGGTCTAATTTTGTTGTCATTTACCGTCCTCTCCGAGGATAGACTTCGGCGGGAATCCATGGTTACCACAGAATATAGATTATTGATTCGTAATAATCCTGGATTCCCGCCTTCGCGGGAATGACACAAAAGCGGGGACGACACATCAATGTGCCAAAGAAATTCCTTTTACGTTCTTAAATCCGAATTCTCGTAGAGTTTTCATTGCTTCTTTCATAGTACTTCCAGTTGTTATTACATCGTCTATTACAATTAAAGGAATATTTCTAAGGGAGATTTGATTTTCTTTATGGACCAAATCGTCCATAACGCTGATCTGCGAGTCTCTAATCATCTGTACCGTCTTTTCATTTACTGCGAATATGTTTTTGGCGCTTTCCAGTCGCTCCTCGCGATTTTTCAATGTCTGTCTGGATAAATGTTGAATACGTTCCAATAAATCCTTGCGAATAATTAACTTATTTTCTATGTCCAATAATTTCACTTCATCTAAAAGTAATTCACATTGATTGTAACCACGTTCTTTTCTGCGTTTTGATGTTATAGGAATCGGTATCAGGGTGATTTTCCTGATGTCTACTTCGTTCCGCTGTAGCTCGTCAGAGCGAAAGTGATACCTCGCGATATTTTGATACAAAGCATAACCGCCAATTTTTACAGCTTTTTCAGATTTCTTGTACTTTATATTCCAAACCAATCTTGTTACCAATTCATCTTTATATGCAAAGATTGAATGAGTATAAGAAATAGGAGATAGTGGTGCCGGTGGTAGCTTTTTGAAGGCTTGCTCTGGTGTATACGAAAAAAGCTCCTTATCAGCACTGGAGATAGGGAATAAGGCGTCAATGATTATTCGGTAAAGATTGAGCATATTGTTCAAAGAATATCACAATATCAATCTTTCCATATTTAATCTTTTCAAGATATAATGAGAACATGTCTTTTTTCTCCTCATTTTTCCAAAAAGAAACAAGTGTTCTGGGCGTAGATATAGGTTCTTCATCTATTAAGATTGTTCAAATAAAGAAGAAACACGGTAGGGCGGTTTTGCAAACATATGGTGAATTGGCTCTCGGACCTTATGCTGGGGTAGAAGTAGGGAGATCGGTCGCGCTTCCATCTGAAAAAATGGCTGAAGCAGTCAGAGATATCCTCAAAGAATCAAAGACTACAACAGTTCTTTGTGGCACGTCATTGCCTTTGTCGGCAAGTCTGACAGCTTTTATCAGTCTTCCACCAATATCAGATAAACAAATCAAAGATGTTGTTACTATAGAAGCTCGAAAATATATTCCAGTACCTTTGAATGAGGTCCTTCTTGATTATTCAATAATTCCGCGTGAAGAGTCTTATGTAGCCGAAAATGAGACTGCAAAGCCTGAAAAACAGGGACGAGATGTATTGGTCATCGCTATTCATAACGATTTTATAAATGAATATCAATCAATAATGAGAGGAAGTGGTTTGCAACCAAGTTTTTATGAAGTGGAGATTTTTAGTTCAATCAGGTCTGCACTTGATAGGGGAGTAGCTACTTCAATGATAGTTGATATGGGTGCTCGTTCAACCAAACTTTATATTGTAGAACGTGGAGTACTCCGATCTTCTCATATTATCAATAAAGGCAGTCAGGATATCACGCTCGCTCTTTCTAAGGCTTTGTCTATTTCCATAGCTGAAGCAGAGAGCTTGAAGCGTACTCATGGCTTAAAAGGAGGTCCAGAATTCAAAGAATTGACTGAGATTATCACAGTAAACTTAGACTACATGTTATACGAAGCCAATAGCGCTCTTTTGGCCTATCAGAAAAAATATAGCAAGAATGTAAGCAAAATAGTTTTGACTGGTGGAGGTGTACTCCTAAAAGGCTTTACTGATTTGGCTAAGATAAGTTTTCAAACTGAGGTGGTATATGCTGATCCGTTTGGTAAACTGGAAACACCGGCTATTTTGGCAGAAGAATTCTCTCGTGCAGGTCCAGAATTTACCGTTGCTATCGGTACAGCCTTGCGTAGACTGTCAGAATTGGAATAATTATACTTATACACATCTCTATTTAGGTTATTACTGGTATAATGAGAGGGAACATTATGGAAACAAAATTCCAAACCTCATTTATACCCAAACAACAGTCAGCACCAGTCGTTGGTGGGTTTGGTGGCGGATTCTCACAAAGACCAAAAGCCCACGGAGCTAGTATATTCATGGCTATTGCAGTAATAACTTTCTTGGCTTCTGCTGGAGGTGTTGCTGGTGCTTATTTTTGGAAGTTATATCTCAAGTCAGCGAACCTATCATACAAAACAGAATTAGCAGTAAAGGAAAAACAATTTGATCTCAATTTGATTGAAAATTTGAAGCAGGTAAATATTCAGATTGATTCAGCTAGAAATCTCTTGAGCAATCACGTTGCGATGTCAAACATCTTTGATATTATCGGTCAATTTACAATAGAGAAAGTCCGTTTCCTTAGCATGGATTTCAAAGCACCAGCAAATAGTGGAGGCAATTTTAGTGTCAGTATGAAAGGTTATGGTACAAGCTTGGAGTCAGTGGCTTTCCAATCGGATATTTTGGGTCAACTTTCAGAATACAATCTATCCAAAATAGTAAAAAATCCTATCCTATTTGATCCTACTCTTGATTCCAATGGAACGGTATCTTTCGGTTTTTCTGCAGAGATAGACCCAGGTAGTTTGTCATACAAGAGGACGATTGAAAGTGGTTTGAACAATGTCTCTGGTACCTCTACGGATCCTCTAACAACACCATAAATATATGAATCGTAACGTTTATGCAACAATTTTGATAATACTCGCAATTGGCCTTTATTTCACAATAACAAGGAGTATTCTTGGTGAAGCTGGTGTAGTCAAAGCTTCCAATTCGCAGTATATTTCTGCTATAGAAAGTGCCAATCATCTTATCAGTGTTCGTGATAAGGTTTTGTTGGATTACAAAAAGATTTCTGGTGATGATCGTGCAAAATTGGATAAAGTTATACCAAAGAGTATTGATAATATCCGTTTGATCATTGATCTAAATAACGTCGGCTTGAGTCACAGTCTTTTGTTGAAGGGTATAAAGGCTTCAACTTTGGGAGCGGAGAAAAAAGTTAGTCAAAATTCTACCGGTAAGACAACTGGTTCCATAAACCTCAACAATCAAAATGCGATTGATGGAAATATTCCAAACTTGATCTTGGATAAGGTTACAGTTTCTTTTGGAGTGAGCGCTTCGTATCAACAATTCATCAGTTTCTTGCAATCTCTTGAATCTAGTCTGCGTATATTGGATATCACTCATATATCTCTGACGGCCAAGGATGATGGGATTTATGATTGGAATGTAGAGCTTCAGACATATTGGTTGCGTAGTCAATAAAACACATGAATAACAATCAGAAACCATCAAAAATGCCCTACATCATAATAGCGATTATAGTCATAATTTCTGTTATTGGTTATTTCTATTGGAGTGGTACCCAAACTCCTGTTGGTACAACTTTGGAACAGACTGATGATGCTAGTCAAGCTGTCGGTAGTCGCGTTTTCAAATTACTTGGTGAAATAAATTCATTGAAAGTTGACAGTACTTTTTTCAATGAACCCGCTTACAGAACCTTGATAGATTATTCTATAGAGATTCCAGTCCTTCAAGTTGGTAGAACAAATCCTTTTGCACCATTATCTAGAGTCGCCACGTCTTCACTGAGCCGTTAACACAAAAAATGATATGTCAGTCCTAGATATTCTCTTACAGAAAAAACTGATTAGTAAGACAGACCTTGGCGAGGTGCGCAAGCAAACGTCTAGTGGCGTTTCTATTGATGAAGCTTTGGCTTCACACGGTGTCAAACCAGAGGATATTTTGGTTGCTCGTGGTGAATTTTTGAATATCCCGATACGTTCTCTCGTTGGGGTAAATATTCCTTTTGAAATTTTGGAATATATACCAGAAGAATCAGCTGTTCATTATCATTTTGCACCTATCGGTCTTGTAGACGGTACTCTTGAGGTCGGTATAGTTGACCCAGACAATATGGAGGCTCGCGATGCTTTGAATTTTTTGGCAACTAAAAAAAATATACCCTATACAGTATTTTTGATTACTCCGGATGATTTCAATAAGGTTGTAGAGATGTACAAAGGTTTGACTGGAGAAGTTACAAGAGCACTTTCAGAATTGGAGACAGAGCTTTCTGTTGAGACTGGTAAAGTAGAAAAGAAAAGTGGAGGAGTGAAACCTCAGACTGGTAAAAAAGAAGACGAAGAAGAAAAGATGATCACCGAGGACGCTCCGGTGGTCAAGATTGTAGCTACTATTGTCAGATATGCTGTGGAAGGGGAAGCTTCTGACGTGCACATAGAACATATGCGTGAATCTGTCAGAGTGCGTTTTCGTGTGGATGGTATTTTGAATACAAGTTTGGTCTTACCTGCACAAGTCCATTCAGCAGTAGTCTCTCGTATCAAGGTGCTTTCAAATATGAAACTTGATGAGAAGCGTAAGCCACAAGACGGACGTTTTTCTGCTCGCATAGATGGTAGACGTATTGATTTTCGTGTCTCTACATTTCCAGCTTATTATGGGGAAAAGGTTGTAATGCGTATTCTTGACCAAGCCAAAGGTATAAGAACTATAGATGATTTGGGTATGTCATCAAGAAATCTAGATATGGTTCGTAAAGCTATAGGTTCTCCTTATGGAATGATCCTCATCACAGGTCCTACTGGTTCAGGAAAATCTACAACCTTGTATTCTATTTTGAGTGAAGTAGATCGTGAGAGTTATAACGTGCTTTCTCTAGAAGACCCAGTTGAATATCAGATTGAAGGAGTGAGTCAATCACAAGTCCGTCCAGAGATTGGTTATGACTTCAGTTCTGGTTTGCGTACAACACTTCGTCAAGACCCAGACATAATCATGGTTGGAGAGATCCGCGACAAAGAGACTGCACAGTTGGCTGTTCAGGCCGCTTTGACAGGTCACTTGGTATTTTCAACTTTGCACACCAACAATGCTGCAGGTGTTATTCCTCGTCTTATTGATATGGGTGTAGATCCATACCTTATTGCACCTACTCTCATTCTCGCTATTGCTCAACGTCTAGCTGGTACTCTCTGTCCGAACGGCGGAGAAGTTGTACCTGTGGAGGGTAGTATCAAAGCTCTCATTGACCGTAACTTTACAGATTTGCCGGCTGAATTTAAAAAAGAAATACCTTTTTCTGATACGGTTTGCAAAATCAAAGCGACACCAGATTGTCCAAAGGGAACAAGAGGACGTATGGCTGTCTTTGAAATGTTCGCTATGGATAAAGAAATAGAAAATGCAATTTTGACCAATCCAGTTGAGAGTGAAATATTGGCTATTGCTCGTAAGAGAGGAATGCTTTCTATGCGTGAGAGTGCCATAGTCAAGGCTTTTGAGAAGAAGATACCGTTTGAGGAGGTAAATAAGCTTTAGCAAGCTTTCGTAGTAATGATACAGGGTGTATAATAAAGCTATTATGACAAACCAACCTTCACAAAAGAAAATCCTACTTGTTGATGATGATACCTTTTTGTTGGATATGTATTCTATGAAATTCACCAAATCTGGCTACGATGTCAAAGTCGCCAATTCTACAGATGTTGGATTGAAAATGCTTCATGAAGGTTACATTCCAGATATTATGCTTGTAGATATTGTTATGCCAGGTATGGATGGACTTGAAATGGTAATGAATATTAGAAAAGACAAATTGGTTCCGCTGTCAACGGTAGTTATAATGCTTACCAATCAGGGTTCTTCGGACGACGTTGCTCGTGCTCAGAAGATGACTGTTGATGGATATATAGTAAAGGCCACCACGATCCCATCAGAAGTTTTGAAAGAAGTTGAAAAGATTTGCGCTAGTAAAAAGAGTTAGAAATAGTTGATTATTGGTGTTTGGTTATTATAATTATGGATTACAAAAAAGAAATTGAAAAACTAGTAGGTCTTTGTTTGAAAGGGGGAGCCTCTGACTTGCATTTGTCGGTTGGACGAACGCCTTTCATAAGAGTCTCAAACAACCTGATACCTTTTTTGAAAGAGGCGGTCATTACTGATAGCGATATGAAAGGTTTTTTGAATATATTTATTTCTCCTGCCAATAAAGAGATTTTGGAAAGAGAAAAGACGGTTGATTTTTCATACAATCTTTCAGATGCTCGTTTTAGAGGCAATGTTTATTTCCACCAAGGTAATGTTTCTATTGCTCTTAGATTGATTCCAAAGGTCATCAGGACATTGTCAGAGCTCAATCTCCCACCTATTTTGGAAATGTTTACTAGGAAATCCCAAGGATTTTTCTTGGTTGTAGGTCCTATCGGTCAAGGAAAGACCACTACTTTGGCAACGATGATAGAGATGATCAATCAAACAAGATCTGAACACATTTTGACTATTGAAGATCCGATAGAATATCAATTTGAATCAAAGAAATCCATCATAGATCAGAGGGAGATAAGGATAGACGCACCGGATTTTTCAAATGCTCTGACGGCAATGTTTCGTCAGGATATAGATGTTTGTATGGTTGGTGAAATGCGAGATATCAATACTATCGCAACTGCGGTCACTGCTTCGGAAACTGGTCACCTCATCTTCTCAACTTTACATACTAACAATGCCGCACAGACTATAGATCGTATCATTGACTCGTTCCCACCAAATCAGCAGGATCAGATACGTGTCCAGTTGGCAGGTTCATTGTCTGGAGTATTTTCTCAACGTCTTATCCCTAGGATTTCTGGTGGTCTAGTGCCAGCTTGTGAATTGCTTATCAACAATACCGCTATTTCAAACCTGATTCGTGAGCGTCGTACCCATGAATTGAATACGGTCATTGAGACAAGTTCCCAAGAAGGTATGATAGATATGAATCGTTCCTTGGCAGAATTGGTCAGGATGGGAGAGATAACTGTAGAAAATGCTTATCAAAATTCCTTAAATCAGAAGAATCTGGAGAGAATGATATAAAGAAAGAGGTAAGAGGTAGGAGTTAAGAGTTAAGATTAATCGCAAATAAAGATTATGCTTTTCAATTACGAAGCTTTAGATAATGTAGGTGCAAGAAAAGTTGGCTCTATTGATGCCATCAACGTTGATGTTGCCATTTCATCTCTGCAAAGAAGGGGATTGGTCTTGGCTTCTATAAGAGAGGCTACTTCCAATGGTTCTTTTTTTTCAAAGAAGATCTCTATCTTTGATCGCGTATCAAGTAAAGATGTTGTCATCTTGTCCCGTCAGTTATCTACTTTGTTTGAAGCGCAGGTTTCGGCTTTGAGAGTCTTTAGACTTCTTTCTGGAGAAACAGAAAACAGTCTGCTTCGTTCTAAACTCATGGTTATAGCAGACGATCTTCAAGGTGGAAGTTCTATATCAGCTGCTTTGGAAAAACACCCAAAAGTTTTTAGTGAATTTTATGTGAGTATGGTAAGGGCTGGTGAAGAGTCTGGTAAACTAGATGAGATTTTTGAATATTTGGCTGCTTATTTGGACAGAACATACGCTCTGACTTCCAAGGTTCGTGGAGCTTTGATATATCCAGCTTTCGTTTTTGTAACGTTTCTTACGGTTATGATACTCATGTTTACGATGGTTATTCCTAAGATCAGTGGTATTTTGACCGAAGGTGGTACAGCTTTACCTATTTACACTACTATAATTCTCGGTATCAGTAATTTCCTTGTGTCGTATGGTTTCGTCATTTTGGCAGTAGCAGTTGTAGCAGGATTTTTCCTTATCAAATTCATACGCACACCGACTGGTCGTATGGCCTTTGATCATTTCAAATTGCAAATTCCTTATGTTAGTACTTTGTTCCGTAAACTCTATCTCTCTCGTTTTGCCGATAATATGAATACAATGCTTTCATCTGGTATTCCTATTGTCAGAGCTTTGGAATTGACGGGAAATATTATTGATAACAAAGTCTATCAGGGTATCATGCAAAACGCTGTCAACGACGTCAAAGGTGGTAAAAATCTTTCTGAAGCACTCTCAGGTCACCCTCATGAAGTCCCAGGAATAATGGTTCAAATGACTAGGGTTGGTGAAGAGACAGGGGAGGTTGGTACTATTTTGAAAACATTGGCCGCTTTTTATGCTCGTGAAGTTACGACTGCTGTGGATGCTCTGGTTTCACTCATTGAACCACTCATGATTGTGCTTCTTGGTGGAGGTGTTGCGGTCTTGTTGGCTGCTGTCCTAGTGCCTATTTACAATATTGCTGGGGCACAATAAGGCTTTTGTGAGGGAAGTGTTTTTCACCCGTTATCCACATGTTGTTATTGCATAGCTTTTCTCTGGAGGTGCTATAATTACCCCAACAACCTTATAACAGGTTAGTTTATTAACAAGTTAGTAATTATTAATTTATCTTATAATATGAAAAGGTACATAAAAGGTTTCACCCTTATTGAATTGCTTGTCGTTATCGCTATTATTGGTATCTTGGCGTCTGTAGTTTTGGTTAGTTTGGGAAGTGCAAGAAGTAAAGGAGCAAATGCTGCAGCACAAGCAGATTTATCAAGTATAAGATCTCAGGCAGAAATTGTATATAGTGATATGGGTTGTTATTCTAATACAGGTACAACGTGTTCAGCTAGTGCACCAGCAGCGGTGGCAGCGGCTGCATGTCCTGTTTCTGGAGCGGCTAACATATTTGGTCAGACAACGGTAGCAGCGCAGATTAAAGGGGCAACAGATGCTACAGGAAGTTTTGGTGCATGTTCAGCTACTGTTGGAGGTACAGCTTGGGCGGTTGCTGTAATTATGAAGGGTGCTACCGCTGCCACTGCTAACTCTGGTTGGTGTGTTGATAGTACAGGTAAATCAAAATCAATTACCGTTGCAACAATTGATCAGGCTGGTATTATACTAGAAGTTTCTGGTGGTGCTTGTGTAGAATAGTCTAGTCTTTATAGTTTTCTCACCACCCCGCAATATGCGGGGTGGTTTGCGTATAAAGGGTAGGTTTTATATTATGTGTAACCCTCACCTTGATAGGTTAGGGTGAATTAAAGTGAGGTGGGATATAGTTAAAAAGTGGTTGACAGAGGTGTTATTTTTGGTAAACTATATTTGTTTACTATGAAGAAGACCTTTATGGGGTTTCGTCCCCATCGAGGGCTTTTTCTTTTATGGGTTGCTGTTGAGTGGATAATTTTAGGAATATTTTTTGTGTATTTAAATAAAGTATTGAGACGTTCAGTTTTCTTAAGAGGAATGAACATCTATTGTTAGGGGATATGATTGTTATTTCAATACTTTTTTCTTTTAGAAAAGATATAAGACTTGAGAAATCACCATCACTAGATATTAAAATGACTTTGTTTGGGTAATATTCGAATACGTGCCTGACTGAGTATAGAACTAAATCTGCATCGCAGTTTCCTTTTATTTGCCCGTATTCATCATTTATCGTTTCTTTGAAAATAAGAGTAAAACCAGCATTTTCCATCTTTGAGTAAAGTTTCTGATATTTATCAACTCGTCCTATAAAAATGTAAGCTTCTGAGGTGTGATATTTTTCATAAAGCCATGTGTATAGTTTTTTATAATCAACCATCCAACCAAGTCTCGTTGTAGCTTTATGGAGATTGGCTCCATCTATGTAAGCAATAATCTTGTTATTCATGTTTCGTATTTTATCAAACCGAGTTAAAATCCTGATAAAAAAGTTATGAAGAAACAATGAAGATTTTTAGCTATCTATCATCTGGCGGTTCAATCTAGTAAAGGGTAGACCTTGAAAGTAAGAGTGCTATAATTACTGCATGAAAAAATACTTCTCAAATAATAAGGGTTTTACGCTCGTTGAACTTATGGTGGTGATAGCTATTATTGCCATTCTTACTGGTGTTATTATCGTAAGTGTTTCTGGAGCTCGTGGTAAGGCTCGTGACGGTAAGAGAGTTTCGGATATTTCTCAGATTCAGTTGGCTTTGGAACAGTATTTTGATAGGTGTAGAGTTTATCCGGCTACTCTTGCTTTGACTGCTACTCATACTAACTGTCCAGTTGGAGTTACATTGGCTACTTTTATAGCAGTGATCCCAAAAGACCCAGTTTCTGCTAGTAATTATGATTATGCAGTTGATAATGCTACTACACCTTTAGATTACGTCTTACACACCACATTAGAATCTCCTAATGGCGCTATTGTTGACGGCTTATCGGTAGATCTTTATGGTAGTAAAACTTGTAATCCTACAGATAAGGATTACTGCGTAGGACCAAAGTAATACATGGACAATCTTTCTCTCATCCTTACATTCGTCTTTGGTACCATCGTCGGTAGTTTCTTGAACGTTGTTTCTTTGAGGTTCAATACTGGCACCACGGTTGGTGGTCGTTCAAAGTGTATGACTTGCGGTAACCAGTTGACATGGAAAGAGCTCATACCCCTATTTAGTTTCATTTTCCAAAGAGGTGCCTGCAAGAAATGTAAAAGCAAGATTTCTTGGCAATATCCACTAGTAGAATTTTGTGCTGGGGTTATTTTTGTCTTGATTTTTTTCACATTCCCACCAACAACACCACTTGCGATGTTTTCTACGGCTCTGTACGTGTTCATTACGTGTTTACTCTTAGTTATCTCTGTTTATGATATAAAACACAAGATTATTCCAGATGAATTTGTCTATGCCTTCGTCCTTGTTTCATTGATAGGGCTTTGTGTAGGGGGTAGTTCTTGGTTACATGTTCCAACTGTAAGTGCTTTGTTGGCTGGACCAGTACTTGCTTTACCGTTTGCTCTGACTTGGCTTATCTCCAAGGGTACATGGATGGGTCTCGGTGATGCAAAATTAGTTCTTGGTATAGGTTGGCTTCTCGGTCTGAATGGGGGAGCGAATTCTATTATTTTAGCTTTTTGGATAGCGGCTGTTATTTCGGTCACATGGTTACTTGTAACTTATAAATCCTTCAAACCTAGAACCGAAGTTCCTTTTGGTCCGTATTTGATCCTTGGTATGTATTTGGTTTTGTTGTTTCAGATTCAAGTCATGGATTTTGCTTTACTCAAAGAGATTGTCTGGTCTTATCTATAGCCCTTGTATTCCTTCGCGGGAATGGTGCACAGTGCTATAATATACTCAATGAGTTCTCTATTTTCAAACAAAAGGTTCTTTCATTCCAGAGGCTTCACTCTTGTTGAGCTTATGGTCACTATAGGTATTTTCGTTTTTATGACCGTGCTTACCTTGGCAAAATATAACAATTTTTATTCTGGAACTATATTCACAAATCTTGCTTATGATATCGCTTTGACCATAAGACAGGCGCAGACTTACGGTCTTAGTGTGAAGGTTGTAGATACTGGTACGCCGACTTTTGGTTCGGCATACGGGGTGAGGTTTAAAAATATAGATACAACGGAAGCAAAGAAATTTGGTTTGTATTCATATACACGCGTTTCTGGGACTTATGTGCCAGCATTAGAAAAAAATTACAATATTAAAAGAGGGGCTTATGTTAGTAAACTATGTACTGATATTGCTTGTACGTTTCCAATAACAGGTACGGTAGACGTTATCTTTCAGCGTCCAAATCCAGAAGCTATCATTTGTGTTACGCCGTCTATCGGTAGTTATACTTGCACGGATAGATATATAAAGATTGAAATAACATCTAGTGATGGTAGTGCAACTCATACGATTGAAGTGAATAGTGTAGGACAAATCTTGGTTAATTAAAGTACAATATCATTATGTTTTACCAAATTGCAGATATAAAAAATAAGAAAAATCGTTCATATTCAAACCTGACAAAGAGGGGTTTTACACTTCTAGAAATGGTTGTCTCTCTCGGACTGTTTTCTTTTGTCGCTGTCATCGCAGTTGGATCTTTGGTACGTATTACAGGCCTAAATCGCCAGGCTCAAGCTATGCAATCAGTTATGAACAATGTTAATTACACACTAGAATCTATTTCCCGAGAAATGCGTTATGGAACAAATTATCATTGTAGTACAGAAACTTCTTTTAGTGGTAGCACGCTGACCTATTCGGCTTGTGATATAGATACAGCATCTCCACCTGCACCAGATATACAGAGTATTATATTCAAATCATCAAAAGTTGATTCAACTAATCCACTCTGTCAACTTTTCTTCGGTTACTGGTTTGTTAAGGACAATGCTTTCTCACTGCCTAGGTTTAAAATAAAAAAAGAACAACAAGAAAGTTGCGGTGATACAATTTCAGAGAGCACTGCTTTTGAAATATTTGATTCTTCCAGCATAACCCTTACAGGGTATAAACTTTCAATATCACAGCCGTTAACAGGGTTTAAATATCCATGGGCGATGGTAGGATTTACTGGATATTCTGGAGATAAAGAAAAAGAAAGGAATTATTTTGATGTTCGCACAGGAGTATCACAAAGAATGATTGATTGATGATATATGATAAATAAACACTACAAAAATGGTTTTACGTTGATAGAAACACTGGTTGCTATCAGTGTGCTTATGATCGCCATTGCTGGACCACTAACTGTAGCCAATAAAGCTTATACTTCTGCTATAAGTGCACGTGATCAATCTATGGCTGTTAACTTTGCTCAAGAAGGTTTGGAATATTTGAATAATATGAAAGATAACCTTTTGTTTAAGAATTCTTCAAATGTTGCTTGGACACGAGATTCAAACGTAACCCCGTCGCAGTTTACCACGTGTGTTGATTTGAGTAGTGCTTGTGCTATACCAATAATAACTGATGTTCCAAGTCCATTTACTAGGCATTATTATATGACTTACGATTCTTCTTACAAAAATGAAGTTTTAGCCACGGTTGTCGTTTCTTGGAAGACTGGATTGATTGAAAATCAGGTTAAGTTACAAGAATTATTGACCAATTATCCTAGATAGTATGAATTATTCAAAATATAAAAAAGGATATACGCTCTTGTTTTCAATTATCGTTTCTTCGGTAGTCCTTTCTATCGCAGCTTTCATCCTTTCTATAAGCCGTAAGCAGTTCATACTCTCTTCTTCGGCAAGGGATTCTACTGTCGCTGTATATGCAGCTGATGGTGGTATTCAATGTGCAGTTGGGGCAAAAATGGAGAAAAATCTTGAAGTCGACCCCGTGTTAGGGGGAAATGCGATTATTACATGTAATCTGGAAACAAAATCAGGGGCCTATAGTGAAGTTAATCCTGATGATCTAGACGCTGATACGGGTTTAAACGATAGTCCTATAGGTAAAGTGTATCGATCAGCCCCAATCTTTTTTTATTTTCCAAATAATACCGATCCAGATAGGACATGTGTAAAAATTGTTGTTACTTCTGGTTACAACTCTTCTAATGGAAAAAGGGTAATAATTGATTCAAGTGGTTATAGTGCCGGAGATAGTAAACCTTGTAACTCAGGTGGACCGATCAATCCGAGAGCCTTGGAAAGAACGATACGGTTGAAGTATTTTGATTAGACCTCCCGATATGGCCATTTTTCTGGTATCCTTAGTTTATGGTCAAAATAGCGAAAGATATAATAAAGCGCGCGGATACTCTACGTAAGACAGTAGAGCGTCATCGTCGTTTGTATCATACTCTAGATAAGCCAGAGATAACGGATGAAGCTTATGATTCTTTGGTTAGAGAATTGGAATCTTTGGAAAGAGAGTATCCGGAAGCGAGGCTTCAGGGTTACGGAGGTTTCACCTCCGGAAGTGTGCTAGACCGTGTAGGTGGTGAGCCACTCAAAGAGTTTACCAAGGTCAAACACAAGGTCAGGCAGTGGTCATTTGATGATATCTTTGATTTTGATGAACTCGTAAAATGGGATGAGAAAGTTAAGAATTTTATGGACAAGGCTGGTTTGTCCGGAGAAAAATTGGAATATTGTTGTGAGCTCAAAATAGATGGACTCAAAGTGGTGCTCACTTATGAAGATGGAAAATTGATTCAATCAGCCACACGCGGTGATGGTACGGTCGGTGAAGATGTTACTTTGAATGCGAAGACAATCAGAAGTATTCCTTTGAACTTAAATAATTCTGAGAAGATAAAATCCTTGATAACGGTTGGAGAAGTTTGGATCGGTAAAAAAGAATTGGAAAAAATAAATGAACAGCGCAAGAAAGATGGGGAAGCACTCTTTGCTAACTCTAGAAATTTGGCAGCGGGGTCTTTGCGTCAGTTGGATCCGAAAGTTACAGCTAGCAGAAAGTTGGATGCTTTTATGTATGATATAGACGGAATGACGATGAGTCGTCTCCACTCTGCTGAGTTGGGGCGAAACGGAGCGGACATCATAATCACTCAGGATCAGGAGCTCAAGCTTCTTTCTAAGCTTGGTTTCAAAACCAACGAGCATTTCAAAGTTTTTGATAGCTTGAAAGGAATACAAGAATTTTATGAGAATTGGACCAAGAAAAGACATGAGTTGGATTATGGATTGGACGGCATTGTGATCAAGATCAATTCTAGAAAAATCCAAGAAGCTCTCGGTTATACAGGTAAATCTCCACGTTGGGGTGTGGCTTACAAGTTTCCAGCAGAACAGGTCACCACTATTTTGGAAGATATCGTTTTTCAAGTTGGAAGAACTGGAGTCATCACTCCTGTAGCGGTTTTGTCACCAGTGCGCGTGGCTGGTTCAACAGTTTCTAGAGCTACTTTACATAATGAGGATGAGATCAAGAGGTTGGACGTACGAATAGGTGATACCGTCATTATCCAAAAAGCTGGTGATGTCATCCCAGATATTGTCCAAGTCGTAACCGAGATGCGTACTGGCAAAGAAAAGCCTTTCAAATGGCCAACACATGTTCCTGCTTGTGGTGGTGACGGTAAAATTGAAAGAGTTCTCGGTGAATCTGCTTGGCGTTGTGTTTCAAAGGATTCTTTTGAACAACAAAAGCGCAGGTTCCATTATTTCACTTCTAGAAAATGTTTTGATATAGATGGATTGGGTCCACAGATTTTGAATCAACTTATTGAAGAAGGACTCATTTCTACTTTTGATGATATTTTCACTTTGAAAAAAGGCGACCTCTTGAATGTACCTCGTTTTGCCGAAAAGTCCGCTGATAACTTGATAGTAGCGATTGAAAAATCAAAAAATATTACTTTGGCAAGATTTTTGTCATCTTTGTCTATTCCGCAAGTTGGCGAAGAGACCGCTTACGATGTGGCAAAACATTTCCAAAATAATTTGAAAAATGGTACTGGAATTAAATCTAAAAATTTTGACGGAACTGCCGTGATAGAAAAGATCATTTCTGCCAAAAAAGAGGAATTCCAATCTATCTATGGTGTAGGAGAAGTTGTGGCGCAATCTATCTATGAATGGTTCAAGAATTCTGATAATAGGAAATTGGTTTCAAACTTACTCAAATATGTAGTTATTCAAGAAGAGGATTCGGCTGGTGGGATTTTGGAAGGCAAATCTTTTGTCTTTACAGGTTCATTGCCGACTTTGGAGCGCGAAACGGCTCAAGCGATGGTTCGTAAGAACGGCGGAGATGTTTCCAGTTCAGTCTCCAAAAAGACTTCTTATGTTGTAGCCGGCGAAGAAGCTGGCTCCAAATTGGACACCGCTAGGGAATTGGGAGTCAAAATCATTAGTGAGGAGGAGTTTTTGAAGATGATAGGGAAAAAGAATTGATTATTATCTTGTTGTCATTCCAGTGAAAGTGTTTTTTGTGTCATTCCCGCGAAGGCGGGAATCCAGGATGTTACCACAAAATCTGTTTTCAAATAAATTATAGCAAACTATTATCTCGTAATAATCCTGGATTCCCGCCTTCGCGGGAATGACACGGGCGATGCACTGTTTCGCTGAAAAGCCACAATATGTTAGAATCCAAACATCATGAAACAAGAAGAACTTGAACATTTGGCAGTATTGGCACGTATCAAACTTACTGAAGAAGATAAGAAATCTTTGGTGAAAGAGTTTGATTCCATTCTTTCATATATTGATCAACTCAAAAAAGTTAAGGTTTCTATGGACGCTGAAGGTCGCGTTGGTGCGGTGAAAAACGTAGCAAGACCTGACATTGCAGAGCCTATCTCCATGGAAGACAGGGAAGGAATATTGAATGAAGCTCCACAAAGAGTGGGGGATTTTGTAGCGGTTAAAAAGATAATTGAACAATAATCTATAATCTATTTGATTGTATAACTTTTGGAAAAGAAAATTATGAAAATTGATATAAAAAACCTGATAATAAAAAAAGCACATGAAGCTCTCAAAAAGGGAGATTTTACGTCAGTTGAATTGACTCAGGCTTATATAAATGAAATTGCTAGCAAGAACAAAGATGTCAATGCGTATCTAGAAGTTTTTGCTGATGCTCTAGAATCTGCGAAGAAAGCAGATGTCTTGATAAAAGCTGGTAAAGGCGGACTTCTCACAGGTATACCTTGTGCAATCAAGGATAACATTTTGATACAAGGAAAGATCGCTAGTGCTAGTTCTAAAATTTTAGAAAAATATCATGCCGTTTACGATGCAACTGTTATTACCAAACTCAAAGCTGAAGGTGTAGTTTTCCTCGGCAGGACCAATATGGACGAATTTGCTATGGGTGGTTCCACAGAAAATTCTGCTTATGGTGTGACAAAAAATCCTCGTGACCTGACTAGGGTGGCAGGTGGTTCTTCTGGGGGTTCGGCTGCATCTGTAGCGATGGATGGTGCATTATTCTCACTTGGAACCGATACAGGAGGTTCTATTCGTCAGCCAGCTAGTTTCTGTGGAGTAGTAGGTCTGAAGCCTACTTACGGGGCAGTTTCTCGCTACGGAGCTATCGCTATGGGTTCTTCTTTGGATCAGATCGGACCTATAGGGAAGACCGTGGAAGATGTGGAGGCAGTATTTAATGTTATTCGTGGTAAGGATATAAAAGATAGTACGACTATTGATGAAAAGACATATCAAGTGCAAAGTGCATCCTCCTTCGCTAAAGCTTCGGAGGACAGGAAACTCGTCATCGGAGTTCCTAGACATTTCCTAGGTGGTGATGGTATCAACAAAGATGTTCTGAGTGCTTTTGAAAAATCTTTGGAATTATTCAAACAAAAAGGATATGAGATAAAAGAAATAAAATTACCAAATATTTCCTATGCTTTGATGGTCTATTACATCGTCATGCCAGCCGAAGTCTCTGCCAATATGGCTCGTTATGATGGGGTGAAATACGGTATGCATGTAAGTGGTAAAAATGGAGTTGATGATTATTTTGAAACACGTCGTGCTGGATTTGGTCGTGAAGTTATACGTCGTATTTTACTCGGTACTTATGTTCTATCTTCAGGATATTATGATGCATATTACAACCGAGCAAATGCTGTACGCAATATGATCACAGAAGATTTCTTGGAAGCCTTCAAATCGGTTGACCTCATCGCTACTCCTACGGCTCCTTCGCCAGCTTTCAAGATAGGAGAGAAGACCAACGATCCTGTAGCTATGTATTTGGAAGATATCTTTACAGTAACCGCAAATATCACTGGTATGCCAGCTATTTCTGTACCGTGCCCAGACTCATTTTTGGGTAAATCCGGTTTACCAATAGGTTTACAGCTTACGGCACGTCATGGAGGAGAAGAAACTCTATTTAGGGCGGGGAAAGAGTTTTTGGGAGAGGATTAAGAGAGAATTTCTAATTTTTAATTACTAATTTCTAAGAAATGATCAAATTCCAATGTCTAATTAGAGCTTGGTTATTGGAATTTTCTTAGAAATTAAAAATTAGTAATTAGGAATTGCGGAAGCCTGCTTTTTGTTGTCATTCCCGCGAAGGCGGGAATCCAGGATTATTACGAGATAATAACCCGTTTTAATTATTTGAAAGATTTTTTTGGTTACATCCTGGATTCCCGCCTTCGCGGGAATGACACGCAATGCTATAATACACCCATGTCCCCAGAGGTTATTGCAAACAATCCTCCTCTTTTACCAGATTTCTCAAACTGGTTTGTTGCTGTCGGTCATTGGCTGGTAAGTATTTTTCCGTGGATTGATAATTTTTTGAAATCTTCTTTTGGAAGTATTGTTGGAGTGTCTTTGGCACTGTCGGTATTCTTTATTATTGGTATTGTTTATTGTGTTGAAGGTTTGAAAGCTATTCGTAACAAAGAAGATGAGATATTCGATAAAAAGATTGAACCAGCTTTTGAGACCGTTGATAACGGTGACACTCTCATGGCACATCGTTGGACAAATGCTTTGGGATATATAGCATCTAATAATCCAAATGATTGGAAACAGGCTATTATGGAAGCAGATATTATCCTTGATGATCTTTTGACCAAGCTTGGGTATCGTGGAGAAAGTATTGGTGAAAAGTTAAAGAGGGTAGCGACGGGTGATATGAAGTCTTTGAATGAGGCTTGGGAAGCTCATAAGATTAGAAACCAGATTGCTCACGAACCGGGTTTTGCTCTGAATCATCATGAAGCTAAAAATATTATTGGAATGTATAGGAAGGTTTTTGAGGAGTTCTACTATATTTAGGGATTAGTCGTTAGGGGTTAGGGAATAGTGACGACAATTTTTGCAAAGAAAAAGCGCCATGCAGATGACGCTTTTTTGTTACTTGTTGCTGGATTAACTTAAAAAGAAAAGAAGAGCTGTAAAGATAACCACTAGGATGCTTATGAGAATAATGGTTACATCTTTTGTTTTTGCATAGATATCAAGTTCTATGTTTCTACCAGGGGATGGCATTTTGAGCATAGGTATGATCTCATCTAGCATCAGACCCCAACCCAATCCGGCCAGACCGATTGATACAACGTTATGAAATCCGAAGACTAACATACCCATTGATGCAAGAGCGATCAGGAAACCCCAGTGACCATGGTGTATATTGAGTCCACTTTTATTACGGAATGGAGTGCTGTAGAAACCGAGTCGGTTGAGCGCAAATTTACTCCTCTGATATATCATCGGCAATACTAGACCGCAAATGAATAATGAGAACTGTTTGATTGTCATAAACACCTTTCTGTTATTGGTTGTTTGATCCGCCTACGTGTTTGATAGAAGGATGTAGATTATCTAAAACGCATAGTAGCACATGGGAAGGTGGGAGGGTAGGATGTTATTATCAAATCATAATTCTGATACCCCGGGGTATCAGTTACAAAAACAGTCTCCCATAAGGAAGACTATTTTTGAGGCGAAATTTTTGTTGCGGGGGTCGGAATCGAACCGACAATCTTCAGGTTATGAGCCTGACGAGCTACCGTTACTCTACCCCGCGATGATTGGTCAATTTTGCCATGAATAGGGTAATAATGCAATAGGTACTTATCTACAGCCTAGTCAATCATTGCATACAATGAGTTTTTCGTTTATTGTAAAGGGGTAGGGGTTAAAGGGGTCTGTTTTGGCTAGAAAGAATAAGTAAATGCCGACGTAGCTCAGGTGGCTAGAGCATCGCACTCATAAAGCGAAGGTCCCTGGTTCGAGTCCAGGCGTCGGCACATTATAAATAATTAATCGTAACCAACATGGTTTCTTTTTGATATGCCAATTTTAAAGAAGATTAATAAAGATTTTTTTAAAGAATGGACTTCAGATATGGCATATATCTTAGGGTTTCTTTTTGCTGATGGTAATATTGTGAAGACGAAGAGGGGTACATATTTTGTGGCAATATATACAGCAGATTATCAATTATTAGTGTCTATTGTTCAATCAATTGGTTCAGATCATAAAATTTCAGAGAGGAAATCAGAGACAGGCGTTGTTTATAGGATTCAGATAGGTAGTAAAGATTTGTTCAATGACTTAGTAGAAAAAGGTTTAACTCCCAATAAATCAAGACGTATGAAATTACCAAATGTACCTGCAAAATATTTCAATGATTTTGTAAGAGGTTATTTTGATGGTGACGGAAATGTCTGGGTTGGTCTTCATAATAAAAATAGAAAAAAGCCCACAAATGTTATTACAGCTTCTTTTACTTCTGCAAGCAATTGTTTCCTAGGTGACTTACATAGACAATTAATAAACAGGGGAATTAAGGGCGGGTCTTTAAATGTTATAAAATCTAAAAAATGTAGCAGATTATCTTTGAGTACTCTTGATGCTTTAAAATTATTCACAATCATGTATACTATACCGCATAGCCTTTTTCTTAATAGAAAAAAGCTTGTTTTTGAGAAATTTATCAATATGCGCCCGTAGTTTAGCTGGCTAAAACAATCCCCTGTCACGGGATAGACCGTGGGTTCGAACCCCATCGGGCGCGCACTCCTTTCGCTCCGGTTTTTCCGGAGCGAAGTAGTATTGAATAGGTTTTTGTCAATTCAATAAGCCGATGTAGCTCAGTTGGTAGAGCACGCCATTGGTAATGGCGAGGTCTCCGGTTCAATCCCGGACGTCGGCTCCCTTCTTCGCCCCAGGGAGTCATGAGTGTGATAGGAAATAGTGTGGGCTTCGAGGGGCAGGCCAGTTAGTTGTGCCTGCACTTCGAAGCTCCGATCAGGAGCGGAGTAGTGCCGAAGTAGCTCAGTTGGCAGAGCGCCACTTTCGTAAAGTGGATGTCGCCAGTTCGATTCTGGCCTTCGGCTCCATTTATATGAAAGAAAATTCAACAAAAGAAAATATAGAAAAGAAAATTGCGGAATTGGAAACGGCTATAAGTTCGCCGGATTTTTGGTCCAATAAAGATAGGGCACAAGCGACGATTAAAGAATTACAGGGGCTCAAGGACAGTTTGGAAGGTATCGGTAAATACGATAAGGGTGACGCTATCATGACCGTGCTTTCTGGTGCGGGTGGTGACGATGCAGAAGATTTTTCTTCAATGCTTGTCAGAATGTACAGGAAATATTGTGAGACAAAAGGTTGGGGTTGGAGTGTTATTCATAGTAATGAAAATGATCATGGAGGGTACCGCAATATAACTATTGAAATTACAGGCCCTGCTTCGCATAAAGCTACGCAGGGTGCGGGTAAAGTCTTTGGTTCTCTCAAGAATGAATCCGGAGTCCATCGTCTGGTTCGTATCTCACCATTCAATGCAAATGACAAACGTCATACATCTTTTTCTTTGGTTGAAGTCATTCCAAAATTAGAGAAGGCTAGCGCTAATGATATTGTCATTTCTGATAATGATCTTGAAGTCAGTATTGCCAAGTCAGGCGGTCCTGGTGGTCAAAATGTAAATAAGAGGGAAACGGCTGTTCGTCTTTTGCATAAACCTACTGGTATTTCTATTCACGTCACTTCAGAACGCTCCCAAGCTCAAAATCGCGAGAAGGCCATGGATATTTTGCGTGGCAAATTGTGGAAACATGCTGAGGAGGTTAGGGTCGCAAAAGAACGTGGTATGCAGATATCTTCTACGACTTCTATAGAATGGGGCAATCAGATTCGTTCTTATGTCTTACATCCATACAAGATGGTCAAGGATCATCGTACAGATTATGAGACAAATCAAGTTGAGAAGGTGTTGGAAGGAGAGATTGAGGAGTTCATTATGGCGGAGAAGGAAAACTAGTGAATAATCAATAATCAAACACCAATAACCAAAATGCCACGATGGGCGGTTGGTTATTGATTATTGGTGTTTGGTTATTTATCATCTAGTTTATAGACCCTAATTTCTGTTATACTAACCGTATGATCTACTACGACAAAGTTTCCAAAGTTTACCCAGACAAAACTGTTGCTTTGCATGAGGTTAGTTTTGCTGTAGAACCAAAGGAATTCGTTACTTTGATCGGTCCTTCTGGAGCGGGCAAGACTACGCTCATGAGATTGCTCATTGGTGAGGAATGGCCTAGTGGTGGCTCGGTATTTTTTGAATCCACCAACGTTCATAAGTTGGGTAAAAAAGATATGACCAAACTACGCCGTCGCATAGGCACAGTTTTCCAAGATTATCGTCTTATTCCAACCAAGACTATTTATGAAAATATCGCTTTCGCTATGGAAGCGGCTGGAAGAACCGATAGTGAGGTAGCTTCTGATGTTCCTCATGTTTTGGAATTGGTAAACCTCGGTCACAAGATTTGGAATTTCCCTAGAGAATTATCAGGAGGAGAAAGACAGCGTGCTGCTATAGCCAGAGCCATCGTTACTCAGCCAGACATCATCATTGCTGATGAACCAACTGGTAACCTTGACCCAGCCAATACTTATGAAATTATAAATATTCTCCAAAAGATCAATGAACTTGGTACAACTATTCTTTTGACTACTCACAATAAGGGGGTTATGGATACGGTGAAGGGAAGGATTATTACTATGGAAAATGGAAGGATTGTGAGAGATGAGAAAGCGGGAAAATAGCTATTGTCGTCATCCCCGCGAAGGCGGGGATCCAGGATATTACCACAAAATCCGTTTTCAAATAAATTATAATAAACTATTATCTCGTAATAATCCTGGATTCCCGCCTTCGCGGGAATGACACACTGGATGACACAGGGCATGATATAATCATCTTATGATCTTCACTACCTTCAAACGCATAACTCGTACCGGTTTTGTTAATTTCTGGAGAAATGGTTTTCTTTCTTTTGCTGCTATTGTAGTGGTGACACTTTCTCTTTGTGCCTTCGGAGCTATCATATTCACAGGAGCATTCGGTAGAGCACTCATCGCTGATGTGAAGGAAAAAGTTGATATCAACGTTTATTTCTCTTTATCAGCACCAGAAGCGGATATTTTGGCTTTACAAAAAGATATAAGAGCTTTGCCAGAAGTTGCTTCAACTACTTATGTTTCTCGTGACCAATCTTTGAATGCTTTCAAGAAAAAGTGGCAAGACAATACTCTCATTATGCAAGGGTTGGAGGAAATAGGTGACAATCCATTTCCAGCTGTTTTGAATATTCGTGCCAAGAACCCTGGGCAATATGGCAGTATTACAACTTTCTTGCAGAATAAAAATCCGATAGATAGTTCGGGAGTTCCTATTATAGGTAAGATCAATTATCAGGAAAATAAACTTATCATTGATAGGTTGAGTAGGATTATTCCGGCTGTAGAAAAATCTGGTTCTATTATTGCTTTGATTTTGGTCATCGTTGCTATCATTGTAGTCTTCAATACGATTCGTCTCATTGTCTTTACCGCCAAGGATGAAATTTCAGTTATGAAATTGGTCGGAGCAAGTAATATTTATGTCCGTGGTCCGCTAGTTGTTTCTGGAATAATGTATGGAGTCATCGGCGCAGTTATCACTTTGGCTTTGATGGCAGGCTTTGCTTATTGGAGCGACATGGTTATATTGCGCTTTGCTGGAGTGCAGATAGCTTCTGATTTTTCTCTAGTCGTAAATGTCCTCTCAACTTATTTCACTCAAAACTTCTCTCAAATTTTCCTTATTATAGTAGGTGCAGGTATTATTCTAGGTGGTGTTTCTAGTTATATAGCAGCTAGGAGGTATTTGAAGGTCTAAAAAATAACCAATAACCAAACACCAATAACCAAAATGCCACGATGGTCGGTTGGTTATTGATGTTTGGTTATTGTGTATAACAACCTGTTGACTTTATTTTCAGATGGTAATAACATTAATACCGGTCCAGTTCTTTTGATGTTTTAAGAGAGAGCTGGTGTGTAGTCAATCGTTAATACAAAACGAAAGGCAGAACAGTATGGAAAAACAGTTAATGGGCGCTCATGCGCCACCTGGTAGTTCGATTACTACCATCACGTCAACCGCCGAAAATACCGCGCCGCCTGCGAACGTCTATACGGAAAAAGGAGGTGGTCTGATCATCTGTCCGATTTCCATGATGCAATCAACTGGCGCGCGGTACCTCGTCACCTAATTCCTCCGAACCCTGGAAAAAGGTAACGTTAATCTAAACCCCCCGAGGAATCCAGTTCCTCGGGGGTAATTTTATTTAATGATCCGTCAGTTGGCGGACGATCTAGTCAAAGTCAGCTTGCTTGATGGAAGGTTCTTTATTAGAATGTGTTAATGAAAAAGAAAAATCATCACAAGTATATTTTTGTAATTGGAGGAGTGATGTCGGGAGTGGGTAAGGGAATAGCGACTTCGTCCATCGGAATGCTTCTCTCTACCAAAGGTTTCGCAGTTAATCTAGTCAAAGTTGATCCTTACTTAAATGTCGACGCCGGTACTATGAACCCCACCGAACACGGTGAGGTTTTTGTTTTGAACTCAGGATTGGAAACAGATCAGGATATGGGTAACTACGAACGTTTCTTGGACCGTGATCTTACAGGAAGTGATTACATCACTAGTGGAATGGTTTATAAGCATGTTATAGAGAAGGAGCGAGCTCTCAAATTTGGTGGCAAATGCGTAGAAGCTGTTCCTCACATCCGTGATGAGATAGTCAGTCGTTTTGAGAATTCTGCCAAGGTAAATAAGTCAGATATTTCTATAATTGAAGTTGGCGGTACCGTCGGTGATTATCAGAACATTATGTTCATTGAAGCCGCTCGTGTACTCAAGATGCGTCATCCGAATGATGTTATTTTCATAATGGTTTCGTATTTACCTATCCCTGGAACTTTGGGTGAAATGAAAACTCGTCCGACTCAACATGCGGTCAACCATCTCGCTTCTTATGGCGTCACTACGGATATTGTCATTGCTCGCGCTTCTATACCTATAGACGATCGTCGTAAGGAGAAGATTGCTACTGCTTGTAATATTCCATCAAAGAGGGTTATTTCTGCGCCAGATATAAAGAGTATTTATGATGTTCCAATAAATTTTGAAAAGGATCATCTAGGTGAGATTATTTTGGAAACATTGAATCTACCAAAGGCTAAGCCAGATCATAAATTTGAAGCTTGGAAAAAGATGGCTAATGGTATTAAAAATAATGTTAAACATACGGTTGATATTGCTATTGTAGGAAAATATTTCAATACGGGCGATTTCATTCTTTCTGATTCGTACATTTCTGTTTTGGAAGCAATCAAATTCTCTGCTTATGCTGTGGGTGTGAAGCCGGTTATTCATACGGTTAATGCGAGAGACTTCGAGGAGTGCAAAGTGCAAAGTGCAAAGTGCAAAATGGAATCGCACGACAATAACGAGCCACAGATTTCGCCGTACAAACAATTGGACGGCATGGACGGGATTATCGTTCCAGGTGGATTTGGGGAGTCTGGTATTGAAGGAAAATTGAATGTTATCAAATATGCCCGAGAAAAAGGAATTCCATATTTTGGATTATGTTATGGAATGCAACTCATGACTATAGAATACGCTAGAAATGTCTTGGGTTTGAAAGGTGCTCATACTGCAGAGATAGATCCAAAGTCACCTCACTTGGTCATAGATATTATGCCAGATCAGAAAAAGAAAATTGCTGAAGGAAATTATGGTGGTTCAATGAGACTTGGTCAGTATCCAGCGCATTTGTTGAAGGGAAGTATTGCGGAAGAAGCCTATACAAGTGCAAAGTTTAAAATGCAAAGTGCAAAGTTGGATCACAAGGATAAAGAGAATGATGGGGTTATATATGAGAGACATAGGCATCGTTACGAGGTTAACCTTGAATACATAGAACAATTGGAAAAAGGTGGTTTGGTATTCTCTGGTAAATCTCCAAACGGTATTTTGATGGAAATAGCAGAATTACCTCGCAAGAAACATCCTTTCTTCCTCGGTACTCAGTTTCACCCAGAATTCTTGGCTAGACCACTTTCACCACATCCTTTGTTCACGGAGTTTATGAAGGCTTCGGCAAAGAGGAATAGGGTTAATAAGAAATAACCTCGGCATAGTAAAAAGCCCACCTTGAGGGGGTGAGCTTTCTTGATGTGGGGTTCAGATGAGACTTTCTGATTCTCTCGGACGCCATTTGAAGTAGATCTTCCAGCCGTTATCAACTTCGGTGTATCCGTCCTTGCGATGCAATTCTGGTCCAATCTTGCACAGGAATATGTGCCGGTGATATATCGCCCTAAGCCCTGCCCATTTTTCGGATTCTACAGGGCCTAGGCAATGGATGCGGAGTAATTCTGAAAGTTCATATTTCGTCGGATTTGCGAACCCAAGTTCTTCCGACAAACAACGTCTTGCAGATTGCTCCACCGTTTCAGTTTGCCTCATCGTTTCGGCAATACCTCTGAAATTTCGGACTACACGGCGACCATCTCTTTCGTTGATTTGCTGTTCCTCGAATAATTCGTAGTCACCAGACTTGTCGCTGAATAGGACCAAGACTACAGCGGCATATACATTGAGGGTGAGCTTTTCTTCTGGATCACCATCGCTCAATGTCACTTGGTCGTGGGTCATATAACGGATGAGGTCATCCAATGATCTCCAACCATTTCTGCCCCATAAGTTGTGATTTACTTTGTGAGATTCGAGAATTTTGACTAATTTGTCTTTGTCGAAGACATTTTGACTAGTAAGGACAACGCTTCTGTTCATAGCTTTGTTCCCCCCTTCTTATTGTTTTATACTCCTTTTTGAGGTATTCTGCAATGGTTGAATAGGGGATTAGTTATGCAATTTTGCGGGATCCTCCTTCGCTCGCTAATCGCGAGCTACGGAAGGACGAGTCGTCTAATGGGTCTCCTTCGCTCGTAACACACGAGCTTCGGAGGACCTCCTGATTGGGTATCACGATTAGGTGACTTCTATATAGTTCTTTGTTTTACAATTTGCGGGATCGTCTAATGGTAGGACACATCCCTCTGGAGGATGTTATCTTGGTTCGAGTCCAAGTCCCGCAGCCGTCTTAGATACGAAACAGTTCTTACACCATTTTGACTTTGTGGCAGAACCATATTTTCAGGTTCGATAGGCATGGTTTCCAGGTTTTCACCAGTGTTGGACTTTTCCAGGATGAAGAACGGTTCCTTGGCTTCAATTATAAGCATTTTGTCTTTCAAAGTTAGGTTCGATCCAAAAGTTGCAAGCATCTCTTTTTTGGTTTTTGTATTGCCTTTGGCAAACCGTTCCTGAGCGGTACATGCGAATTCAAAGATTTGCTCGGAGAGTTTTAGTTGTTGCTCGATACGCTGTCCGGCATCACGAAGCAATTCCTCTAAAGCAGCTTTTTCTTTGAGTAGCTTTGCGCGTCTGTTTCCATACTCCACGTCTGATAACTGGCTTCCATCGGCATTGTTATGCGAGGTCTTTAGACCAACCAAGCTGTCAATTTCCTGTATGCAATTTTGGTATGCCTTTTGTTGGGTTTCAATGATTACCTGGCGTGTTACTCCTTCTTGATCGAACAGTTCGTGCAGATATTGTATGCAGTAGGTTTTAATTTTCTTGGAAATATGGATACGCGTCAGGTATGCGTTGATCTGCTTCTCCAATTCAATTCCGCTCACAGATTTTTGCTTGCACGTCGGACGACCACTTTTTGTACAGTGGTAATATGTGTAATGAAGGAACTTCGGGTTGGTCATCTTCTCAATCGGCGTTTTACAGCGTGGGCAGTCATTGTGCTGGCGGTACGCAAACTTGTATTTGCAGTTCATACAGATGAGCTGGTGTTTTTCCTCGGCGGTTACCATCCGGTTGCATTCACCGCAACGGATAAGGCCGGTAAAGGCAAATTCATGTTGCGATTGTGGGCGTGGTGTTCCGTTGCGGCCAAGTAATACCTGTACTCGGTCATACTCGGCTTCGGTGATTAAGGGCTCGTGTTTTCCCTGATACCATTGACCACTGCCAAGGGGATATTCAAACCAACCGTAATAGAAGGGTTTAGTGAAAAACTGGTAAATGGCGCTACGGCATAGTGGTTTACCACCCATACGGCGCGTTGGCCTTGTGCGAAAACCCCATTCGTTGTTGGCAATCTCAAGAATCTTGGGAGGGGTGTAGAGGCCGGTTAGCATCAAATCCCACATGCGACGGATTAATGGAAAACGCTCCGGGTCCTTGATCAAGGTGTTTTCACCTGTCATTTTATTGGTATGGTTTAGGTAGCCTGCCGGGGCGACGCCTGGATACCAGCCGTTTTCAATCTTGGTTTTGAGTCCACGCTTTACGTTTTTGCTCAAATCATCCACATATTTTTGAGCCATGCCAAACTCAATGTACATCAAGATGACGTTATCATCCTCGCGAGCATAACTTTGCGCTGGGGTCATGACTTTAATGCCGTGCTGCTTTATGGCCCAAATAATGGAACCGCCATCCACGGGATTACGTGCCAGACGGTCAAGTTTCCAGCAGATGATTCCAGCAGCCTCCCCACGGTAAAGGCGCTGCATCATGGTATTGAACACCGGTCGCCCTGGGTCTTTGGCAGATTTTGACTCGGTCAATATTTCAGCTATGGGCAAATTCAACTTTGTCGCTAATTGTTCCAATTCACGGGTTTGGGATTCAATGGAAAGAACCTGCCGGTCTTCGGCTTCTGATGATTTACGGCAATAGATAAAGTAACCAGGCATGGTGATGTGGATTTAATGAAGGGAAGCGGCGTCCATGTGACGCACACTCATGCTAACGCACCAACGGAATACGTCAATATGCTCGCTGGCAAAGTGGACTTTAGTTTCCCGGTTCGTCAGGTAATGGCTGAGTAAGAATTCCAAAGAAACGCAGCAAACGCATAGCGATTTCCTGCACTTCATCGTCTGAAAGACGCTTGCCGAACTCCTCCTGGTAAATGACTCGAAACTCCTCAATAGCCTCGCGACTTAATTGTTGTGGTGTATTCATGTCACTACTTTACTGGTGCATGTGGGATGAACAAAGGGGGGAGAAATTGACGGGTCTGGCAAGGTTGATCAATAAAAAATACGTTCAAAAATGTGCGAATATTGACTCGATCTTGTGTTTTGATCGGTTTAGACTTCCCCCCTTGGCAAAATTCGTCAGTATATTTAATAATAAAGAGGTGCAAAAAAACCTACCTCTACCAATTAGCCCAATTGTTACGTCGATCTCGGAAACAGGATTCTGATGGTTGGTTACGACAGTTAATGCCATCTGACAGCCTATGACTGTTAGTTGCATCAAACGTTTATCTCAACGTAAAAAATCTAAACATCCCAAATGAAACATATAATTGTAGTTTCTGAAACGTAACAACCTAACTTCGCAGAAGCATGGAAAGCGAATTAGAAATTAAAATAAAACACCGGGCCAATAGTTTTCAGACTCTGTTAATACTGATTTTGGCTTTGAGGATGGACGTTTTCATTTCCTGAATCTTATTATCTAAAAGAGTTCGTTTTTCATCTGCCCATTGGATTATCCCATTACGCACCTCAGAACTACACTTGGTCCGTTTTGCGTGATTCGCTATCTTCTTCGTGATTGGAGTTTCTGTACTCAAGTGGCGTAAATCCGAAATCAGAGGTGCAAAATTAACTGCTGAAATTACAACTGGTGGATATTGCAGTTCTCTGAGGATGTCTGCGAGAGTATTAAATGCAATCGATAATCGTTTCAATGAAGCGGCAATTTCAGTAACTTTTCCGCCTTTCGTCTCTCTAAAACTTTCAAACATTTTGAGTTCATCTAATATCAATTCCAGATGACATAGTAGAATTTCCTTTTCCTTGTTATTCGATTGTGCCCGCCTTTGTAAATATGAAGCTAACAGCACCGCCACCAATAGTGTAACGACTGCCTTGATTACGTCACCAAACGAAAGTCTTGTATCAAACGTTAATAGTGTTGCGTGAGAAGCAATTATGCCGAATAAAAAGCCAATGAGGAATGCGATCGCAATTGATAGAATAATAATGGATCGGCCATTCATTAGTTCGCTCCTCTCTCCGCTTGTGCTTCCTGTAAGTACTCTCTGATCTCGACAAGAAGTGCAGGTTCATCTTTTGAAATAAATTCAATGACCGAGTCAATGGTGTCAAGAGTGAGCCCGTCTTCTCGGATTAACCCTCCGAATGACTCTTCTAAAAAGGACGTTCCGTAGCCCGAAGCGCCATCAAGATCTACGGTCAACTTGCACTTTTTAGAAATGGCCTCGCTTACTTTTGGGAATACTAAAGTTTTTCGAAATTCCTCGCCAGAGAATTGGCCTTCGCAAATCATCCGAGGCCCTGGTGCAGTGGTGAAGTCGGTTGCAACTTTAATTTTCATGTGGTAATGAGTCGTTTTGTGTGGTCAATTCCCAATAGACAAACGTTCCCTGAAATTCATTTTTTAAAATACGAAATTCCTTTTCACGAGAATTATAGTAAACATCATTTGTTATCATAGCGAAGTTAGAAATTTTATTGCGCTGAAAAGCTTCGTAAATACCTGGAAGCCCTTTACCGCGATAAGTTTTTCCTGTGGCGCTCCGATGTAGTTCGCCTTCAAATATTAGTTTAAGCACGTCGGCATTATTACCGTGCCGGACTCGATTGTAAAGAACGTCAAGAATACCAAAGAATTTGCTGTCATACCGTTTGTTCTTGAGGCTATAAAATACTCCAACGCCATAATCCACAAAGGAGAACTCGACCCGCTTATCACTTTGGTTATGCCTCACAGAAACCCACCAATGTTTCTCCTCTTCGCTTTCTAGTGATGCATGGTTATTTGTGTTCTGCATTAATTCGATCAATGTGCGTTGAACCCCTGGACAGCGTCGTTTCTCGCCCCAAACAACCTTGGATGCAGACTCGATGATTTTTTCACCAAGTTTAGAATCCACTTTCCGCATTGCATGTGTATGGATTGAACTTTTGCTCGTCAAATCATATGTATCTTGGTCGTCGAACTTGCTCTTTAGCAAATGACGAAAGAACCCGGATTCTTCAAGCGTCTTTCGCACGTGCATATCGTGTGGATAATCCCCGTTAAATTGAATTCGTTTGGATTTAAAGCGAACAACAACCGAGAGAAGTACAGTGATACCATCGTAGTCAATTTCCCGTACATGGCTAAGTGCCACAAAGACAGGTTTTTTTGTGTCAAAACAATCTTTTAACTGCGCGATAAATTTCGCGACTTCTTCGGGGCTACGAATAAGACTCAAAATCTCCGGAGCCTTAACCTTTGTAAATGGAATAGCGTTGTGCTGAAACTGGTGACGAAGTTTTAATGCGGGATCTGGCAACCCAAGTTCTTCCCTATTCTTTTGCCGACGGTAATGTTTGAAGCGGAGGCGTGCAGCAAGTGAGCGTTTGGCCCTTCTGCGAATATATCGCCGATGTCTTAGGCTTTGAGTGTATCTCTTCATGCGCGGCAGAACAAAATGCCAATTCCTGAAACTTTGTTAATGATAACATTCATGCTTCCAAAAGAAAAAACCGGCAACAGCCACCCCCGGGCGGTGACCATCACCTATCGTGCAGGGAACTGGCTTCATGGAGTACGTCATCTGCTGAAAGTTTGTTGACCTTGAGGAAATCCACTTCGGCTTCCAGTTTGGGTAGTTCGGCCATGAGCTGGTTTAGGCGTTCTTCGGCAGGTTTGTAGAAATCTCCAAAGCCTTTGGAGGTGATCTCACCATCAAGGTACAGGCGGTGGGTTTGTTTCATTTCATCCCGTACTTTTTGGATTTCTCGTTGATGGGTTTCCAACAATGAGGACTTCTCAACCAAGTTTTGGCTGGCCGTCTGCAAATGACCGGCAATCCGTTCCGGTTGACCAAAGAAGGTCTTCAATTCTTCACGGACAACGTTTTCCAAGTCCACGATGGGAATCTTGTTACAACATTTGCGGCAGAAGTATTTAGGGTTGTTGGCTGCGACATACATCTTGTGGCCACATGAACAATGTGCCAGACCACTGAAGAGATGTACCGGCGGTTTGCCAGGTTTTTTCCATGATTTTAACTGTTCTTCAATAATCTGATTTACCTGATTCCAAAGCTCTTCTGAAACAATGGGTTCACACTGGACTTTACCCCATTCGCTTTCCGGTTTGGGTTCACTGCGCCAGCTTCCGGTGTGGCGTATTGTGTTGAACGCATAAAAGCCTTTGGCGCTGGATTCATCCAGAATACGCCCAACTGAGGTGTCACGCCAGATGGCACCTTCACGGGTGCGGTATCCTGCGGTGTTCAATACCTGAGCGACCTGGCCTTTACGACGGAATTGTAGAAATAGTTCATAGGCTTTCCGGCGGATGGTGGCTTCCTCGGGTTGCAGAACTAATTTGTGTTCTTTCCATTGGTAACCGTAGGGGGCACTGCCATTGATGGATTTACCAAGCTTGGCACGAATCAAAACGGAAGCATTAACACGTTCGGTGATTTCCTCTCTTTCCCATTGGGCAAATACACCAAGTAGATGGAAGAACATCCGGCCACCGGCAGTACTCGTATCAATGGCTTCGCTTAATGAAATGAGGTCGGCTTGATGCTTGTTGAAAAAGTCTGAAAAATCCTCCAGTTCACGTCGGTTACGAGACAGGCGGGCGAGCTTGGAAAACAACAGGCCGGTGATGTGCTTGCTTTCAATATCCTTCATCTGCTGTGACAAGCCAGCGCGTTCAGCCACCAGATTCATAGAGAGGCCTTGTTTTTCCCGTTCCTGTCGCAAAATGTGAGCGACTTGAGAGCAAATCGCCTGTTTTGATTTATCAGTCGTCATTTTAGAAAAATAACGCTGTATGAACTTGACAAAGCATCTAACTATAGTTAGAGTACTGCATGACTTTTACTAAACGAATTGGTCCTGACCCGCACGCCAACGGAGCCCGAACAGTTGGTTGCTTCGGCTGTCCAGATATTTGGGAACTTGATAACGGAGATTTCGCCGTGATCGGTATCGACATCACGGCTGATGCCGTCCCACACTTGCCACCAACGGCTGGTTGTGGTCCGGATGAACGTGTTGTTCGCCTGCCACGCAACCTGTTGGTGAATGCCAAGCGAGATATCCCCGATTGCGTCTAGCCAATCGAAAGGCAAAAAAAGCAGTGCTGGAAACTGCTGGTGTGGTGACCATCGGAGCTTTGTTTGGACCAGGTGGGGTCCGCCAATGGGTTGCTGACAATTGGTTCAACCTCACAAGCACGATCGGTATCGTCGGCAGTTTGCTGTTCACGGCTTTCTCCTTACATTCGGAAACCAAAACCCGAAGGATTGCCAATCTCTTGGCTATCACCGCCAATTACCGTGATGTGTGGAAAGAATTCCTCAATCATCCGGAACTTGTGAGGGTCATTGATCCTAAGGCAGATGTATCACAACAGCCAGTCACACCGGCTGAGGAAACATTCGTAAACATGGTCATTTCACATACGAGCAGTGTCCATGAAGCACTTGAGGACGAATTACTTACCAAACAGGAAGGTTTGAAACGTGATGTGAAGGTGTTTTTCTCCCTTCCAATTCCAAAGGCAGTTTGGATCAAATCCAAACTGCTGCAAAATCAAGATTTTGCAGCATATATTGATTCTTCTTTGAAGCAACTTTAATGCTTCGACCTCAAAGCCTCGGCCATCATTTTATGGGCCAATTCTTCGCGTTGCCGTTGTTCCTCCAGGGTTAGTTTTGGTGCCGACCGTTTTACTTTGTAACCGTGATGAGTGCTTGCAGAATCCTTGGGGACAGTTGCTGGCAAGGTTTTTAAATGTGCAATGAACGAGTCAGGCTGGTAATACGCTACTCGTGCCGCCAGTTCCGCGCCAAGACTACCGGAGAACGGACGGCGCTTGATGGTAGATGCACAAAACCAGTCAATTCATCGCTGTTGAGCAACATTCCTGTTCGTCGTGTCTGTCGGCATAACACGTCCTCTATGTGTTCCTTGAACGGGTAATCATCATTTGTTAGTGGAATGAGTTCATTGCCGTTGAAGGGAGTGAAGGGCGGTTCAGGATATACCGGTTCGGAGAAAACTTGCCAACCGCGTCCACGCTGTTCCCAGACATGGAATTGGTCACTTAGTTGTTCGTCAAGCCGGGACATGAAGTGTTAGGATGGTTCCTTGGGCAATGATACGGTGGTCGGCTTGTAGAGTTCACCAAGAATGGGACTGTATTCATTGAACCTCACCAGTTTTATTCCTTTCGCACCTGTTGTTTCTTCAACTTTGGCTTTTACAACTGCATTTACGGTATCGCAATACATGAGTCGGGTGTCTTCACGATAGTAGGTTTCTTTACGAAACCAGTTTTCGTAAATTGGACCAAGGATGGGAGATTTGATGAGGGTGGCATCCAGATCCTGCAATCCGATTGCCACAGCATTGCGGAGACAGTATATCAGGAAAACAAGACCGCCGAACAATACGATCGTACCGAGAATGAACCCCAAGAATTTGAGTGCCAATGCCATAATCACCAAGCTGGCTATCAGCACCACTACCAGTTGCCAAAGCTGGATGACGGCGGGAATTTCAGCAAACCGACAACTGAAAAAATATGAGTTGCCAAACGGGGCAGCGCAAATATCGAACACCAACCTTTCGCGGGTCATGCGAAGGTATTCGCGCTTTTGTGACAACATACCGCCCTCGGCAAAATCTATATGGAAAACCTCCAATCCGGGAACCTGGCGTTCTTTTAACTCCTTCTCGATGGCATCGTAAAACTCTCTGGTGGAAGTGTTAAAGCTGGGGATAAGTGAATACCAATGGCTGATCACGTCCGCTTTTTTCTTTATAAAATAACGATACATATGTCTAACATCATAAATATTATGTTTACCGTTAATTCATCTTGATATTATTACGTTACTATATTGCCTTTCAAGATGTTTTTTCAAGCTGCACAAATTCTCTTCCATCATAAAATAAATAGACATTTCCATCAGATGATAAAACAACACAAAGGCACTTTTCCTTAGCAGTCATGCTTAACCCCCAAAGCGAATGTGTTTTTGTGCCTGAGTGGTTCAGGAACGAAAGTGCATCTACATAATTTTGTATTTTACCTTGAATTTGTAATTCTGGATCACCTTTTAATGCAGCAAAAAATGTTTTCAAACTATTAGTATTAGTGAAAAGGTTTGTTTCGTTTTTTGGCAGTGAGGTTTCAAGCACCTCTCCTTCGTCTAGCTTATTAAGATCCATGTGTAAATCAATCGGACGATAAATTGCTCCCAGTTTTAGTAAAGGAATAAATTGTTGTGCAGCTTGCACTTCCAATCCTGTATCGGTTAACCTTAACCAAAGTCCCCCGTCCAAATTAGCTAGTTCGGCAAAAAACTTAAGGTGTCTTTGTGGAATAGCCTTAGCTTTGACATAATCTTTAAGTTGTTCTTGGGAAAGAAAAGGAGGGGACAAGCGACTAAAGTGTTGAACAAGCGTTTTTGCCTGTAATTCAATTGGCAAACAATAGTCTCTGTTGTTTTGAAATTTTTGGTCGCTAATTGAGATAACAAAACATGTACCATGGGTTTCCCTTTGAAGTTGCTCTACAAGTTGATTAACCAGCAAACTAATTACTTCACGATAGGAATGTGGAAATACATTTGCGTGTGTTAATTTATTAATCGCAGCTATCCGCCGCACATCGCCCTGAGCCATATCAATAATCTCACCATTTTTAATACGAACAATCTGATTTTTAGAATGATCTAAGATATCAATAAAGCCATCCCCGTTAATTTTTCCGAACATTACTGTTTCTTCATGGGCGGATATGATTATCGGAGAAATTTGAGTCTCTTCAAATGACTTATTTTCAGCGCTTTCATATATTCCACAATACTCGCCAAGTTCATTAAACCAAAGACCACGATCTTGACGATTACCGAAAATGCTGTAAAAACCTTTAATATAGCTCACCAATCTAAGAACATACTCATCGAACGTTGTTGTCTCAAAAACGGAAGGTAATCTTTCCAGACGAGATGGAGGCGATTCATAGTTATAAAGATGAGATTGAGCATAGGCAAGCGAACCATAACCAAAGTTATAGGTAATTGGATGACCTTCGTGTTTCGCTTCGCGCATTAGTATTTCTACTATACATAACCAACGTTCGAGACCAGAAATGTAATATTCATATTCAATAGGCGCTTTAGTTGGATTTAATTTGATCGAAACTTCATGTTTTTGCAACTCTTGTAATACGCTTTTCACGAAATATGAAGGCTTTGCACTTTTTAAAGTTGGTAATTTAATGTGCGGAGATTTAGATATTGTTATAGCAAGTTCTCCGAGAGTTCGCTCAGCCAAATCCAGAAGGGTGTCAACATTTTTACTGTGTTTAGCTAAACCAAAGATAAAATATATGCTAGCATTACTACTAATACACAAGCGGGTATTTATTTCATAACGACGCATCCATAAACCGTTTTCATCGCAAAAGGCTGGTTGACTTAGAATGCTACTTTGAAGTGCTTGAATTACGTCAAGCGCGGCATGCCAAGTTTGAGGATCATTTTTGTTGATATTTTGCAATGCAGAAGGAACAGAACCTCCTACTGATTTCATTAAATATTCAAAAAGTTCGTTCCTAGCATTTTTATCATCAATAATCTTATCAACAAATTTATTCGCTACACGATTTAACTGAGGAATAAAATTCTCTTCATTAAGTTTATTCCATGCATGCTGAAAGATCTCTTCCTCGTTTGAGCGACCGTTTAAATTATTGGGAAATATTACAAACTTCTCGATAATATCTTTTAATTTACTGGCAAGTGCAATAGTATCTACAAAAAACGATTGTGAAAACCAATCACTATTATTGTGACTAACACAAGGGCAAGTTCGAAAAAAAAGACCTTTGTCTTGCCAAGGCAAAACGCGGCACTCGATTGAGTTTATTAGTGTCGCATTTGGACGAAACACCCTACGATAAAGACGATTCCAAACAATTGCATAAACTTCTGCTTTGGCGGAATCAAAATCCCTCGAAATTTTAACGCGACTCCATATTTTAGAAACGCGTCCTGCAATTGGATCCACGTTGTGAATTCCAATGGATTGTAGTTTTGCATTACGAAGAGTTTCGAAAAAATCATTAACGCGAGCGTTTGAAGTGATTGCCTGTTGTATTTCGGAATTTGCTATATTGTTTTGTTCTGCTGGATTTGAGAAATCAAAATGAGAAGGATTATTCATTTCGATCCCATAGCGAAATAATTTATGTACCCAATCAAACACCTGACGGCGACCTGTTTTCATCTCTGAACTTTTGGTACCAGGAGTAATAACAAAATTCCAATCTTCGGTGGTGGGATAACTCATTGTTGACATTTTTTGGAAAATGATTTTAGTTTAACTTAATGGCTACACGTCCAGCGTCAGAAATTCTTGCTCTTTTTACTGAGGGGGTAAGACAGCGAATCCTTTTAAGGTATAGCCTTTCGCAGATGTGGAGTGTGCCAAATCGAGTTCTGTGAGTGAAACTGCGTTTTAATATTGCTTTTGTGGGATCGTAATAAGTAATAACGGGGCGAGAACGTGTCTTTTTCAAGTAATGTCTCATTCTTGAATTAAGAATACAATGATAGTAATCCAAATTTCCCTCCCAAGAAACTTTAGCTACACCAACTATTGTGAGACCAGAAAAGGCTTGCGTAGAATATGAGCATTTTGTTTTTTGCTCATTATCTACCTTGGAAAATCTATTTGGACTACGTTTAACGATAATATCGTGTCCTGTCATTGATTCCACTACATCGCCTAGTAATGCGCCTTGTAAAAGTCTTTTTGCTGGAGAAATCATAAATTAATAGTATGTACAGAAGAATACCATTCCATTCCTATTACTTTTGAAAATGGTCTTTGTCCTGGATGTGCTAGAGATGTAATTACTTCAACTCTTCTCACTCTTGTTTTCATGAAATAATCAACAGCCGCTCTCCATAGAGCAGTTCCGACTCCATTTCTACGATTTTCAGTACGCACATATATTTCCTCAATCGAACCGATGGGAGTCGGGTTGCGCAAAACAGTACGAACAGACAAACTAATAAATCCTATAAGGTAGCCATCATTTTTCTCTGCAATAACAATATGGTTTTCTGTTAGACTAATTGCCTGCTTCACAACTGGTAAATAAATGGGTAAAAAGTCATGGAGGGTGTTCTGGTGGGAGCTGCCATACATTGTTTTCAGTAGGAACAGTAATTCGCAGACGGCATCTGAGTCCGTTTCAATTGCCTTACGGATAGTCCAATTTGTTTTATTATTATCGTGCATCATACTAACTCTGTTGCCAATTTATATTTACTTTCCAAAAAATCAAACGATTAACTATTAATCGTAAACCAAATGCCAGCAGGCAACCGAAAATTCCAAGTGCCATAACAAGAGCGTAGAGGTTTAGGTTATTAAATGTGCGTTCCGCATCTACAATCATGCTACCAAGACCATCACCCCCGATTAGCATTTCACCCATTACAGCCAAGATGAGAGAAATAGACAAAGCCGTTTGTCCGGAAGCCGCAATTTCGGGAAGAGCAGAGGGTAATAATACAATGAATAAAAGTCGCCATCCGCTCCACCCGTAAAAACGTGCCGCAATGTGAATGTCCTCACTGATATTTTGCATACTCGTTGTTGTAGCAATTAAAATAGGAAACAATGACCCAAAGACACAAAGAGCCACTTTCATCGAAGTTCCAATTCCAAGGAATAAAATCAAAATTGGCATAGCAGCGATGGCTGGGAGGTTGCGAAAAAACTCAACAGGGATATTTACCAAAACACCAATCAATTGAACGCGTCCCGCTAATAATCCCAAAACCGTCCCCAAAAGCATTGAAATTCCAAATCCAGCCAATGTGCGTGCGACGGTAACTCGGGCTGCGTTCCAAAAGTCTACTGATGCGACTATTTCACACAACCTCTCGGAGATTGATAAAAAAGAAGGAAAGGTTGTTGGGGATAGACTTGGTGCAATTAGATGATAAAGGTTGAAATAAGAGTTAACCTCCCAAATACTTATAAATACGATTACTCCAAAAACAGGAAGAAGTTTACGTAGGATTTTTTTTCCACTATAATTTACGGTCATGTTGTAAAAACTTGGGTGTCAGCCAATAATTGAAGTTGCAGTGGACGGAGAGTCTGGTTTTCAAGATGAATGATACGATGAGCCAAAGCCTTTGCCTCAAAATGGCGATGCGTAATCCAAAATACGCTGATCTTGTGTTCGCTTAGATACTCTCCTAGTCGGATTAGAAGTCTATTAGTGGAAGGTAAATCCAGATGGGAAAAAGGTTCATCAACCAAGATTAAATCAGGTTTCTGGCATAAAGCCCGAGCGAAAAGAACTCTCTGTAATTGTCCTCCAGAAAGCTCTGTCGGTCGTGATTCAAGAAGTGAATCAATCTCGAATAGCGAAACGACGGCTTCAAATAGAGACTCATGACCTGGGGCAATACCAAAGAGCAAATTACTTCTCACTCTTAGCCAAGGAAGCAAAGAAGCGTTAAAATTTTGCATTATTGGAATTGGGTGAATTGCCTTATTTTCCACTACGCCTGAGTTGGGTTGAAGTAATCCCAATGCAATCTTCATGATGGTTGATTTGCCTGTGCCGGAAGGCCCAACCATAAAAAGCCTCTCCCCTTTAGTCGTTAATGAAAACGAGCCATTCGTTATAATTTCGGATTGAGTGGTATAACCAAATGAAACATTTTTAAAACTCAGAATCATAGGTGATAGTTTAATTTCCTAGAAGTTTCTCTTCCTTTAGCCATGTTTTCATTTTCTCATACGCAATCTCGGGCACGTTTATAACATATTCGGGTTTACCAGACGATTTTAAGATATCAGGTGGAAGTTTTGTGACAGCCGATATAGCCTCATAAGTTTTATCTGTTGGATTGTTTAAATCACTTGTAGCTTTTGCAATAGCAAGATCATATTTTCTGATAACTTCAGGCGTTATTATTCGTGAGTTAGGCAATGCGTAGTAACCGGTTGAATAGAGTTCACCAAATGCGATTGCAAAGTGATCACCGAGATTCCGCAGACCGGAACCTTTTAAAGCAACCGAAAGAAAGGGTTCCGGCAAAGTTGCAGCATCAATTCTTTTAGCTCGAATGGCTGTTTCCATATCTTTGAAAGGAATTTCTACTAACGTGATATCATTTGCAGACAACCTAGCAGATTTTATTGCTTTCAATACGGCTAGGTCAACAATGTTGCGACGGCTATTTACAGCGATTGTTTTTCCTTTTAAGTCAGCAATCTTTTCAATTCCAGAATCAGTTAAAACAACCAACCCAGCTTCCGAATAATATTTATCCATTCGTGTCCCTCCGGACAAACGGTTCAAACGCGGTGATGTTTGTTCGTAAAACACAATGGTTGCCAAGTTTGCAAAGCCAATATCGATGGCCCCTGACGACAACGCTTGAATAATTGCTGGTCCGCTTGATAAAGGAACTAACTCGACATCAAGTTCGTTTTGAGAAAAATAATTTTGTTGTTTAGCTACGTAGATCTGAGAACAGTCCAAAATTGGAATGTAGCCAATCCTTACTTTTAACAATTGAGAAGGAGATGCTTTTTTTGAATTATTGATGGACATTATCAAAACAGGTAAAAGTAATAAAGTCCCTAACAATAAAAGCCACACGTATTTATTTGTGAAAATTGTCTTTTTCATATTAATTATGTTAGCAAGATATCGCCTTAGTGTAAAGGCCTAAGCTTTTGATAGGCTACGCGCTGTACTTCAAGAATTTCCAAGGTTTTTATATGGTTAAGCTCCCGATACCGGGAAGAATCGGATTGCATGCGCCACGCAGAACGGTTAGCCAAACAAAGGGCGGCCAAGCTACAAGCCGGACACTTATGGTCTTGCACGTGAGATAATGGGCAATAATACTCTTTGGGCAATCTGCTGAGGTTGCAGAGCGAGCTCCATTCTCTTGCCACGATTTAGCGTGTTGTAAAATCATTAGCTGATAATAGTTGCGTACATAGTCTTCTGAAGCTCAGGGATAT
>Ga0172379_10001636_pt1 | contig 43702 bp, 61 predicted proteins | sample GrowelOW334metaG_FD_119756 | JGI IMG/M metagenome (GOLD analysis project Ga0172379, IMG submission 119756) | Groundwater microbial communities from an aquifer near a municipal landfill in Southern Ontario, Canada - Groundwater well OW334 metaG | ecosystem: Environmental > Aquatic > Deep... | reverse complement strand
TTTTAGAAGAAAAGCTGGTTAATATATATAAATCAAGTAACAGCAATAAATATGGGTAAAAAAGTTAATCCGAAAATTCTACGCATGGGCATTACCAAAACTTGGCATTCTATTTGGTTTGAAAGTGGCGAGCAATATATCAAAAATATCAAACAAGATATTTATATTCGCAAGTACATGATCAGAGAATTCCGTGAAGCCGGGATTGATAAAGTCGAAATCGCGCGTGGTATCAATAAGATTGAAATTACTATTTTCACTGCCAAACCGGGTATCATTATCGGTCGCGGCGGCAACGGTTCTGAAGATTTAAAGAAAAAATTGCATGATAAGTTTTTAAAGAATTTCCGCATGCAAGAAATAAATTTAAATATTAAAGAAGTTAATCGTCCGAACCTAAGCGCCCAAATTATTGTCCAAAGCATGATTTTAGATATTGAAAAAAGAATGGCTTTCCGTAAAGTGATGAAGCAGTCCTTGGGACGCGTGGAAAGAGGCGGTGCTTTAGGAGCCAAAGTTGTTATTTCTGGACGTTTAAATGGCGCGGAAATCGCTCGTACTGAGAAATTAGTTTGGGGCAAAGTGCCACTACAAACTTTACGCGCTGATATTGATTACGCCCGCGGAGCCGCTAACACCACTTATGGCGCTATCGGTATCAAAGTCTGGGTTTATAAAGGCGAAGTTTTTGAAAAAGAAAAATCCGGCGCCGGTGAAGTAATTGAGAATTAAAAATTTTTTGAATCTGTTTACAAAAATATGTTAATGCCAAAGAAAACTAAATGGAGAAAAGATCAGAAAAGACGCCGTGGCGGTAAAGCTACTCGTACTCTGAACATCAGTTTCGGCAGCTATGGTCTTAAGAGTTTGACCGCTTGCTGGGTGACTTCTCGCCAAATTGAATCTGCTCGTCGCGTCATGACTAAATATGTCAAGAAGACTGGTAAGATTTGGATTAGAATTTTCCCTGATAAACCGGTAACTGCTCATGGCGGCGAAATCCCGATGGGTAAAGGTAAAGGTGCTGTTGATTACTATGTAGCGATTATCAAGCCGGGAATGGTGATGTTTGAAATGGAAGGCATTGATAAAGAAACAGCCAAAAAAGCTATGGAATCGGCTGCTCATAAATTGCCGGTCAAGTGCCAATTTATAACCAAGGAATAAAATAACAGCGAATAATAATATGGAAACAAAAGAATTAATGGCTAAGGACGCGACTGAATTAAATAAATTATTAGAAGTTAATCAGGAAAAATTACGCGATTTGCGTTTTAAGGATTCTAATAAGCAATTAAAAAACATTCGTGAAATCAGAGTCATCAGACAATTAATCGCTCGGATTTTAACCATAAAAAATAAGCAAAAATAATATGACCGCAAACGTAGTCGACAAAACAACCAAACCAGAAATTATCAGTCGTAAGTTTTTTGGAGTTGTAGTAAGCGCCAAAAGCGATAAGACCATCGTGGTTAAGGTTGAATCCGTAAAAATCCATCCGAAGTATAAAAAAAGATATACCGTTAGTCGCAATTATAAAGTTCATGATGAAAAGAATGCGTATAAGGCTGGCGATAAAGTTTATTTTGTGGAATGCCGCCCGTTGAGCCGCGACAAGAGATGGCGCGTTATCTCCAACTAATACCGCCAAGATTAATAAATCACAAGTTCTAAAAATATGATTCAAGTGCAAACTCGTTTAAAAGTAGCTGACAACTCCGGTGCCAAGGAAGTAATGTGCATCCGGGTTTTAGGCGGGACCAGAAGACGCTATGCGCATGTCGGCGATATTATAATTGCTGCCGTGAAGAGCGCAACACCGCACGCCGCTGTTAAAAAGAGCGACGTCGTTAAGGCTGTTGTCGTCCGCACCGCTAAAGAAATCAGACGCCCAGACGGTTCTTATTTGCGCTTTGATGACAATGCTTGCGTAATTATTAACGATAAGGAAAAGAAGGATCCGAAAGGAACCCGCATCTTCGGCCCAGTGGCCAGAGAAATCAGACGCGCCGGTTTCGTCAAAATCGCCTCTTTAGCCCCTGAGGTTTTATAAACAACAAAAAAGATACAGTTTGCGAAAATATATGAATATCAAAAAGAACGACAAAGTAAAAATATTAAGCGGTAAGGACAAGAACAAAATTGGTAAAGTTCTGCAAGTTCTTCCTAAAGAAGCTAAAGTTAGCATTGAGGGGCTTAATCTTTTAATTAAACATTTGCGTCCGCAAAAGCAGGGAGAAAAAGGTCAGAGAATTGAATTCCCGGCATTTATCAATGAATCCAACGTCGCTTTAGTCTGCCCGAAATGCGGTCAGACCACCCGAGTCGGCTATACGATTGTCAAAGGCGAAGGCAAAAAGGATAAAAAATTCCGCGCCTGTAAAAAATGTAAGGAAATAATCGAGTAATAACAATACTATGAGACTTAAAGAAAAATACCAAAAAGAAATAGTCAAACAGTTGAAAGAAAAGGTTGGCTATAAAAATAATATGTTGGTTCCGCGTTTAACCAAGGTGGTTTTGAATGTCGGTTTTGGCGCTCACTCCAAAGAAAAAGAATATATTGCGAGTGTCGTCAAAGGTTTAACCAGCATCAGTGGCCAAAAACCGGTTATGACTTTAGCTAAACAATCAGTTTCCGCTTTTAAAATTAGAGAAGGAATGGTTATCGGCGCCAAAGTTACTTTAAGAGGTAACATGATGTACGATTTTATAGAAAAATTAGTCGGTATCACTTTCCCCCGCGTCCGCGACTTCCGCGGTATCAGCGAAAATGGCCTTGATAATAAAGGTAATATGACTATCGGCTTTAAAGAGCATGTCGCTTTCCCAGAAATCAGAGTTGAAGATATTGATAATATTTATGGTTTAGAAGTTTGTTTATCAACTACTGCTAAAACTAAGGAGGAAGGTTTGGAACTTTTCCGCGCCTTCGGCTTTCCTTTTAAGAAAGACAGCAAATAATTTAAATAAATATGGCAAGAACTGCATTAATCGTTAAGGCAAAAAGAAAACCAAAATTTTCCACCCGCACCATTCATCGTTGTTGGCGTTGTGGCCGCAACCATGGCTTTATGCGAGATTTTAAATTATGCCGTATCTGTTTCCGCGAATTAGCCGACAATGGCGATTTGCCGGGAATTCGGAAATCTAGCTGGTAAATTAGAAAATTAAGTTTAATCTAAAAATATGATGGATCCCATCGCAGACATGTTCACAAGAATCAGGAACGCTTCCGCCGTTAAAAAGCAGGAGATTGTTTTACCTATGAGCAAGTTGAAATACGAAGTCGCCAAAATTCTATTGAAAGAAGGCTGGATAAAAAGAGCGGAAATTGTTCCGGGCGGTTTGGCAGGCAAGCACAATAATTTTGACGAATTGCTTATCGGTTTAAAGTACCGCAAGAACGGCAAGCCACAAATAAACTCTATCCAAAGATCCAGTAAGCCTGGTTTGAAGATTTATGTTTCTAAAACAGAAATCCCAACCGTATTAAACAGTTTCGGTACTGCTATTATTTCCACTTCCCGCGGCTTAATGACCGGCAAGGAAGCTAAAAAAGAACAGATTGGCGGCGAGCTAATCGGCGAAATATTTTAATCAATTATTGTAATTATAAGTCTATATGTCACGTTTAGGAAAATTACCAATCAAAATTCCCGCCGGCACGAGCGCCGCTTTAACTGATAAGGAAATTATTGTTAAAGGTCCAAAAGGCGAGCAGAAGGTTGCTCTTAATTCGCTAATCTCCATTAAAGTTGAAGGCGAAGATATTGTCGTGGCACCTTTTGATAGAGCCGCTAAAAATGCCAGCGCGATGTGGGGTTTGATTTGGAGCTTGGTTAGAAATGCGGTTATCGGCGTTAGCGTCGGTTTTACCAAAAAATTAGAAATTAACGGCGTCGGTTATCGTGCCGCCGTCAGTGGCAATAAATTAAATATGAGCTTGGGCTTTTCCCATCCGATTGAATTTCCGTTACCAGTTGGTGTGACCGCCGTGGTTGAAGGCAATGCCATTACTCTAGCCAGCGCCAGCAAGGGACAGCTAGGAGAGGTAGCCGCTCAAATTAGAAAATTAAGAAAGCCGGAACCTTATAAAGGAAAAGGCGTTAAATATTCCGATGAAATTATCCGCCGTAAGGCCGGTAAAGCCGCAACTAAAGGAAAATAATTTGCGAATTAAAAGTATATCAATTATATGGATAAAAATAAGGCAAAAAATCAGAGACAAGCTCGCCGCCATGGTCGGGTACGCGCTAAGATTTCCGGGAGTGTTGAAACTCCAAGACTCAGCGTTTTCCGTTCTAACCGCGGGATGTTCTTGCAGCTTATAGATGATACCGAAGGCAAAACTTTAGCCAGCGCTTCTTCTAAAGAACTTAAAAAAGCGCTTCCTAAAACTGAAGCTGGAAAAGAATTGGGCAAGTTGATTGCCGAAAAAGCGAAGGCAAAAAATATTGCGGCCGCCGTTTTTGATCGCGGTGCTTATAAATATCATGGTCGCGTTAAAGCAGCTGCCGAAGGCGCCCGTGAAGGTGGTTTAAAGTTTTAAAGACCGTAACCCATATTTAATAAAGAATTAATCTATATGTCTGAAGATAAAAAAGTAAAAACCAGCGCGCCTAAAGTTGATGTTAGCGCCGGCGCCGCCGCTACTGCCGCCAAAGATATTTATGGCGACAAGAAGCAGCAACGCGGACCGCGCGGACCAAGACGCGGCGATAAGCGCGATGAAAAGCGTGATGAATTTGAGCAACGAATTTTAGAAGTTGCCCGTGTTACTCGTGTTATGGCCGGTGGTAAAAGAATGAACTTCAGAGCCTGTGTTGCGATTGGCGATAAGAAAGGCAATGTTGGGGTTGGTTTAGGAAAAGGCGCCGATGTCACGATGGCTGTTAATAAGGCTGTTAATCGCGCTAAAAAGACCATGATTAATGTCCCGATGTATAAAGAAACTATTCCTCATGAAATTTATAATAAAATGGGTGCGGCTAAAATCATGTTGAAGCCTGCTAAACAGGGACGCGGTGTTATTTCCGGCGGCGTTACTCGTACAATTTTAGAACTAGCCGGTGTCAAGAATGTTACCACTAAAACTTTAGGTACTAACAATAAAATTAATAATGCTCGCTGTACGATTGAAGCCTTGTCTCTTTTAAGAAAATCAGAAAAAAAGGCAGAAGCGACAGTTGAAGTAAAAGCGCCGGTTGTTTCTCCAGAAACAGCGCCTAAAGCCTAAGTAATAATCAAGATTAAAGAAAACAAAACTTATACATATGTTATCACTTAACACTATCAAACAAGCCAAAGGCGCTTCCAAGAAAATTAAACGCGTCGGGCGCGGTAACGCTTCCGGTCACGGCACCTACAGCACCAGAGGTCAGAAGGGTCAAAAATCTCGTTCCGGCGTTTCCGGTTTGAAGCGTTTAGGTATGAAGAAACAATTGCTTCAAATTCCTAAAGCACGTGGTTTTAAATCTTTACAGCCGAAGAATCAAGTTGTCAGCATTCCGGCCATCAATAAGAATTTTAAAGATGGTGAAATTGTTAATCCAGAAAACTTGGCTATTAAAGATTTAATCGCTTCCTCCGCTTTGCCTGTTAAAATCTTAGGTAAAGAAAAATTAACCGTTAAAGTTAAATTCGAGGGAATCAAAATGAGCAAAAGCGTTGCCGACCAAACAAAATAATTAAATTTTATGTTTGATAAATTAATCCAAATCTGGAAAGCCAAGGAGGTGAGAAATAAAATCCTTTATGTTCTCGGCATGTTGGTGGTTTTTCGTTTAGCCGCCCATATTCCGATTCCGGGTGTTAATCAAACCGCTTTACATAATCTTTTTGCTTCCAACCAAATTTTAGGCTTAATGAACTTGTTCTCCGGTGGCGGCATGGAAACTTTTTCCATCGTCATGATGGGCGTTGCTCCTTACATTACTTCTTCTATTATTTTTCAACTTTTGGGCATGATTGTGCCGAGCATAGAAGAAATGCAAAAAGAAGAGTCTGGACGCCAAAAAATAAATATGTGGACCCGTTGGTTAACCGTACCTTTGGGTGTTTTGCAATCTTACGGTATGATAACCTTGTTGCGTCGTTCCTCTTCCGGTATTTTAGGGAATGTCAGCACTTTTGATTTTATTTCTATCTTGATTACTATTACTGCCGGCACCATGCTCTTGATGTGGATTGGTGAACTGATTACCGAACAAAAAGTCGGTAATGGTATTTCCTTGATTATCTTCGCCGGTATTGTGGCTGCTTTGCCGCAGATGGTCCAACAAATTATTATTACCTTTGATCAAAGCCAACTCTTTATGCTAATCGGCTTTGCCGTAATCGCGGTCATCACCGTTGTCGGGGTGGTTGTTATTAACGAAGGTCAGCGTAATATTCCGGTTCAGTACGCGCGTCAAATTAGAGGTAATCGTGCCTTTGGCGGTACCAGTACTCATCTCCCTTTGCGTGTTAATATGGCCGGCGTAATTCCAATTATCTTCGCCGTTTCTGTGGTTTTATTCCCACCGATGATTGCTCAATTCTTAATCCACGCTAAGACCGCTTGGATTGCTTCAGCCGCTAATGGTGTTATCAACTTGTTTAACAATCAGCTTTTCTATGGCATTATCTATTTCTTGATGGTTTTTGCCTTCACTTATTTCTATACTGAAGTTATTTTTCACCCGGCACAAATCGCCGAGAACTTACAGAAACAAGGCGGCTTTATTCCGGGTATTAGACCAGGAAAAACCACCAGTGATTATTTAGCGGCCACGACCCATAAAATTATTTTGGTTGGCGCTTTATTCTTGGGCTTAATCGCCGTCTTACCTTTGGTAATGCAAGCGGTGACCGGTATCCAAGCCTTTGCTATCGGCGGCACCAGCTTACTCATCGTCGTTTCTGTAGTTATTGAAACCGTTAAACAGATCGAATCCCAGCTGACTATGAGAGAATATGACGGTCTCTAATATTTTGACTCAAATTGGATAGTAATAAATGGCGGCTTTTAAGGCCGCCATTTTGTATGGTATAATAATCTTAGAAAGCTTGAATGTTGAGAGCTAACTTTGATATTTATGGAACTTAAAGACGTTACTAAAAATCTACGCGATCAGAACAGTTATCGCTTGGAACAGCGCTTCAAAGAGATGATGCGCACTAATCCTCGCTATCGCAATCTGGATAAGGAAAACCAGAAATTGATTTTAGATTTAATTTCTAGAGAAAGGCGCAAGTCTATGCAGGGGATTAAAACTTCGGGCTATACTATTCGCCAAGAACTCTATCATCTCTATCAAGACCGTATCAAATTGGGTTTAACTTATCATGACCTTGACCAGATTAAAGAGCTCTTAGAAAGTTTTAAGGATTAATTAAGTAAATTGAGAATTATGAGTGATATTAAAGATTTGCCGGGAGCCGGTAATGATTTTCGAGTTTCTAGCGGCGCCGGTAATTTTAGTAAAAAATTTAGTGCGGCTACGCGCGTCGGTAATTTGCATAATTTGGCTGATAATAAAGCCTCAATTTTAAGAGTGATTAAAAGCCATGAGGGGGCGATTAAAATGGGGAAGTTTGACCGTTTGCGTCAACTCGGAGCCGTCAAAGAGGTTAAAAAATTGGAAGGTAATAAATTAACTAAAGACGATAAGAAGGAAATTAAAGAACTTTTCAAGCATTTAGGCTCACATCATGACGCTGAAGAGGAGGCCCCAAAAATAAAAATTCAAATTCAAAAATCCTTGGATGAGGGCTATGAAAAAGAACGTTTGGCTAATATTAAAACAAAAGTTGGTTTAGTGGCTAATAGCCAACTAACTGGCGAAGCCCGTTTAAATTTTGCTTCTGATCCTGGTTTTAATAATGATAAGACTGATCGTGAATCTAAGCAGACCGAATATAAAGAGGTTAAGCAGGCGCCAGCAAAAAAAGCCGTCAAAAAAATTAATAAGGCCTTAGCTAAGAAAGAGGTGGAGGCGGAACCCGAAGAAGAAATGGGCACCAAACGTTTTAATTTGAAAGAAGAGGCCGGTGATGATCGCACTTCTTCGGCAATTATCAATCGGGTTTTGAATCGCCATTTAAAGCCGCGCAGCGATATTTTAAAAGACCGCTTGTCGCCAAAAATATTTGAACCAACTAAGGCTCAAAGTTATATGGCCGATGAAGATAAAAAAGATCGGCGGACTGATTTACAAAATGAAAAAGATGGCGAAAAACCAAAAGAGGGACTTAATCCGGAATTTTTCCAAAATCTGTAATTAATATGGTTTATCTAAAAACAAAAGCAGAAATTAAAGTTATCAGAAGTGGCGGGCAAATTTTGGCCGCTATTTTACAGGCGCTTATTAAAGAAACTAAGCCCGGTGTCAGTACTGCCAGCTTAGAAGATTTAGCCAACCGCTTAATTACGGCGGCCGGCGGCTACTCCGCTTTTAAAAATTATCCGATGGGTGGCGGCATTTTTTTTCCTTCAACCTTATGTGTTTCGATTAATAATGAAGTTGTCCACGGAGCCGCTTTACCGGATAGAATTATTCAGGCAGGCGATATCGTAGATTTAGATATCGGCATGGAATGGCCGATTACTCCAGAATTGCAAGCTAAAATGGAGGCGCCCCGCAATCCTTATTCTAAGCATGGCGGCTATTTTACCGATATGTGCGCCACGGTTGCTGCCGGCAAAATTAGTCACGATGCCAAAAAGCTCTTAAGCGTGACTCAGGAATGCTTGGCGGCGGGCATCGCGCAAGTTAAGCCTGGGAATACCCTTAATGATATCGGCCGGGCAGTTTCCCAAATTGCCTTGCGGCATGGCTACGGCGTGGTTCGTGATTTAGTCGGACACGGCGTCGGTTATTTGGCTCACGAAGAACCGGATGTTTGTAATTTTGAAATTAAACAAAATTCTCCTGATAATTTAGTGTTAAAACCAGGGATGGTGATTGCCATTGAACCAATGATTAATATCGGCGATTGGCGCGTGGATGTGGCTGATAACGGTTATACGATTGTCACCGCCGATGACTCTTTAAGCGCCCATTTTGAGCACACAGTGGCCGTTACTGAAGACGGTCATGAGATTTTAACCGCTTTATAATTATTATATGAAAGAATATTTAGGCGTTGATTGGGGCGAAAAAAGAATTGGTTTGGCGGTCGGCAATGATGAAATTAAAATTGCCACGCCCTTTAAAATCGTCGCTAATTTAGAGGAATTATTAGCGGTGATGGAGGCGGAAGCGGTTGATTCTTTGGTTATCGGCGACCCACGCAAAATGTCCGGTGCGGCGGCCAATAATCCCTTGTGGCTGGATTTTATGGCGCGCCTGCAAAAGAAATCGACCTGCGCCGTTATCTTGTTAGATGAGCGTTTAAGCAGTTTGGCGGCCGATGCTTTACCGGGGACTAAAAAAACTAAGGCGAGTCGCGATGAAATTGCCGCCACTTTAATTTTACAAAGTTATTTTGATCAAGCTATTTAAGAGAATTGCCAGCGAGAAAAATTATGGAGGGAAGCAAAAGAACTTTAGCTTTAGTTTTAAAACGCCAGGATTATCGAGAGTATGATAGCCTGGTTTCTTTTTATACCAAAGAATACGGAAAATTAAGCTTAATGGCGCGCGGTACCAAGAAATTAAAATCGAAATTAGCCGGCCATTTAGAGCCGCTGACTTTAGTCGACTTAATGATTATTCCGGGCAAGGGACGCGATTATGTCGGTAGCGCGATTGGGCAGGAGGCTTTTGCTAATCTTAAAGCGGACTTAAATGGTTTATATTATACTGGTCTGGGCTTGCGTTGGTTTAATCGCTTGGTGGGCGAAAATGAGGCTGACCAAGAGTTATTTTACTTATTGCTTAATTATTTAGATATTTTAAACGCCCAAGAGTCGGCAGGACTAAATAAAGAAATGGGTGAACTGATTTTTTCTTTTTTTGTTTTTAAATTCATGGCAATTACCGGCTATCGTCCGGCAACTAGTGATTGTCTTAGCTGTGGCCGCAAGATTATACCGGGAAAAAATTATTTTAATCTTAAAAATGGCGGTTTGATTTGCGCGGACTGTTTTAGTACGCGTCCACCCGGAGAAGACACGGAATTATTGACGATATCTGATAATTGTGTCAAGTTATTGCGCTTTATGCTGGACAATAATTTGGATTTAAGTCAAAAACTAAAAGTGGATAAAAAATTAATCAAGGAAATGGCACTTTTAACTCGCGGTTTCTTGAATTTTAGGACTTAAAAAGCGCTTATTTTGCCTTGCTAAAAGGGCTAAAATAGGATAATATTAAGCTAGTAAAATAATTTATCAAAAACGTGAATCACGTTTAATTTTTATGTTAAGAACGCATACTTGTGGAGAACTTACCGCTTCCCATGTTGGCCAAGTTGTAACGCTGGCCGGCTGGGTAAATAGCGCTCGTAATTTAGGAGGCTTGATGTTTATTGATTTACGCGATCATTACGGTTTAGTGCAAACTAAAGTTGATCCTTTAGCTAACCAGGCGGCGGCCGCGATTGCGGAAAAGCTTCATTCTGAATGGGTTGTTAAAATTAAGGGCCAAGTGGCAGCGCGACCGGAAGAAATGAAGAACCCCAAGATGGCGACCGGCGAAATTGAAATTATTGTTTCGGAAATTGAAGTTTTGAGCCAAGCACAGGTTATGCCTTTTGAAATTAACGAAGAAAAAAATGGCGAAGCTAATGAAGCTTTGCGTTTGAAATATCGCTTTTTAGATTTACGTCGCCCCAAGCTGCAAAAAATGTTGGCGACTAAGGATGCTTTTATAACTTATCTGCGCGAATATTTTCACGATCAAGGATTTACGGAAATTCAAACGCCAATTTTAGCAAATTCCTCACCGGAAGGCGCGCGTGATTTTTTAGTTCCGTCTCGACTTTATCCTGGTAAGTTTTATGCTCTGCCACAGGCACCGCAACAATTCAAACAATTGTTAATGGTGGCCGGCATGGATAAATATTTTCAAATTGCGCCTTGTTTTCGCGATGAAGACCCGCGCATGGACAGACATTACGGCGAGTTCTATCAACTGGATATGGAAATGAGTTTTGTGGAACAAGAGGATGTGTTTGCGATTATGGAACCGCTCATGAAAAATTTAGTAACTAAATTTAGCGAGAAAAAAATTATTAATTTAGCTGAAGATGGTAATTTCAAACATTTAAGTTGGCACGAAGCCATGGATATTTATGGCAGCGATAAGCCGGATTTGCGTTTTGAGATGCCGATTGTGGATGTTAGCGAAGTTGTTAAAGGCTGTGGATTTTCTGTTTTTGAAGATGCCTTAAATAATAAAGGTGTGGTTAAAGCGTTGCGAGTTGAAGGCGGCGCTAAATTTAGCCGCAAAGAAATTGACGAACTGATTGATTTTGCCAAGCGCAAAGGCGCGAAAGGTTTAGCTTATTTAAGTATTAAAGAAGAAGTTGTTGGTGCCTCATTTGCCAAATTTTTAAGTCCGGAAAAATTAACTGCTCTCGCCGACGCTTGCGCGGCTAAAAACGGAGACTTAGTATTTTTTGCCGCTGACACTTGGCGCGTAGCGGTTACGGTTTTGGGCGCAGTTAGAAATGAAACCGCTTCTAAATTAGGTTTGAAGGATAATACTAAAGCAGCCTTTGCTTGGATTGTTGATTTTCCGATGTATGATTATTCTGAAATTGAAGAAGGCAGAATAGATTTTGGCCACAATCCTTTTTCTATGCCCCAAGGCGGACTGCAAGCGCTTAAAGAAAAAGACCCGCTAGATATTTTAGCTTATCAGTATGATTTAGTTTTAAACGGTTTTGAAATTTCTTCCGGCGCGATTCGCAACCATGAACCGGAAATTATGTATGAAGCTTTTAGAATTGCCGGCTATACAAAAGAAGATGTGGAAGCTAAGTTTGGTGCGATGCTTAATGCTTTTTCTTACGGCGCGCCTCCTCATGGCGGTAACGCTCCGGGTCTTGATAGAATCTTAATGATTCTAAATGACTGGGATTCCATCCGCGATATTTACGCTTTTCCAAAAGACGGCCAAGGACGCGATTTAATGACCGATTCACCGAGTGAAGTTTTTCCGAGCCAGTTAGCCGAATTATCAGTTGAGCTTAAAAAAATCAAAAAATAATTAATAATTTTATGACTAACAATCACAACGCTAAGTATGCTTTCTACTATCTCTTGTCTCTAGTCGCTTTGATTTTCGTCTCTATTTCCGTCGGCTTAATTGCCTTCGGCATCATCAGTCAAACCGTGGCTGACACGCTGGCGCTTAACAGCTACAGCGACTATAACGGCCAATTCCGTTTCGCCATTTCCGCCTTATTAATTGCCACGCCGATTTTCTTTGTCATCAACCGCTTTATCAATCGCGGCCTGCAAGCTAAAGAGCTGGATCAGGAATCTGGTATTCGTCGCTGGCTCACTTATTTTATTCTACTCGTTTCTTCAATCACCGTTTTAGGGATTTTTATCAGCGTGATTAACAATTTTTTAAACGGCGAACTGACTTTAAGCTTTATTCTAAAAGCGTTGACCATGTTAATTATTTCCGGTTCCGTATTTTCTTTTTATCTTTATGATATCCGCCGTGCGGATGCAACTAAAAAAGATAAGGTGGTTAAAATTTTCTTCTTTGTTTCCTTAACTTTAATCGTCGCCGCTTTTGTGTCTGCTTGGTTCTTTATGGAATCGCCGAAAGAAGCGCGCAATCGCCGCTTGGATCAAATTGTGATTAACAATATTTATAGCTTAGAAAGCGCAGTTAATACTTATTACGAAACCAGAAATGCGCTACCTAATAGCATGGACGACCTCAAAAACACTCCGGAAATATATTACAACTCTTTAGCCGAGCCAATCGTTGACGCCAGCAATCAAGAAATAGTTTATCAAAAAATAAATGAAACCAATTTTCAGTTTTGCGCGACTTTTCTAACTACCAGTTATCCGAGCAACATGGCGACTCGCCCAACCATTAATTATGGCGCCGGCAGTAAAGACCACGAAGCGGGCTATCAATGTTTTAAGAGCACAGTTTGGAATGAAAAAGATCAGGCTCTAGAAGAAAAACTACAAATGCTCAAGGATAATACCGCTAAGGGTCAGTCCACAACTGCTTATCCGGCAGAATAATTTATGATAGAGTTCACTCAGGAAAAATTTTCCGGACCCCTTGGCCTCTTGCTCTCTTTAATCGAGAGCGAAGAAATGGATATTACCGAAATTAATCTAGCCAAGATTGCCGATGAATATGTTTTGTATATTCGTTCGCTCGCCGATATTAATCCGGAAGAGCTGGCGGATTTTTTGGTAGTGGCCGCCAAGTTATTGTTTATCAAATCCAAAGCCCTCCTGCCATATCTATATGCCGATAGTGAAGAAGATGATAGCGGCGATTTAGAAAAGCAATTGCGCATGTATAAGGAGTTTGTGGAAGCCAGTCAGAAAATTAAAACGATTATTGAAAATGATAATTTTTTGTTTGTGCCACCGCTGGTTAAGAGCCGCCGTATAAGTTCTAATTTGCCAGCTTTCTCACCGCCACCAAAAGTAACAGCGCCCGTGCTTCATGAACAGTTTAAAAAGATTCTAGCGATGTTAGTTAAGCGCACCGAACAAAAACTGCCGGAACAAAACTTGGAGCCGAAGATGAATATTGAAGAAAAGATTGCCTTAATCAGAGAACTACTGCTTAACAAAATTAAAATTAATTTTTCCAAGTTGCTCGCTACGGCCGAAAATAAAACAGAAATGATTGTCAGTTTTTTGGCGGTTTTAGAACTAGCCAAACAACGAGAACTGATTTTTGACCAAGACGAGCTCTTTAGTGAAATCCATATATCAAGCACTTAATTTTATGAATTTAAAAGCCCAATTAGAATCTTTATTGTTTGTTTCCATCAAGCCTTTAAGCTTGAAAGAATTAGCGACCGCGCTTAACGTTAAAGCGAAAGAAGCGGAAACTGCCTTGGAAGAATTGGCGGCGGATTATCAGCGCGCCGACAGCGGTTTAGCGTTGATTAAAAATAATAATCAATATCAATTAACTACCCACGAAAAGCACGCGACGCTTGTCAAAGATTTTTTGAAAACCGAAACCAGTGGGGAACTATCACAACCGAGTTTAGAGGCGCTGACCATCATCGCCTATCGCGGACCGATTAGTAAATTAGAACTGGAAAAAATTCGCGGCATCAATTGCAGTTTGATTATCCGCAATTTGTTAATGCGCGGGCTGATTGAGGAAAAATTTGAAAAAACAAAACAGGAAAATTTTTATACCGTCAGTTTAGATTTTGTCAGGTTCTTGGGCCTGCACGACATTACTCAGCTCCCGGATTATTCCAAACTCCATCAGGCTTCCGAAATTAACGAAGCGCTAGTTGATAAAATTATTGAACTCGCTTCCAGTGCTAACGACTAAGCCATGTTTATAGATTTTTTTGTCAATTTAATATTAATAGTTTTTTTTGCAGTTAGCGGCATTCCGACCACGATTAGCAATAATGCCGATATCATCGCCTTACTCCCGACCGACTCGGAAAAAATTGTCGCTGCCGATAAGGCGGCCGTGCTTTCTGAAGATGGGCGTTATTTACTGTTTAATAAAAAGGCCGATGAGCCCCAGCCGATTGCCAGCATCACTAAGCTCATGACCGCCCTGGTATTTTTGGACACTAAACCGAATTGGAGCGCAACTTATCAAATCACCGCGGCCGATAATATTGAAGGTGGCAAGCTGCATCTTTTTTCCGGCGATACTTTAAATTTAAAAGATTTATTTTTAAGCAGTTTAGTTGCTTCGGATAACGGGGCGACAATAGCCCTTGTTCATGCGAGCGGTTTAAGCGAAGAAGATTTTGTTCTTAAAATGAATGCGAAAGCTAAAGTCCTTGGTTTAAGTCAGACTTCCTTTTCCGATCCGATTGGACTGAGTGATAAAGATGTTTCCACAGCGCGCGAAGTGGCGCTCTTAGCGCATGAAGCTTTAGATGATCCAGATATTAGCAATGCCGTTAAAATGAGTGAATACCGTTTTCAAACTTTGGAAGGCCGGGAAAAATTTATTGAATCCACCGATTATTTATTGTTTGATTCTGCGACGGGCGAATTTGCGCCCTTGGGAGGCAAGACTGGATACACGGATAAAGCTGGTTACTGTTTCGTCGGCCGCTTTAAAGGACCAAATGGCGAAGACTTAATTGCGGCTGTTTTAAACAGCGCGGGGAAGAATGATCGTTTTAAAGAAAGCAAAACCATAATTAACTGGGTCTTTGACCATTACTTAAAAAAGTAAGCCGCAAATTTTAAATTATGCCCCTGATTAATAGTTTATATTTTAGATTTAAAAATTTTTTTTCTGCTCATTGGCCAAATTTATTTGCCCACTGTGAGAAGCAAAAATCGGTAATTAAGTTTATCTTTGCCGGTTCCTCCGCGGCGGCGGTTGACTTGATATTTTTATATCTCTTCCACGGCCTCTTTAGGTGGGAGTTAGTGTTATCTACCAGTTTAGCTTTTATCCTGTCCTTCATTGTCAGTTTTACTTTGCAGAAATTTTGGACTTTCCGTAATTATAGCCAGAAGAAGATTCCGGTTCAGTTCGTACTATACATCGCCAACGCTTTTATCGGTTTGAATTTGAACGGAATTATGATGCATTATTCCGTTAACAAGATGCATGTCTGGTATTTATTCGCGCAGATTTTAGTCAATATTTTAATCGGTTTCTATAATTTCTTTATTTATAAATTCATCGTTTTTAGAAAACATCCCCATGAAACTAATCGCCCGCAAGAAACAACTGCAACAAGCACCGGAGATTTGGCTTAGAAGCGCCGGTTATACTTTTATCCCTGAAAAAGCTGACGGTCAGCGCAGTTTTGCGCGGCGTTTGACGCGCGATTTTTATCCTCGTTTTCATGTCTATTTTGTCGAACGCCAAGATTCCAAAGGTGAGGAATTCGTGATTTTTAACCTCCATCTGGACCAGAAGCGCCCTGGATATGTCGGTCAGAGCCGCCATAACGCCGAGTATGAGGGCGAGGTGGTAGAGAATGAGGCTCAGCGCCTAAATAGCCTGCTATTGCCGGAATTTATGGCCTAGGCTAAGCTTAAGAGTCAGTCAATTGAAATATATGTCCGATAGCGAAGAAGTGAAGGCAAAATTGGATATTGTGGAAGTTATCCGGGAATATGTCCCGGTCAAGGCGGTGGGCGCTAACTTCCAAGCGGTTTGTCCTTTCCATAACGAAAAGACACCGTCTTTTGTAATTTCTCCAGATAAGCAGATTTGGCATTGCTTCGGTTGCGGCCGGGGCGGTGATGTTTTATCCTTCGTGATGGAGAAAGAGAATATGAGCTTTATTGAAGCGCTGCGGATGTTGGCCGCCAAAGCCGGTGTAGTTCTGAAACATGAAAATCCGGAGAAAACTTCTAAGCGCAGCCGCTTGTTAGATATTATGGAAATCGCCGGCAAATATTATGCCCATGTTTTAAAATCCCCGGTCGGCGTCAAGGCTCGCGACTACTTATTGGCCCGCGGTTTAAAATCAGAAACTATAGAAGATTGGCGTTTGGGTTATAGTCCTGATTCCTGGAGTTCTTTGTATGACTTTTTGCGCGCCCGACCTTTAATTGGCAAAAAATATACGGACGAGGAAATTATGGCCGCCGGTTTAATTATCCGCAAAGAGCAGGCCGGTTCCGGACGCAACTATTATGACCGCTTCCGCGACCGCATTATGTTTCCGATTTGGGATGTGAATAATAATATCGTCGCCTTTACCGCTCGCGTTAATCCGGAAAAAGAAAAGACCGAAAAGATGGGGAAGTATATCAATAGTCCGCAGACCGAGGTTTATGATAAGAGCCGCGTCTTGTTTGCGCTTAATAAAGCGAAAGGTGTCATCAAAAAAATGGGCTATGCGATTGTGGTTGAAGGCCAGATGGATACCATTAGCTGTCATAACCATAGCTTTGATAATGTGGTTGCTTCTTCCGGCACGGCGCTGACAACTGAACAGGTAACTTTAATTAAAAGATTCACCAACAATTTAATTCTATCCTTTGATATGGACGATGCCGGCCAGATGGCGGCCGACCGGGGAATTAAAGAAGCGTTGGCGCAGAAATTAAATTTAAAAGTAATCACTTTGCCTTATGGCAAAGATCCGGATGAATGTTTGAAAAATAATCCTGCTGATTTTAAACAAGCGGTCTTAGACGCTAAACCGATGCTGCAATATTATTTCAGCAAAGTTAGTGCAGATTTGGATTTGAATAAGTTAGAAAATAAGATGTTGGTTCGCGATAAGATGTTTGAGATGATTGGTCTTGTGGAGGACAAGCCGGAACAAGGCTATTGGCTTAAAAAAATCAGCGAAGAATTGGATTTTTCCGAAACCGATATCCGCGAAGAATTTGCCAAGTGGCAGGCGAATAAAAGACCGGAAGCCAGCCGCGGAGCGACCACTAGTTCTAATCAGGATGCGCCGGGCATTAGACCCTTAGTGCGTGAAGAGTTATTATCCGAGCTATTTTTATCCCTAATTATTAAGTTCCCTGAGTTTATCAGCTATAGTTTAGATAGCCTGGATCCCGATCAAGTCTATCCGACAGAAAACGTCAGGTTTTACAAGACTTTAATTATCTATTATAATAAATCTGCCTCCTTGGACTATAATGATTTTCGCCAATATTTGACTGAAAATGAGGAGGGCCTGGATAGTTTCTTGGATAAGTTGATTTTGCTCGGTGAAAAGGACTATTATGCCCATACCCCCGAAGAAGCCAAGTCGGAAATTATCAAGGTGATTATGGAACTTAAACGTTATTTTTATCAGAAAAAAATTAAAAGTTTAGAGAAAGAAATCGCGGTGGCCGAAAAAAATGAAGTGTCGGAAGTCGGTGGCGGCGAAATCATGGCTCGACTAATGTCGGAATTAAAAAATTCCGCGGAAGAGTTAAAAAAGCTAATTTAAATCATATGGCTAAGAAACAGCCAAAAAAGTTGCCTAAAAAACAACCTAAAAAAATGATAAATCAACCTAAAAAGAAAAGCGTGTCTGTTAAGGCCGCTAAAAATATTAAGGTCGCCAAAAAAGCGGCGCCGAAAAAAGCCGCGCCAAAAGCGAAGGTGATTAAAAAAGCGCCCACCAAAAAAGCAGTTAAGGCACCAAAAAAAGTGGTTAAGGCTTCACGACCGATTAAAATCAAAGCGCCAGTCGCGCCGAAGGAAGTTGTTAAACCAACTGAGGCTCAGCTCCAGAAATTAATTGATAAAGGACGCATGCGCGGTTTTGTGACCGAAACTGAATTATTATATTTATTTCCGGAAATTGAAGAGTACGTTTACGAGTATGATGTCTTTTTGGGTGACCTGCAAAAGAATGGTGTTCGCATCGCCGAAGATTCCGGTCGTATTTTAGATACCGCCGAAAAGAAAGCTCAGGAACCGGTTCTAACCGGCCGCGCACTGGCTCAGCAAAACGCCATGCAGGTTGATTTGTCCAAATTAAGCGCTGATTCCATTCAGATGTATTTGAAAGAAATTGGTAAAGTCCCGCTTTTAACCGGTGAAGAAGAAACTGAACTCGCTAAGCGCAAAGAAAAGGGCGATAAGGAAGCGGAAAAGAAAATTATTGAAGCCAATTTAAGATTAGTTGTTTCCATTGCCAAGAAATTTGCGGGGGCTAAAGGTATGAGCTTGTTGGATTTGATTCAGGAAGGGAATATCGGTTTATTTAGAGCCGTGGAAAAATTTGAATATCGCAAAGGTTTTAAATTTTCCACTTACGCGACTTGGTGGATTCGCCAAGCAATCACCCGCGCTTTAGCCGATCAATCCCGCACCATCCGTATTCCGGTGCATATGGTCGAAACCATCAACAAGTTCCAACAGGTTCAGCGTAATTTAATTCAAGAATTAGGCCGTGAACCGATGGCTGATGAAATTGCTTCCGAGATGGGCGAAGAGTTGGAAAAGGTTAGATATATCATGAAGATTTCTCAAGATACTATTTCTTTAGAGACCACTATCGGCGATGACGAAGAAGATTCTACCCTGGAAGATTTTATTGAAGACGTGAAGAACGTAACGCCTGATAGAGCGGCTGCTCTGCAGTTATTAAAAGACTACGTGAAAAATATTGTTGCCCAGCTTTCCCCGCGCGAACAGAAGATTTTAGAAATGCGCTTTGGATTGGTTGATGGTGTCGCCCATACTTTAGAAGAAGTCGGCCAGGAGTTTGAAGTCACCCGTGAACGTATCCGCCAAATTGAATCTAAGGCCTTGGAGAAGATTCGGAAGTTTAAAGGTTTGGAAAAACTAAGAGACTACTAAAAATAGTTAAGAATATGAACAAGGCAATTAAAGTTGGTGTTGGTTTTGGTTTAACTTCAGCGACGATTACGACGCTCGGACTCATTATCGGTCTTGATGCTGGTACCGGTTCTAAACTGGCAGTCGCGGCTGGTATTTTAACAATCGCGGTGGCTGATTCTTTTTCCGACGCGCTCGGTGTGCATATCGCTAAAGAGTCCGAAGGGAACTTCAGCGAGCGTGAAGTTTGGCAGGCAACCATTTTTACTTTTATCTGCAAATTTTTCTTTGCCCTTACTTTCTTGATTCCGGTTTTGTTGCTTAAAGAAAATTTAGCGATTATTGTGGCGATTGCCTGGGGGATGCTGATGCTAATTATTTTAAATTACCAAGTCGCTCTCGCCAGCAAGCAAAAGCCGCTTAAAGTAATTTTTGAACACGTACTGATTGCCGTGATGGTTATTGTTTTAAGTCGGGGTGCGGGACTCTTGATTGGGAGATGGTTGGCATAGAGCATAAATAAAATTTTTACAAATAAAAAAACCGCTGTTGTTTGGCGGTTTTTTGTTTTTTTTGGTGGCTATCTTTTGACAGCCTTAGGAGTTAAACTGAGGGCGGCGGCGAAAGCAATTTTTGCTAGAGCGGCGAAGCAGGAGAGAGCTAAGAGCCCAGTTTTTAAAATGGCTAAGAGTAACCATTTTACAAACTTCGCGTGAGCAAATAATTCAGTGGCGCCAATTCGCCAAGGGTCAGAAGCTTTAAGCTTTTGAGCCCATTTCGGCAAGCCGATCAGTTTGAGATTTTTGAGAGCCTTTAAGGGGCTCAAAATGAGTAAAAGAACGAGAATTGCGACTAAAAGTGATGTAGTATCCATTGTTGAGTTTTTAATGTTCTGGGAGCATTATAACATATTTTTGTTTAATTGTCAACTTTAAGCCTTTTTGTCAAGAAAATTATATTTGACATACTGACCAGATTTGATATCATATTAGTAAATATTTCTTGTTGAAATATTTTATTTTAGTAGGAGCGGACTAGTATTTATATTTCAGTATTTATATTGAGATTATATTGATTCCGCTAGCCACAATTTAATATTCCCGGGTAGCGCAGCGGTAGCGCAGTTGGCTGTGAACACATTTTTATTTTTTGCTATAATATTATTATGACAAAAGATAAAAGAAAATATGCCGATCGTGCCGAATATTTAAAGGCAGCGGTTGATAGGAGGCGAAAGCAAATCCGTCAATTAGCCATTGAATATAAGGGCGGTGAATGTTCCATTTGCGGTTATAGCAAGTGTTTTAAGGCGCTTGAATTTCATCACCTCGATTCTTCTAAGAAAGATTTTGGCATCTCTGCCAAAGGATATACTAGAAGTTGGGAGATGATAAAAAAAGAGCTTGATAAATGCATTCTGCTATGTGCAAATTGTCATCGTGAAATACACGAAGGTATCACGCAGCCCCTTTGAGTAATCAAAGGGTGAAAACGAGGTGAACTGTCTGGAAGCCTAAGTCGCAAGATATGGTAATCAGCAGCCAAGCCCTGACTTGTCAGGGAAGGTTCAGAGACTATCCCGAAAGGGAGTAGGTCCGTCTAGTATAGACGGCCCGAAGCGCCTTGCATCCATAAATATGGATGATGATATAGTCCACTCCATTAAGAAACTAGTGGGTAAGTGTAACCAATTGGTCGTCGGTTCGAATCCGACCCCGGGAGCCAACATAGATTAAGCGAGGTTAAAGCCTCGTTTTTTCTTTTATTTTCGCCTAATTTTGACGGTTCTAACCTAGCTAATTCAGAGTTAAATTTTTCTACATTATTTATCAATGGAATAAGCCATTTATAGTAAGAAATGCTAATGTTTTTAGCGATTATCTCTTGGTTCGAACCTAATTTTTTAATGATGCTATTTTTAGTTTCTTTGTCTCCTTTTTCAAATTCTTTTCGAGCTTGAGCACAGAAAATAAAGTTTTCTTTTGTAAGCTCTACAAGTTCTGCTTTACTGGGTTTTTTGTCTATTTCATCTTTTATTAAAAGATTAATTGAACTTTTCAATTTCTTCTGTTCGGCAAGATAATCTTCATCATCAATCATTTTTTTCATTCGCATACTGTTAAGTTCTGAAAGTTGGCTTTCTAGCTCTTTTTTCTTTTGTTCAGTATTTGAAGCAATGATTTTATCAGCATCATTATTTTCTTTAATATCTTTATCTAAATATTCTAAAGCTAGGTTTAAAAATTTAGGATGCATTTCTAGTTTTTTTAATTCATCTTTGAGTTGTTTTTCTAAAATCTCTTGCTCAATAGAACCCTCTTTGCAATTAGCTGATTTTCTTTTATGAGTACAATGATAATATTCATAACTTCTCACTTCATTTGATTCTTTGATATATTTTGTCTTACGTTCTGCAGTGATAGAGCAACCACAAAAGCCACATGAAAAAATCCCGGAATACATAAAATCGTGTTTTTTTGAGTTTCTTTTACAACCTCTTAGACCTAATAATTCCTGTATACGATTAAATTCATCTATATTAATTATTGGCTTATGTCTACCTGGACTTTCTTTGCCATTATAAATAATCACACCAGTATAAAACGGATTAGTTAGCATTTTATACCACGTGCTACGAGCCAATGGACGACCTCCGGTTTTAGCCTTAGTCCTGGTTTTGTAGTCCCATTCATTATTTAACTTATTAAGCACTTCTTGAGCTGTATAGTTGCCAGTTAAAAACAATTCAAAAGCCTTTCTTAAAAGCGGTGTTCGTTTCTTATCAGTAATTAGTGTCCTTTGACCCTTTTCAAGCCTCACGTCGTTTAAATAGCCTTCAGGAGCAACACCAGGAAGCCATCCGAGAGAGATTTTCTTCTCTAAACCACGTTTAACATCCTTACCTAATTTAGACGAAAAATACTGTGATTGGCTAAGAGCTAATTGAAGCATCATTATACCTTCCGGGGAATTATCAAAATTATATGATGCAAATTTTAAATCAAGAATAATTCCAGTTCTTACTAAATAAGTAATAGTTGAAGCATCTATTTCATTTCTTGATAATCTGTCTGGATGCCATGAAATAATACCTTGAGCCTCGCCCTTTCTGATCCTCTTTATCATTTCGGCAAATACAGGGCGATTGTAAGGTGAAAAAGCACTATGTTTTTCTTCCATTACTTCAACAATTTCTAGGCCACTAAAAAACTCTGTTACTTTGTCCATTTGGCTTTCAATGGATAAAGCTTGTCTTTCGTCGCCTTCACTTGATTTGCGGACATAAGCAAAGTATTTAATTGGAGCTTCGCTATTCATATAATTATTTTTAGATAACAAAAAGGGGCAGTCCTGAGAACCCAACTGAATATCGCCAAAAGCAATACTCGTCAGCAGAACTGTCCCTTTTTGGGGGCGAGCATAAAAAAAGCCTTTGGCTATGTTATTCAGTTGGGTTCTACTTACATAATACTACAACTTACATTTTTTTCAAGGTGCCATAGTATCTCCTGTGTTCTGTCTTAGTCATCGGCTTATATGTTATTTTAACTAACCATAATAAAGCCGAGGCTTGCTGATAAGCGTCTTTATCGCTTATCTCTACTTTATAAGTCTCCTGATAGAGCTTTTTAAATTTCTCTAAAAAGCTAGGCGTAATTTCCATACAAACCGGGGACTATGTTTAATTCAAAGGATAATTTTAAGGTGTATACAGACGGTAGCGAATTTTTCCCAACCAGTCAGAACGGTATAATTTATCAAATATAGGTTTTATGTTACCAATCGCATTAATCATAAATTCTTTAACTTCTTTATAAACGGTGATTATTATTGGTTGCTCCAGATTTTTAGAGGCTAAGATCTTCCGCTTACCAAAATAACGAATATCAAATAAATCTTTACCGACATATTTAGAAATATACATTCCTAAATTATTTACGTGCTTAACTTTGTTAATCATTACAAAACCTTGTCCCCATATTTCTTGAAGTGTATCGTGAGCCATTTCAGAATTGATAAGTACGTGATAATGAACCGCTCCACGTTTTTGAAATTCAGGAACTGCTAAATATTTTAAATTAGTAATTTTTCTTTTTAATCTTTTAGTAAATTTATTAAAAATAATGTTGGCCTCTGATAATTCTTTTATATTTTCCTTGAATGTTAAAGTGACAAAAACTTTTAAATCTAAATTGGAATCAATTAATCTAGTTATTCTTGCTCTAGTTCGTCTTAAAGAAAAATCACGCATCACTTCCATTTTAAAAGCCGAACTTTCGTTGCGTTTGACCGTGGCTATTATTTCTTCTTTGCTTCGCCTCTTCGTGTTCTTTCTCGGTTTTTTCTTCCTGCCACTCGCAATAGGAGTCTCGTATTGATAGAGCTCTGCTTTCTTCCCGCAAATTATTAGCTTGTTTCTGTATGTCATCCGGTTTAAGTAAGAAATATAACTCATCTACAACAGAGTCAAATTCTTGTTTATAAGTTTTAAGTTTGCGAGTTAATAAATCAAAATCTCTAGTGCTATCAGTTTTAACTCGTCTAGTTATTCCAAAATTAAGTTTATAAATTCTTTCTCTTAGCCAAAGAATATATTCAAATTCTTCTTTTATATTTTTAAATATCATATTGCTGTAATTATTATTTTGTCGTAAACGTCTTGGTGTGTGCGTATGGTCAAGTTAATTATATAGGGAGGGAACAGGGCTACATTTCAAGTCTAAAATCTCATTTACTGGCCATCTCATTTTCTTTTTTTGGCTACCTTCGGTGTGCCGCCAAAAAAAGAAAAAACGAAATCTTAGGCCAGTCGTACTATTTTAGAAAACGGGGAAAATTGTCTATCTAAGTCCTCTCATTTTAGCGTCAGCTTATCACCCATCAAGGTAGTACTAGTCTCCACCTTGACCGTCGCAAGCAATCAGACGCTGTCTTATTTCGTGGCCGATAGATAATCTAAGGCGACGTTATCAGGCTATTTAAAAATCAGTCGTCACATTTTAAATTTATGACTATATTAAACAAGTCAAATTGGACAGGTTCGGAAAATACTTCAAGTATCGTCCGCAGAGAAATCGCTAAACGCTGGGGTGAAGATGAAGCTAAGCGTTATAACCCTTATGAGAATTGCTTAACCTTCAAAAGATGGCTAGAAAACGGTTATGTCGTCCGTAAGGATGAAAAAGCGATTCGGTCGTTTATCGTTGTTGAGAAGAAAGATAAAAAAACTGGCACAGTCGTCCAAAAGAGACTTAAAAGTATTTATCTTTTCTATGAAAAACAAGTAGAGCCACGAGCTTAAACAAGCTAAGGAGTTAACCCTTCGGGGTTGACTCCTTTTTTTGTATAGACTATTTGCGAATTGTTAATGCTTGTTGCTTTAAAAATTCTTCTTCAGTAATTCTGCCTTTGTATCCGCCACGTTCTTCATGTCCACACTCATCACAAACGCTAACGGGTCGCCAATAATGTTTTTTAGGTCTAAGTTTAATATCGTAACAACTATCATAAATACCAGAGTCTTTAATAATTAAGTTATGATTACATTTTGGACATTTATCTAAATCATAATCTTGTCGTTCGTGACATTTTTCGCAAAACTTATGGTCTAATTCTTCTTTATATTCACTCCATTTTTTATAAACTAATTTTGATTTAAGAAAACTTCTAATTTCTGATAACCAGGAGAAGAAACCATTATCTTTTGGCTCAGGTTCTTCTTTAAGCATTTGACCCCGGTCAATAGAACGCTCACGCAAAATAATTACCCCCGGAAGAAACTTTAAAATTCTAAAACAATCAGTCCATTCATCAATTACGATACGAGCACTTTTTGCCACTAAAGTTATATTTTGAGTTGTGCCAAAAATATCAATATGATGATGGCGGTGTTGCTGAAAAAATCGTCTCACGCCTGAACCTTCATTTTCCCAATTTCTAGGATCAAGCGGCTCGGCGATTTCATCACACAATACAATGCAATTTCTAACATCAACAATATCTTCCATTTCTTGATAGTAGTGAAGATTATTCTTTTCCGTATCCCATTCACCAACTCCATCACTTCGTTTCCAATTAAGCCAGATATTGGAATAGACTTGATATCCTGCAATTAGATATGGATAAACGAAAGTCGCCATTAATAGCGATTTACCACTACCAGGAAGTCCAGTTATTAATTTAAATTTTGAACCATCGAGTGACATATATTTATTCTCTTAAACCTGAATTATTAATTAATACCTTGATAGCCATAATTGACCACATAAATGGGTAGATAGAAAATATTAGGCCAACAATTTGCCATAGGGTATCAGTTGGGAAAATAAAATCTATTAAGCTTGACCACTGTCTTAGCATCCCAAAGAAAATTGTTATATATTCCCAAGGTATAAGTTCATTAACTGCTTGTCCGATTCCGTAAAGCAAGCCACCAATAAAAACAGAAATTAAAATAACCTTGAAAAATTGAATTACGCTGTTCATATAATTTTATTTATTCACCACCAGTTAATTTTTTTACAAAAGATTGACCGTTACGCACGACCCAAAAACCAAACAAACCCCAAAGAGCCCATTTAATAATTGTACGAATAGCTACAAATAGTTGATTTATTTTCGTCGCATTATTTCCTCCTAAAGTATCAGAAGATGTAAAAATGCTAGAACCCCAAACTACGAAAGAAGTAGAAGAACCAATTGTGCCATTTGGCACTTGAACGCTTAAATTACCGTTAACTGGCGATAAAAAAGATAATTCAGGAAGCACTTCGGAATAAGCTGAATTTTCCCAAGACTCATTTAAATTGGTGTAGATGTTAAAAGGAAAAACATTTTTTAACATATTGCCAATCTTGGTAAAATAACCAGTCATCTTATCAATTACTTTTGTGCCTAGTTCTAAGACAGCTAATTTAACCGAGCATTGAAGTCTAGTAAAATTTAAAGCGGGAAAAGTCCAAACACCAAAACCAAAATCAACTTGAGGGTCAGGAGTTGCCCACTCCGAATCAGTACAAGATGATTCATATAAAACGCCATGAGCTAATTCAGTTGAAACAGTGTGCTCATAATCAATAATTTCTTGAGCTGTTGGTATTTGAGTTTTTTGCCAGTAAACGGAAAAGACAACAGGAACCGAAGAAGTGGCTGGCATATCGCCAACTCCTGGTAAGTAATAAGGAGCAAAATATCCGGTGACTTCGTAATTATAGCGACCTCTAATTTCTGGATCACCGGCTAAGGTAAAAAACGAATGACCATTAGATGAAAGGTCGTGAGCTGTTGGAGAAGAAGTGGCAATAAAAGTAGACGTTGCCCAATCAGAACTAAGTCTTCTTATTTCTATATAATCGTAAGGAGTAAAAACATTAGTGTTGTATGTGTAATCAACTTTAGCAGTTGATTCATAAGAAAATGTAAACGGTGAAACAATTGTAAAAGGGAATGAAGTGTCAGGATAAACTGGAGCGACATAAGTACAGTCTTCTCCTAGAACAGGAGCCACGCTTTCTACATCAGTATAATTACAAGCAGTTGGCGTAGAACTTAAAATTGTTCTCGTTCTTCGTCCGCTTTCATTACAATAACCCCAGTCAGAATATGAATAATCAGTGCAAGGAGGTAAACTGTTTGGTGTATCGTTTATTTCAATGTAATAAGGAATATCACTGCTATAAAAACCACCACCTACCCAATCATAACCCCGATGTTGTGAATTTGAGCCCCAAGACCAAGCATCGTTATAACCCAGTCTTAAAATATCGGTGCCACAAGATAGATTAGAACCTGCAATCGCCCTAGCACTAAAGAAATAAGAATCGCCATTATTAAGTTGTATATTGTTATATTGCCAAGTAACTTGATACATTGTTCCTGTATAAGCTATGTCGTAAGCTGTTACTACGTTTGTGCTAGTGGCTATAATTGAATTACTAGAATTTATAATAACGCCTTGATACCAAATATCAGACCCGTTTACACTTGCTCCACCGTTTTTATAAAAATCTACATAATTTACAACTTTAGAGACTGTAACATTAGTATTGGTAGTCCATTTAATACCTTTCAGTGGATAGCTACTCGGAGAACAACCGTCCATATTATAAATTGCTTGTCCTCCTTGAATTGTCCCTGTTGTATTACTTAAATAAGTTGTGCTAGCGTTTGCGTTTGAATAACAAAAAACCAAGCCCAAGACCAAGAAAAAAGTAAAGCATATTTTATTTAAATTAATTTTCATTTTTTTGTTTTGTTATTTCTTGCCAATTTTTATACAGCTCATCCATTTTTTGTTTATCGTGATATAAACGTGGCTCAGTATATGTTTTATAGAATTGGTAATCCAAATGGCAAAGAATAAGAATTACAACTATTAATAAAATATTAGTAAACATAAGTTAGAAAAGTTTTACCCTCCCGATCTATAAAGAACGGGAGGGCTGAAACTATTTAATCGTACCCTTGATTTTCTTAATACCCCACATGATACCCTTAATAATAAGAGTAAGAACGATAACTGCACCGAAGATGCCTAAGATATAAGGGATGAATGCAAAAGCATTATCCTTTAATAAATCAGTCGTACTTGCTAGAGAACTAGTAAGTTGAGGGTCTGCAGCTGCACTAACGTGTTGAGTTGTTAAACTTACAGCACCGGCAACAATTAAAGCGGACGCACTAACCTTCTTCATTAATTTAGTCATATTGTTTTATCACCCCCTTTCTAGTTGGAATTACTTCCTATTAATAAAAAACGGAACTAAAAGCAAACCCATAAGTGCGGCGTATAAACACCAAGTGAAAATATTAGATACTGCTTCTAAGTCCGTCATATTATTTAAAAATATTTTTTATTTTATTTAAGCCCCACAATAATAAAACCAGTAAAATAAAAGGAGTATAAACCTGAACAAATTGTATGCCGTCTATTTCCATAGTTTTGCGACTGAAATCATAACCCACAAACCAAGAGCAACTTTAACGAATAGAAAAAGACCCGCTAAAGGCAATATGAATGTGGCTTGAAGATTTACAATATTGTCTAAAGAATCTAAAGCCTGATAATTTAAGATGATTTCATTAAAATTCATAAGTATAATTTGTAATAAGTTGGGTGGACTTACAGGACTCTAAGACTCCTAGCCACCCTATTCTTATTAGTTTTTATCTGTTTCTTCTGGCACATAAACAGAGAGATACGCCCTCTGCCTTTGCTTGTTGACGAAGCAGAAAGGGAAGACGTTAACCTCAAGTTCTATTGATGAGCCGATTTGACCGTAGTCTTTGTCCATTGGGACGTTAACTGTAACCGGATAAATGCTTCCAGTTGGCTCAATAAATAAAGAGCGTTTAACACCGGAAGTACCATCTTTGCGAACAAACTTTTCATTTTTATCATCTTTGATGATTCCTTTTAAAATAAACATAGTTTTATTTTTTACTTTATTCGTTATTCTGCCCCGACCTTTATCCGGCAGTTTATGTCCTAATCATAGATAAACAGTGTTTAGAAAAGTTTAGTGGCCGTTTTTCTTAACAATAAAAAAAGACCTGTTTTGCAGGTCTTTTTGTATATTTTCTTTCTTAACTTTAAATGTATTTTTTGTTTATTTTAAATTTTCCTTTTCGCCCAGTATTGAAAATAAGGAAGTCTTTTATCTTAATTGCATCTTCAATTTTTTTATTTACCTCACAGCAAATAGCGTGATATCTACGCCAACGTTTATGATTTTCTTTGTATTCATCAAAATCATCAAACTCATCTTCTGCCATTTCTGAATAAAATAAGTCATCTTCTAAATTATCTTTATTATCAATTAAGATATATTTAAGAAGTTTATGAGCATTACCAATTTTATCTTGTTTTCCGATTGTAACTTTTTCACCCTTTATCCATAAAATGCTTCTTTTTTGGTCGAACCAAGTTTTTTTATCTTCTTCCTCATCATTTAAAAAATTGTTTTGGTCTAAGTGTTCAAAAATACTACTATTTACCACCTTAAATGATAATTTTAAGGAGTCTTTTGAATATGGTTTAGAAAAGAGACGACATAAATCGTCATATTCTTTCTTTTCGCAAATCTTACACTCTTTAATCTTTTTCATCCGACTGTATATTATTTTTAAATTAGAATAATATACCCAAAATTCATTGGTATGAATTACCTCGCTTTTAACATTGAGAAATTTATCCTCGTTTAGCTCTTGTCCGGCCTCACCCATTACTTCGGCAGTATTATCAAATATCTTCTGCAATACGCCTTTTGTTATTGGATCCTTATCAATAAGGGTTACATATTTATAAACAATAACAAAACGCTGAAAGATATTGCTTTCTATACAAAAAAGCCTAGTTAGTTCCAGCATTTTTTCTTTTAGTGCAGGGTAATAGGCTTTCATATAGTTCTTTTTATAAAAATATTCCTGCTTTCTGGCAGGGAATATTCACATTTTTTATGTTAACTTGTCAAGATGTCATGTTTTTAGGGAAAAATTATATTCATATTATGCTTATTATAGATTAATTTAGAATGAGGGACAAGTTGATAAATATTGGAGTGTTTTTGTTTGTTTTTTTAATTAAATTATGGTATTTTGAAGTTGTGTATAGCCACTAAATATAGGCATTTTTTAAATTTATAAAAACTTTCAAGATTAAATTATAATAGTAATGACTAAAGGTATTAAAACATCAGATATATCAAATAAAAAGGAAAATTACATGTACGTTCCTCAGGCAAAAGTAAATCACGTACAGTTACATAATAGAAGATATATTGGTAATAAGCACAAACTAATTGAATGGATTTTTTCAGTCATTCAAACCGAATGCGATGGTAAAACATTTGCAGATGTATTTGCGGGCACAGGAGTTGTTTCTGCAGTTGCGGCTAGGCATTTTAAAAAAATAGTGTTAAATGATTTTTTATACTCAAATTACTCAATATACGAGGCTTTTTTTGGAGATGGCTCTTGGGATAAAGAGAAAGTAGATAGTATAATAAATAGTTATAATAATATTAACCCATCAGGTTTGAAAGAAAATTATTTTTCTAAAAATTTTGGTGGCAAATTTTTTGATAAGAATTCATCTAAAATTATTGGGCACGTAAGAGAGAATATTGAAAAGATTAAAAAAACTTTAACAAATAGGGAGTACCATATTCTTATCGCTTCATTGCTTTATGCGGTTGATAAAATAGCTAATACTGTTGGCCATTTTGATGCATATTTTCAAAATAAAATTCCAGTAGAAGGATTTTATATGAAATCCATCGATCCTGTTATTTCGAAAAACGTATCTATTTTCAGGGAGGATGCGAATATTTTAATAAAAAAAATTAAATCAGATATTATTTATATAGACCCACCTTATAATTCAAGACAATATAGCAGATTTTATCATATTCTTGAAACGCTTACTAAATGGGACAAACCAAAATTATATGGCGTTGCTTTAAAACCGGAACCAGAAAATATGAGTGATTATTGTCGAAGTAGTGCGGTAAATAAATTTGCAGAACTTATTAAAGATGCTAATGCTAAATTTTTAGTTGTTTCGTACAACAACACTTATGATTCAAAGAGTAGCTCTTCTAAAAATAAAATAACGCTTGAAGAAATAAAAAAAATTCTTCAGTCAAAAGGAAAGACTAAGATATTCGAAAAAAAATATAGACATTTTAACGCCGGAAATACAAATTTTAATAACCATAAAGAATACCTGTTTGTAACTAATGTAAAAAAATGAATAATAAAATAAAAAGGTCGCCGCTATTTTATGTTGGCGATAAATATAAATTAATGAAACAGCTCATAAATATATTTCCTAAAGAAATTAATAATTTTTATGAGCCTTTTGTTGGTGGTGGAACCGTTTTTTTAAATATTGAAGCAAAAAAATATTATTTAAACGATATTGATAAACATTTAATAAGTATTCATAAATTTTTAATTTCTAATTCAAAAAATATACCGCATTTTTTTAAAAGTGTTGAAAAAATAATTTACAAATATAAATTATCTCGTTCTTATAAGGAGGATGTGATTCCTCCACTACTTAAAAAAGAATACAAAAAGACATACTTTGCAAAATTTAATAAAGAAGGTTATGAAAAATTGAGAACGCTTGTTAATAATTATAAAAAAAATGACCCATTAATTTTATACATATTGCTCATATACGGTTTTAATAGAATGTTAAGATTTAACGGAGGCGGTCGATTTAATTTACCGGTTGGTAATGTGGACTTTAATAAAAATGTTTTTAATGCATTGAAAGGTTATTTTGATTTTGTTGGTGATAAAAAAATTGTTATAACATCTTTAGATTTTAAAAAATATTTTATTGGAAAAAAATACTATAAAAATGATTTTGTTTATTTAGACCCCCCATATTTGATAACTTCTAGCGAATATAATAAACTCTGGAATCAAAAACTAGAACTAGAATTATTGAAGAAAATTGATTACCTTAATAATAAAGGTGTTAAATTCGCTTTATCTAATGTCACTCACTATAATGGAAGTAAAAATGATATTTTAATAAACTGGATGAAAAAATATAAGGTTCATAAAATTGAAAGTAATTATATTAATTATCATAACAACGGTAAAAAAGAAATTAAGGAAGTCGTTGTCACTAATTATTAAATTTATGAGAAAAAAAGAATTTAAACCATTGCTTTTTACCACAACAGTTAGAAATCCTAAAAGAATGAAAGGCTTGCTTTATGTCCTTGCTAAATTTAACGGGGAAATACTAAATAATGTTGTGGCTGAAAAAATCATGGGTGAATTAATAAAATATGGATTATATCGCCCTGTTAAACAAACAAGTGAAATTAAAATTAAGTGGCGAGACACTAAGAAGGGTGAATTTTCAAATACCTTATTAACGGATGAAGAGGTTTTGCAAATGTTAAAAAATAACCCACAACATCACACAGAGGCTGGCTTTGAAAGAGGCTGGTCTTCAAGATTTGCTACTGTATTTGATTTTTCTAAAGAACTTGGGTTTGTTTATTATTGGCAAAATGAAAAAATAGAATTTTCAGAATTAGGATTAAAGTTGGCAAACTCAGTAGATGTTAAATTGGAAGAAGAAAATATTTTTGTCTCTGACTCTCATCCTGAATTTGAACAACAAGCATTTCTTCATGCAATGGCTAAGTATCAAAGAAATAACCCATTCGTTAGAGTTTTAAATGAAAATGTTCCTTTAATATTATTACTGCAAGTTATTGAAAAAATAAATGCAGATAAAGATTTGAATAATGCTGGAATTTCTAAAATGGAATTACCACTCTTAATTTTTTGGAAAAATAATAACGCTGAAGAATTATATAAATTAATTAAAGATATTAGACTGAAATATAGATACTCACCAAGTTCCGAAGTTATAATAGATATATGTGTTAATAAAATAATGGAAGGCAATTTTAAAAAATTTAAACCAAAATCTATTATTAATGAATATCCCGATGAGTTTATAAGAAAAATGCGTTTAACTGGTTTAATATCTTTACGCGGAGGAGGAAGATTTATCGATATTAATAAAAATGAGCAGAAAAAGGTTGATTACATATTAAAGACATATACAAGCTATGCAAAGTACGAAACAGAAAAAGAATATTTTAAGTATATGGCGGATACTGACAAAAATCTTATATCTTTAGAAAGCGAACCAGTTAATGTAAAGGAAAATAATAAAAACCTTACTAAATGGACCGCTATATATTCATGGCAAAAAATTAAAGAAGAATTGGCTATATTATCCAAAAGGGATATATCTAAAGATGATATTTTAAAATATTTATCGGGACCGATTAGATTAGAATTTTTAATATCACTAGCAGTTAAATCTAAACTTCCTCATATTAATGTTATACCTAATTATCCTTGTGATGATGAGGGGATTCCAACGTCTACTGCTGGTGGTGTTGGAGATAAAGGCGACATAGAATGTTATGAAAATAATGACGGAATACTTATAGAGGTTACATTAGCAGAAGGTAGATCCCAAACTGTAATGGAGGTTTGGCCAATTACAAGACATTTGGAAAAATTTTGTGAAAAAATAAATAATTCTATTTGTTATTTTATAGCCCCTTCTATATACAAAGACTCTGAACGTCAAATTAATTTTGTTAATAGTGAGGAAAATGTATATATATTACCAAAAAGTATAGATGAATTTATAATGTATCTTGATAAAGCAGACGTTTTGTATCAATCAAAATAATATGACTCATCCTAAGACAATTACGATATATTTAGCAAACGGTCAGCCAAATGGTGTTAAAACAGCTGAATTAAGCAACTGGATTGGCAAAGCTATAGTAATACCAAGAAGTATGCTTAAAAGCGTAAAAGAGAGAGCAGAATGCAATCAGCCGGCAGTGTATTTTTTAATAGGAAAAAACGATGAGGATGATATTTTACCTTTAGTTTATGTCGGTGAGGCTGAATCTCTTTGGGACAGATTAGCAAATCATGATAGTAATAAAGATTTTTGGCAGACTGCAATTGGATTTGTCGGAAAAGATAATGGGCTTACTAAAGCACACATAAAATATTTGGAAAGTAGATGTTTAAAAATAGCAAAAGATAATTCTAGGTGTATCTTACAAAATACTGTCCAAAGTGCATTGCCAAGTTTACCTGAGCCAAGCGTCGCTGAAATGGAGGAATTTTTAGAAAATTTAATCACACTTTTATCTAGTATTAGTTATTTGTTTCTACTAAAACCATTAGTAGACGAAGAAAAAACGGGACAAATATTTTTTTGCAGAGCAAAAGGAGCGGAGGCTAAAGGACAAATAACAAATGACGGTTTTATTGTTTTTAAAGATTCAACAATGACAACTAATATAAGCAAGGCTGTAAAAGAAAGAAATAGCAGGATTATTGAATCTTTATCTAAAAGCGGACACATAACTCAATTATCTTCAAACCTCTTTAAGTTTGAAAAAGAGTATGTTTTTAATAGTCCTAGTGCAGCATCAGATATAATATGCGGTAATTCAACTAGTGGATGGGTTAAATGGGTCACTAAAGAAGGAAAGACCTTAAAAGATGTAGAAACAGAAAAACTGGAAAGCTAATTTATTTATGAGTAATAAATCTGTAAAATTTCATGTAGAAAGTAATGATTATTTCGGGACGCTGGCAACTGTTTTAAGTATGATTAAGCAAACGCCAGAACATATAAATAAGCATATTAAATCACTTAATAAACTAGAAAAAGATTTGATGTTTTTACAAAAAGAGTACAAAATAGTAAAAAAATAAATTAGCCTTGAAATTTATGTCGATAATCGAAACAAAGCTACAAGAATTATTGGATAAAGAAATAAATCTTACACAGAGTCATATTTCTCAAGGGTCTACAAGTCATCAATATATCCGTGGCTTACTTTTTAATAGAAGGAATACAGATACATCTTTCCCGTGGGTAATTGACGATTATTTAAGCGGTTCTTATGCAAGAGGCACAAAATTACACCCGTTAGATGATATTGATATAATGATGGTTTTAGATGGAGCTGGTCTTGTTCCGATTGGTTTGGAGCAAACCCATTATGTCAGAGGAAATAGTGATAATGAAAAAAGTCCTGTTCATAATCATCTTGGTCAGGATAATCTTCTAAATTCTCACTCTGTTTTACATGCTTTTCATAAATCATTACAACAATCTCATCCAGATTCAGAAATAAAGAAAGACGGGCAATCAGTAAATGTTAAACTAGTTTCTTATGGTTTAGGAATAGATATTGTGCCATGTTTTCATATCAAATCTCGTACTTCTAATGAACAAGATTTTTATTATATACCAATTGGTAACGGTGACCCTGGATGGTTAAAAACAAACCCTAAAATTGATGAGAATATTTCTAAACAATTACATGAATATCATAATAAGAAACTAAAGAGCGTTATCAAGCTTCTTAAATACTGGAACAGAGTAAAAAATAATGAACGAATTAGATCGTATCATTTGGAAACCATTGCTTGGAATATATTTTCTAAACAACCAACTTCAATTATTTCAATGATTCAAGGCATAAAGTGTTTCTTTAATAATGCAGAAGAATATCTTAAATCAAATATTTATGAAGCAACCGGTTTTGGTGGTATTGTAGACAAGTATATGACCCCGGAAGATAGACAACTATCTATTAATGAAATAAGAAAAGCTCAAGCTAATTTATTTCCAACAAGTGCACTATTAACAATCGAAGCTACTATAAGTAAGTGGAGAACTGTTTTTGGTGATAAATTTGGCGTTTAAATATATGAATAATCAAGAAATTTTAATGAAGTATGCTGAGGAGGTTGCTTATTCCTCTAAAGGGCACTATAAAACAGCGAGTTGGATAAAAACCTCTTTAAATATATATATACTTCTGCCAATTACGTTGTCAGTCATTCTGATAATTTTCCCTGATTCGCCACAATTATTAAGTAGGTTATTAAATTGCTTTATTTTTATTTTTTCAATTTTAGCGTTAACCTCACCACTTGTAAGCAATCAAGAACAGGCAGTTAAAACTATAAGTAGCCACATGACTTTGGGCAATGAATACCTTAGTATTTATAAAGAAATTAGAAATATTTCCGCAGAAAGTCAGATTACAAAAGAAATTATAGATAATATTTATGAAAAAGTTAAATCACTAGATGAAAAAACAAGCAATTTAAGAATTAGTTTTGCAGGAAGAGTAATTTCAAAATGTTTAATAAAAAAAGAAATGGATTTAGATTGGATATATAAATAATTTATATTCAATTAATTTTGTTTACAAAAACGCCAGCAAGAAAAAGTTCGGAGCCCTTCTTTTAATTTTTAGTCTAGCTCACTTTAATCGCTCTCCAATTGCAAATCTTATTAAGGTTTGTGACTGGGGAGGCGGATTAAAGGTCAGACGCTTCTATTTATTCATTAGATAACTTCAAACCTATGCCTAAAGTTCAGGTAAGTACAGGAGGATTCGCGAAAGTGTCTGGTCAATATCGACCAGCCGGTTCTCGAAAAGAGATTACTCTCTCACGAGGAGACCGCGTTCCACCTTACGAAAGCGAAGCTAAGAAATTTACGTTAGTCGATAAGACAAAACATAAAAATTAAAGCCTAGTCAATCTTGCTGGCATTTTTGCAAATAAATTTAGAGTTAGCTTGTAAAAATATAGTAATTATGCTATATTTTTTTGTTATTTAAATTTTAATTAGGTATATGAAAAAAAGTTATACAACTGGTTATGATTGGATAGATATTATTGTAATGGTTATATCGGCTCCATTTAAGCTAATTAAATGGATTTTTAGATTACTAAAAATTATAGTCCATAATGTGCTAGAGGAGGTATATAAAAGATTTGTAAAATTTTTAGGAATCCTTATATTTATTGGAATTATATTGTTTTTTTTGGTTATTTTAAATAAACACTAGATTATTTATTCAACTTCATTACTTTGTTATATTTCTAGCTTTAATTCTTAGCTATTATTAGTCACACTATTTCTAACTTCATCCACGACCCCGAGCCAAGCGATCCGTTTCGGGTCCCCTCTATTAAAACAAACGAGATTGCTCTCGTTTGTTTTTTTATTTGAAAATAAATATATTATGAAAACTGTTAAAAACGTGATTAGTATAAAAGAAGTTGTTTTCATTGTAACATTAATTTTTTGTTTTTCATTTTTTGTTTTGGGGATAGTTTCTGCTCATCCTGGCAATACAGATTCTTCCGGGTGCCATACCTGTAGAACAAATTGTACATCATGGGGTCTATCTTATGGAGAATATCACTGCCATAACAGCAAGACTACTTATTCCGCGCCGGTATATACCCCCTCAATTCCATCGTGTCCTTCTTTTTCAAGCTATAGTTATACTAGTAAAACATGCGAATGTTATAGTGGATATACGTCAGATAAAAATGGCACTGGTTGCATCTCCATGAGTCAATGGTGTAGAGATAAATATGGCTGGAATTCAAATTATAATTCTTTAAATAAAACATGTGAATGTGGTTATGGCTATATTTTTGGGAAGAGTTTTCTAGGAGAAACACAATGTGTTTCTGGGGACATCTATTGCCATGATTTGTATGGTTATAATTCTGATTATGATACATTGTCTAAAACATGCGAATGTGATTACGGTTTTTCTTTAAAAAATGGTAAATGCGCGAAAGATGATACTAGTTATTATAATTTTGGAGCGCTGGACAGCCTTCTTTCCGCTACGACTAAATGCGGACTTAACTCTTATGCAACCGTTGATGATAAATGCAAATGTAATGACGGTTATATTTGGGAAGATGCGAACGATGCAAAAAATTTCGATTGTATTAAAAAAACTTGTTCTGTTGGATATGTATTAAAGAATAATGATTGCATAACTTATACAAAAGATTGTGAAAATTATTTTGGATTAAACGTTTATGGTGTATCAGATAGTGCCGGCAAGTCTAGTTGTTATTGTAATTCTGAATTTGAATGGAATACGGAAAAAACTGCCTGTGTTGTGAAACAAACTACAAATATTATTGTTCCAACAACTGCCATTTTATCAGATAATAGTAACTTTTTAGAGATGGAAAAAAATAAAATATCTAAGGTTGATAATGTTTTATCTAACAAGCTAAGCGGTAAAATATTATTGCAAGTTGAGAATAAAGGACAAGCCTGGTATGTAAACCCAACAGACAAAAAAAGATATTATATGGCAGACGGAGATCAGGCCTACAATATAATGAGATCTCTTGGTGTTGGTATTACTAACGATAATTTACAAAATATAAAAACAAATCAAAAATTTGCTAAAGCTAACAGTGGTAAGATATTTTTACAAGTAGAAGATAAAGGACAGGCCTATTATATCGATTCTAATGGAGGAGCTCATTATCTCAAGGACGGCGATGCGGCCTACGACGCTTTAAGAGAATTGGGATTAGGGATTTCTAATGATAATATAAATAAAATAGATATAAAATAATTATTTATTAATTAATATTATGGCCTCATATTATAGAAAAAAGAAAAATAATGATCAAGATCAGGCTATTGGTTGCATTACTGTTGCCATATTTATTTATTTAGCAATTTTGGTAGCATCCCTCGCTACTGGTGAATTTTTATCTTTTTTTATTTGGCTAGGACTTGGGGTGGGGGCATTTCTTATTTATAAATGGTATAAGATATCTCAAGAAGAGAATAAGCAGAATAAGATAAATAACATTCTTAACGCTATTGAACAAGCGGGACTAGAAGGTCATATAAATAACTTTATATCTCGATTTGGCCTTGGGCAAGAAAAGGATCGTAATGTATGGACGCGAAGAAATTATAAAATTAGTTGGAATAGAATTAACGATTTGCGAGATTTTTTGCAACAAAAGGGAATTGAGTTTTCGCCTGCAGAAATTTGTATTTTATTATCAAATTATATTGATAAAAAAGAATACGATGTGACCTGCAATAGTATAAGTGCCATCACCAATAATTTTTCTAAATTAAGTGGTAGTGATTTTGAAAAGTTATTGTATAGATTATATGAGTCTATGGGGTATTCGGTGCAATTAAATGGAAAAACTGGAGATCAGGGCGGAGATTTAATTGCCACTAGAGATCAAGAAAGAATTCTAATTCAAGCCAAGTGCTACAATAATTGGAGCGTAGGAAATAGTGCCGTACAAGAAGCCGCAGCGGCTAAAGTCCATTATGATTGTAATAGGGCCGTGGTTGTAGCAACAAATACTTTTACTAGGGAAGCAATCGACCTTGCCAAGACTAATAATGTTGATTTAATATCTAAGGATATATTACAGAAAATGTTACTTGATAATCTAAAAGAGAGCTGGGGGTAGATAATTTTTTCTTTGACTTTTGGCTATAAAAATCGTAAAATTAGGGGGTAGAATATGAATTTATCCTCTTTTTATATTAGATTTGTTAAAATATGGTTACTTCTAAAAAAGTCAAAAAAATTAAGAAAAAGACAAAAAAAGTGTTAACCCCATTTTTTAAAGATAAAGACTTCAAATTATACCAAGCTAATAGCTTGGAATTTTTGGCTACTCTATCGGAAAACTCGGTTGATATGATATTCGCCGATCCGCCTTATTTATTGTCTAATGGTGGATTTTCCGTTCATGCCGGCCGTATGGTTAGCGTTAATAAGGGCGAATGGGATGTCAGTAATGGTTTAAAGAAAGATTTTGAGTTCCAGTTAGCATGGATTAAGGCTTGTCATAGAGTTTTAAAGCCAGGAGGCACAATTTGGATTTCTGGAACTTATCACTCCATATACCAATGCGGATTTGCTCTTCAAGTTAGTAAATTTCATATTCTAAACGATATCGCTTGGTTTAAGCCGAACGCCTCGCCAAATTTAAGCTGTCGCTTTTTTACGGCCAGTCACGAAACCTTAATATGGGCGAGGAAAGAATTAGTCCATCCTAAAACCGGAAAACCGATAACTACTAAACATAAGTTTAATTATGATTTAATGAAGAACGGCAATTGGCCGGAAGACTTCTTAAAAAAACCTAATCTTCAAATGCGGAGCGTTTGGTCTATGGGTACACCGAAACCTACCGAAAAGAAGTTTGGTAAACATCCAACCCAAAAACCAATCGATCTATTGGTTCGTATTGTTATGGCTAGCACCGATAAGGGCGATATAGTTATTGATCCTTTTACTGGTTCCTCAACAACCGGTTTAGCTTGCGCTCTTAACGATAGAAAATTTATTGGTATTGATTTGGAAAAGAAATATCTTGAATTATCGGTTAAGAGATATAAGGATTTAATTAAGTAAAATTATATGGCAAACAGTACATCTTGGAAAAAAATTTTTGATGATTATGAAATTTTAAAACACGATTTTAGTAAATCGCCGTTTTTATTGTCAGCCTCTCAAATTAAAAAATCTTGTCAAAAATTCAAGAATACTGCCGAGAAAGAAGTTCGGATTTTATGTAAACAAGATTCAAGAGAATCCAGGCCTGAAGTTTTTCGAAAAAATAATCTTTTTCTTTTACCAACAAAGAATGGATATTATAGTATTATTAAGGGCGAAGGTTATATTGATATACCGGAAATCAAAAAAGATATTGAAACTTATGACTCTAAATTGAATTTTCATTTAGACTCTTCTGAAATTGGAAATTCCGAAATGCAACATTTAGATTTTGCCTACGCGTCAAGTCTTATAAGAACATTTATGGGTGATCCGACTCTCGTGTTAACTATAAGGGGTAGAAAATATACTCCGGAATTTAATTTTCTTGTTGGAAAACAGAAAATAGAAGTTGGCGGAGTGCAAACTGAAGTTGACGCAGGCTATGAGGGAGAAAAACAAATAGTTTTAGTAGAGGCAAAAGGCACTGGCAGTTCAAACACGATTATTAGACAGCTCTATTATCCATACAGACAATGGCAAAGCTGTACAGAAAAAAAGGTTATAACGTTATTTTTTGAAAGAGATATAAAAGAAAATTCTTATTCTATTTGGGAATTTAAATTTGACGATGAAAAAAATTATAATAGTATTAAGCTAGTCAAATCTGGTAAATATAGGATTAAAGAAAAAAGTACACCAAGTAATAAGAAATAATTTAGTTAATTAATTTAATTAAAATAATATGGAAAACGAAAAAAAACACGACGATAATGACCATGGAAAAAAGGAGGTGACCATTATTGTAAATACTAGAGAGAAAAAATGGAGTGAGAAAGAAATCTCCTATAAACAAGTAGTAATATTAGCCTTTGACGTCTTTTCTGAGGATGAAAATGTGGTTTATACAGTTACCTTCACAAGAGGGGAGGAATCGAGACACGAAGGCTCTTTAGTAAAGGGAGAAAGTGTGAAGGTTAAAGAAGGAATGATATTTAATGTTACACAAACTAATAAGTCTTAGTCCTGACTTAAAAAAATTAAGAGATGAGGGATTCGAGGTGGAAATTAATGGCGCCTTTTTGTTGGTACATAATATTCCTTATGTAAATATTAAAAAAGAAATTGCTTTTGGCACGATTGTATCAAAACTTAATTTGGCGGGGGATATAACAGCAAAACCAGAAGATCACGTAGTTTATTTTATTGGTGAGCATCCTTGTAACAACGACGGTACTGTCATAAAGGCAATTCAGCATTCAAGCCAAGATCAAGTCTTTGATGGTATTACCATTAATCATTCTTTTTCGAATAAGCCGACCGATGGATATCCTGATTATTATGAAAAAATAACTTCTTATGTAAAAATAATATCTCATCAAGCAGCGTCAATCGATAATTCAGTTAATGCAAGAACATTCAATGTGATAGAATCGACTGATTCTGAAATTTGCTTTCATTACATTGATACAAATTCTAGCAGAGCAGAAATTGATGTAATTTCATCAAAACTTAAAAGTTTAAAAATTGCTATTGTTGGTTTGGGCGGAACGGGTTCATATATTTTAGATTTAGTCGCTAAAACGCCGGTAAAAGAAATTCATCTTTTTGATGGCGATACTTTTTTACAACATAATGCCTTTAGAACTCCAGGAGCTGCTTCAATTGAAAAATTAAGAGAAAAATCTAAAAAAGTTAATTATCTTCACGAAGTATATTCAAAATTACATAAATATATTACTCCGCATGACCAATATATTACCTCATCTAATTTAAATGAATTGTTTGGTATGGATTTTGTGTTTATATGTGTTGATAAGGGGGGAATTAAGAAACTACTTATTGAAAAATTAATTGAAAATGGGGTGAAATTTATAGATGTTGGCATGGGTGTTGAGGTTGTAGATGGATTAATAAATGGAAGTGTTAGAGTCACTACCAGTACAACAGAAAAAAACAATCATATTAGTAGAAGAATCTCATTTTCAGACGCAGGAAACGACGGATATTCTCAAAATATTCAGATAGCAGAATTGAATGCGCTAAATGCCTCTCTCGCTGTAATAAAATGGAAAAAAATATATCAGTTTTATCATGATTTGGAAAAAGAATTTAATACGGCTTACGATATAAATGTAAATAAATTGCAAAACGATGAAAATATCTCATAAATTTGTAAAGAATATTCCCGACAAGATTGAAGAGGGCGTAGTTTATATTTCAATAGAATACGCTACCGCTATTCATAAATGTTTTTGTGGATGCGGAAACGAAGTTGTGACGCCGTTTTCTCCCACTGACTGGGAACTAATATTTAATGGCAAAACAATCTCCATATACCCATCAGTAGGAAATTGGAATTTTGACTGCCGCTCTCATTATTGGATTACTAGCAATCAAGTGAAATGGGCGCCTAAATGGACTAAGGGGCAGATTGAGCGTGGCGTGGATAGTGATAGAAAAAATAAAAAAGAATATTACTCTGCTAAGGATCGTAAATCTATATTTAGTTTTTTAAACAAAAAATAAATATTGACCTTACCACCTCCTCTTGTATTGCTAGCGAAACAGAAAGTTATTACGTGTGATCCAACAAAAATAATGATGGTTAATTAATGATAAATTATAAAATTATCTAATATTAAGCAAATTTTTTGTAATTTTAAGGTTTTATTAGTATTATTTTCTCAAAAAGCGTATAATATATATTGACATTACTTTGTGTTAGTGATAATCTTTCAAATCTATGTCTATTACAAAACAAGCCAAAGACTATATAGTTAAATTTTTTTGGAATGGCGCCGATCTTGTGCCGGCTGGTCTTTTAGAATTAAACCAATATTTTAGAATTAATGGAGGAATTACATTTGATAATAAAAAAGAAGGCAACGTTATTGTAGCTGTTAGTCAAAATTTTAGATACGGATCTATTATAACTTCAGCTAATTCTCAAGAGGAGTTAGATAAAAATATTAAAGACGCCATATTAACTTCGTTTGATATTCCATCTTCTTATGCTAAAGAAGTGGGGTTGCATAAAGTAGGTTCTGAGGCTAGAGAATATGCCCTCGCTTAGTGAATTGCCAAGCAATTTAAGCAGAAAAAGTTTGACCAAGGCCTTGGAACGCCTTGGTTTTAGTATAAGTACTAAGGGTGGTAAGGGTAATCATATTAAAGCGACCCATAGAAACCAGAAATCAATAACTATTCCATCTTCTAATTTATGTAAAGACGTCTTGAAATATATTCTGAAGGAAATTGAGACAATTACTGGAGTTACCTGGGAAGATATAAAAAAAGAACTTTAATTTACCACCTCCTCTTGTATTACCAGCGAAACAAAAAGTTGTGACGCTATTGTGACTGAAAAGTGGTAAAATCGTGATATTTCGGACTAAAACAGATGAATCAAAAAAGTTAAAATATTCTCTAATGCTAGTAAAAATTTGCTAACA
>Ga0172379_10001635_pt1 | contig 43719 bp, 38 predicted proteins | sample GrowelOW334metaG_FD_119756 | JGI IMG/M metagenome (GOLD analysis project Ga0172379, IMG submission 119756) | Groundwater microbial communities from an aquifer near a municipal landfill in Southern Ontario, Canada - Groundwater well OW334 metaG | ecosystem: Environmental > Aquatic > Deep... | reverse complement strand
TATAAGTATCTTTATTTTAGACCCTTAAGATACAAAAAAAGCAGTAAAATACCAAGTTTTTACCTTGTATTTTACTGCTAATTTATTAACATTCTGACACTTGGGACTTTTTCAGTAGCCTCCTGGTGAGGCAGCCTTTTTTTATTCCCAAAAAGTTAAGTCATTTAATCCAAAAACAAATAAACTACTCTTTCTGAGCAATCATAAAAAAAAGTGGAAATAATTTAAAAGTACCGTTCTCCATTTCCTTTTTAATGGTATGAAATATTTCATAATGAATTACTTTAAAACCATTGGTATTTAGCTCTTGAGTCAACCATTCTTTTTCAAACCCATGGTGCACGTGTAAACTATCGGTTGCTGTATGAAAATCACCTTCCTCCTTATCTAAATCGGCAATACAAAGAAAACCGTGTGCTTTTAACATGGTATTAAAACGTTCAAGCACCTCTTCTAAATCACGAACATGATGCAAGGTCATCAATGAATAAATAATATCATAGGTTTCGGATTCAAAATGGTTTTCTTCCGATAATAGAAGTGATTTAAAATGCTTAATACCACCAACTTCCATCTTTTCTTTCACTATTTTAAGCATGCCTTTCGAAGTATCGGCCAATGTGATTTCAGTAAAATTATCTTTTAGGAAGAAACTAAGTAAGCCTGTTCCACATCCAAATTCAAAGGCTTTTTTTAGGTTTTTACCTTTTGCAAATTCAGCAATTTTTTTTGCCAGAATTTCGGCACGCTCTACCTTTTTAGGATCGTTATCCCAATCTTTTGCTTTTTCATCGAATGACATAATTCAGTGTATTAAGTAACCTTAAAAATTAAGAAATTAACATGTTAACTTGCACTTCTATTTATCAATTCTAAAATTAAAGACGATTCAACTTCTCCAATGGATGGAATTTCATTAGTTAATTTTCCATAAACCTTATCAAATTTAGTCTATTCTTGCATTGATTCCGAATTTTTATTGAAACTTACAAAAGATAATTTTTGCTTTACAGAAAAATTGAGACTTATTTCACTGATTATCTGTCATTTTATAACTCATAAGGCTGAGAAGGATGAAACTAATCGGAGTAGAATTGGGATTATAGGGAATGAAAAAAGGTGAAGTTAAAAACCTCACCTTTTGGAAATCAAAATAACAGGTATCAATACAACATGTTTTTATTCAAAAGTTTCAATTAAGTTCAACATTTTAATGGTTGCTTTAATAGCCGCCATGGTTTGGTCAGAATCAAGTCCCCAGGTTCGGAATTCTTTTCCCAAATGCCAAGTAATTACGGTTTGTACCAAGGCATCGGTTCTACCTCCGGGAGGAATTGAAACTGAATAATCAACCAACCGTGGCAATCCTTTATTTAGGTTCATATAAATCTTTTTAATTGCCATCATAAAGGCATCGTATTGTCCATCACCCGCTGAATGTTCTTCATATATACCTATGCCATTCACTTTAATTTTAACCGATGCAACCGGACGAAGTCCCATACCAGCACTGAAATTGTAATTTATCACTTCAATTTTTTCTTCAATAGCTTTACTTCGCAACACATCGGAAATAATGTACGGCAAATCCTCACGGGTAACCATCTCTTTTTTGTCGCCCAATTCAATAATATGCTGGGTTACTTTTTTCATCGAGGTATCGTCCAACTCAATGCCCATGTCTTCGAGATTCTTAATAATATTGGCTTTACCGGATGTTTTTCCTAAGGCATACGAACGCTTACGTCCAAAACGCTCAGGAAGTAAATCGTTGTAATAAAGGTTCTTTTTATTGTCACCATCGGCGTGAATACCGGCTGTTTGGGTAAACACATTTTCCCCAATTAATGGCTTATTTTGCGGAATGCGAATTCCAGAGTACATTTCCACCATCCGGCTGACAAAATTGAGGCGTGTTTCTTTTGCATTCAATTTAAAGTTGAAATGATCATTTATAATGGCTATAACACTTGAAAGAGGCACATTTCCAGCTCTTTCGCCCAATCCGTTTATGGTTCCGTGAATGCAATCAATACCCGCATTTAAGGCTGCGTAAACATTAGTCGTTGCTAAATCATAATCGTTGTGGGCGTGAAAATCGAATTTTAATGTTGGATATCTTTCCTTAGTTTCTTTAATGAATCGGAATGTTTCATCGGGATTTAATATACCCAAAGTATCGGGTAACATAAACCGGTCAATAGCTGTATCTTTCAGAATATCAATCATTGAAAAAACATACTCTTTGGAATTCCGCATTCCATTGCTCCAATCTTCCAAATAAATATTAACCCTTATTCCTTCCTTGGTAGCCTGTTTCACTACTTCTATTATATCGTTAAAATGCTCCTGAGGTTCTTTCCGTAACTGATAAGTACAATGATTCAACGATCCTTTGGTCAATAAATTTAATACTTTGCAACCTGTATCTTTCAACCAATTAATTGATTTCATTCCATCAACAAAGCCCAAAACTTCAATCTTTTCAATATAACCATGCCGCTCGGCCCATGCCGTGATTTTTTTAACTGCTTTAAATTCACCTTCGGAAACTTTTGCCGAAGCTACTTCCAATCGGTCCACCTTCAAATCTTCGAGCAATATTTTAGCAATACTGAGTTTTTCATCTTCAGTATAGGAAACGCCTGAGGTTTGTTCACCATCCCTTAGAGTGGTATCGAGCAAAATTATTTTCATTGGTCTTATGTTATTTGTATTGTTGATGCAAAACCGCAGCTACAATTTTGGTTAAAAAAATAACAGCTTACTATTTTTTTGTTGCTTACTAATTCAATCTACTTAATTATTGACTTTTTTTCGTAGGCTTCAATTTTGTCTTTAATATTCAATAAATAATCAATATCGTCGTATCCCTTTAACATACATTCTTTTTTATAAGGGTTGATATCAAAGTTTTCTTTAGTACCTGTAGAGGTTATTTGAATAAACTGATTTTCGAGGTTTACTTCAATTTCAACCTTTGGATTTTTTTCAATTTCAGCAAATAGCTCTTGCAGAAACGCTTCACTTACCTGTACTGGCAACAATCCATTATTCAACGCATTATTCTTAAAAATATCGGCAAAAAAACTGGAAACTACTACTTTAAAACCGTGGTCATAAATTGCCCACGCAGCATGTTCACGACTGGAACCACTTCCGAAATTTTTACCACCGGCCAATATTTTACCGGAATACTTGGGGTTATTCAACGGAAATGTTGCAATAGGCTCATTATTTTTATCGTAGCGCCAATCGCGAAACAAATTATCGCCAAATCCTTTACGCTCTGTTGCCTTTAAAAAACGAGCGGGAATAATCTGGTCGGTATCCACATTTTCAATTGCCAGTGGTACGCACTGTGTTTTTATGGTTACAAATTTATCGATAGACATTTTTTCAGATGTTAGATGTTAGATGTTAGATGTTAGATATTAGTTTCTGGTTACTGGTTACTGGTTACTGGTTACTGGTTACTAGTTACTGGTTACTGGTTTGCGCTCTTGTTTCTGGCCTTCCGTCTTCCGTCTTCCAGCTTTTCAATTACTAATTACTCATTGCTAATTGCTAATTGTTAATTGTTAATTAAATAAAGTTTCTTGGATCCACAATTTTACCGGCTATGGCAACAGCGGCAGCGGTTAACGGGCTAGCCAGCATGGTACGGCTTCCGGGGCCTTGCCTTCCTTCAAAATTTCGGTTCGAGGTGGCCACGGCCAGTTTTCCTTCTGGAACTTTATCATCATTCATGGCTAAACAGGCTGAACATCCGGGCTGACGCAATGCAATTCCAGCTGTTTCCAGCACTTTATCTAAACCTTCTGCAATAGCTTGTTTTTCCACTTGTTTTGAACCGGGTACAATCCAAACAGTGACATTGTCAGCTTTCTTTTTGCCTTTAACGGCTTCGGTAAACTGTCGCAAATCTTCTATTCGGCCATTGGTACAGCTACCTACAAATACATAATCAACCGGAGTATCCAATATTGATTTTCCAGCTTCTACTTTCATATATTCCAACGCTTTTTTATAGGTGATATCGTCCTGTACCGGAACATTTTGCGTAATGCCCATACCCATTCCGGGATTGGTTCCGTAGGTAATTTGTGGCTCAATATCGGCAGCATCAAAGGTTAAAACTTTATCAAAAGTAGCATCCTTATCGGAATACAGTGTTTTCCAGTATGCTAGTTTTTTGTTCCATTCTTCACCTTTTGGAGCAAATTGGCGGTCTTTCAAATAGTTGAAGGTTGTTTCATCGGGGGCTATCAAACCGCCACGGGCACCACATTCAATGCTCATGTTGCAAACCGTCATGCGGCCTTCCATGCTTAGGCTGGTAAAGGCTTCGCCAGCATATTCAATAAAATAACCGGTACCACCGCTGGCTGATATTTTTGAAATTATATATAGAATCAAATCTTTTGAGGTTACCCCTTTTCCTAATTTTCCATTTACTTTAATAAGCATTTTTTTAGGTTTGGGCTGCATAATACATTGAGTAGCCAAAACCATTTCCACTTCACTGGTACCTATTCCAAAAGCTACGCTACCAAAAGCACCATGAGTTGCCGTATGGCTATCACCACAAACAATGGTCATTCCGGGTTGGGTAATCCCCAATTCAGGCCCTATTACATGCACCACTCCCTGATACGGATGATTTAAACCGTACAGTGTGATTCCATGATGGGTGGTATTTTCAGTTAATTTGTCCACCTGCATTCGCGAAAGCTTATCTTTAATAGGCTGATCCTGATTAATGGTGGGAATATTATGATCAGGCGTAGCTACAGTATTTTGCGGACGGAATGTTTTAATTCCCCTATTGTCCAATCCCAAAAAAGCAACCGGACTGGTTACTTCATGCACCAAATGTTTATCAATATACAAAACGTGCGGTCCCCCGGGTATCTCTTCTACCACATGGGCATCCCATACCTTGTCAAATAATGTCTTTCCCAAAATAAATGAATTTAAAAGTTAAACATGTTGCTTACAATTCAAACAAATAAGGCACAAATCTATAATAAATTAACCAAAATACAACTTACTTGTTTATACAATTAGCTATTTTAACTCCTATACCTTACAATCTGTAAGTAATACAACCTGTTCCAACTTTTGTTTATTTTTAAACAATTATTGGTCATTAATGGTCTTTAAATAATAGAAATTATTTATTTTTACCTCACACTTAAAAACCATATAAAATGAAAAGTACTCTACTTAAAAAAGCCCTTTTTATAGCTGCGGTTTCCTTATCATTAAATTCCTATTCACAAACCAATTATTATGGAGTTAAGGGTAATATGGTAGCCGGTGATTTTGATCAGGATGGATTGATGGATGATATTGCCGCTTTTAATACGGCTAATGAAATTCCAATACTTACCTTGTGGACTTTTGATAATGGTAAAAAGCAAGAGCAAGAAGCTAATTGCCAGCTTTCATTCGATTTTCTTGGAGCAAAATCACTCAATGCGAAAATTGTAGCGGGTGACTTTGACAACGATGGATTCATTGACGACCTTGCTTCAATTTATGAAATTGGTGTTGATAAAACCAGTATAACGGTATGGCTCAATAATAAAGGTCAATTCACTCCGCAACGCTGGTGGTACGGTGCCGATTTTGATGCCAATCAGACTTATCAAACATTGGTTGCAGGCGACTTTGATAATGATGGCTTTATTGATGATATTGCTGCATTTTACAATTATGAAATGAAAGCTACCAAGGTTTATGTTTGGATGTCGGATAAAAAGCAATTTGGCTGGCCTGGAACCTGGTGGATTGGAAAAGATTTTGATGCCACACGTATTCAGGGAACTTTAGCTGTTGGTGATTTCGATCGCGATGGATTTAAGGACGATATGGCAGCCCTATACGATTATTCCGATGGATTTTGCAAAGCATTTGTTTGGACAACCGACAACAATAAATTTAACTGGCCCTATACTTGGTTTGCACAATCAGGTTTTGAAGCCGGAAAATTAAAAGGCAATGTAATTGCTGGCGACTTTGACCAAGATGGGTTCGATGATAATCTGGCCGCTTTATATCAAAACAATGAAAACAGTTCTTCCATCATTGTATTTAAACGCGATATAAAAGGATTTGAACTACCCAATACTTGGTGGTATGGCGCCAATGAAGCCATTATAGCTAATATGCGTTTGGTTGCAGCCGATTTAAACAACAATTCAACAAACGATCAATTTACCGGATTAACTATTTCAGGAACTAATGCAACATTAACAACCTGGACTGCTGAAAATAATCAGTTTACCTTACCGGAAGAAGTTTGGCAAGGTATGGCCCTTTCCTTAGAAGATTGCAATAAGCAAGGTGGTTGCCTTACCAATGAATTAGCCGGTGGTATTAATGTATTTCCGAATCCGAACAATGGACAGTTTAGCATTGAGATTCCTAAAACCAATGACGAATTTATTCAGGTGACGGTTTATAATGTTTTGGGAAGTCATGTTTTGAGCTTGCAAGCTCAAACGGGTCAAATACTTCCAATGGATATGTCAAACTTAAAAACCGGAAGTTATGTAGTTCAAATGACTGGAAATGAAATTAATTTAAAGCAAAATTTTATCATTCAATAAGATACTTGTTAAAAATGTAAACGGAGCCTCAGAAATATTCTGGGGTTTTTTTGTAAATGCTATATTTGCATCATGTTAAATCGGCTAAAAAAATACATTCAGGAAAATACCTTATGCGGAACCAACCACCGCATTTTAGTTGCCGTTAGTGGCGGAGCTGATTCAGTGGTTTTATTGCACCTGCTGCATAAATTACAATTTAAAGTTGCCTTAGCCCATTGTAATTTCATGCTTCGCGAAAAAGAATCCAATCAAGATGAACAATTTGTTAAAGCATTGAAAAAAAAATACCAAATTGAAGGCCATTTTATTACTTTCCAGACCAAAGAATATGCAACATCAAACAAAATATCCATCGAAATGGCAGCCCGTGACTTACGTTACCAGTGGTTTGAGCAGCTTTGCATCGAAAACGGGTATTCTAAAATAGCTACCGGACACCATTTGAACGATTCCATTGAGACCCTATTTTTAAACCTGACTCGAGGAACTGGAATTAATGGGATTACCGGTATTTCACCAACCAATGGAAAAATTATTCGACCATTATTATTTGCCACACGAATTGAAATTGAAGAATTTGCCAAATCTGAAAAATTGGATTATAGAAATGATTCCAGTAACGATTCACTGGTCTATATGCGTAATATTATCCGTCAACAAATTATTCCTACTCTTAAAAGTATCAATCCGGCTTTTGAGCAAGTAATGAGCCGGAGTATTTCAAACTTTAATCAGGCAGCTATAATTTATAACAAAACTATACAAGAAATTCTTATTGGATTAATAGAAAAGGAGGGTGAGCAACAAAAAATTGACATCAAAAAGTTACAGACTATAGATTACCGTGAAACCCTGCTTTTTGAATTTCTTTCGCCACTTGGATTTAGTGCCGATTCCATATCAAATATATTCCTAGCTATTGATAAAGAACCCGGACGCCTATTCTTTTCTGATTCGTATCAGCTATTGGTTGATCGCGATTTCATTTTTATTGAAGCCATAAAAGCACAAAGCGCTTCGTATGTTGTTAATGAGATAAATGATTTTAAAAAACTTCCGTTATCCATTCATGCTCAGCTAGTGCCATCTGAAAATTATACAATTATTAATAGCGTTTTTGTAGCCAATTTAGATGCTGATAAGATTCAATTTCCAATTACCATTCGGCATTGGAATGCGGGCGACCGCTTTTTTCCATTAGGCATGAAGCAACCTAAAAAGATTAGCGATTTTTTTACCGATTTAAAGATTGACCGATTAACTAAAGATAAAATCTGGATATTGGAAAGTGGAAAAGAAATTGCTTGGATTATGGGTCACCGAATTGATGACCGCTTTAAAGTAACCCAAAATACCCGAGAAGTGTTACAGCTTAAACTTCAAGTATAAGCCCATCATAAGCGGCATGCACATTAACCGGTAAATGATTTTCCAGTTCCAAATAGGAATATTGCATGTGACTGATATGCGTTAAATAGGCTTTGCGTGGATGCAATTCTTCTATCACATCCAATGCCTCTTCGAGCCCTAAGTGCGAAACATGAGGTTTAACCCTTAAACAATTCAGGATTAACAGGTCAAGATTTTTCAATTTTTCCATTTCGCTTTCCGGAATGGTTTTGGCATCGGTAACATAAGCCATGTTTTCAAGCCGAAAGCCGAAAACAGGAAGCAGGTTATGAAATACTTGAATGGGTATTATTTCTTCGCCATTTATTTCAAATGGCTGATTGGAAATGGGATGCAGATCCATTTCAGGAATGCCCGGGTATTTGTCGTCGCTGAATGCATAAGAATATTCGAGTTTCACGGAATCAAGCACCCGGTTTTCGGCATAAATACACATGGGTTTTTTCATTAAATAATTAAAAGCACGCACATCGTCTAAGCCCGCTGTGTGGTCTTTATGCTCATGCGTGAGTAAAACAGCATCAATGCGTATTACCTTTTCGCGGAGCATTTGTTGCCGGAAATCGGGGCCTGCATCAATTATCAAATTATTAATACCGGTTTCTATCAAAATACTGCTACGCAACCGTTTATCTTTTGGGTTATCGGAACGGCAAACAATGCAACTACAACCAATTACGGGTATGCCATGTGATGCTCCGGTTCCTAAAAATGTAATTTTCAAGATGCTTTTTTATTTTATTTTACGGATGCTAAGATAGAGCAAATAAAAGAAATCCTGCCCGAATTTCTTTGAGCAGGATTTCAACTTTTAACTTTTTGATTTGTGTTAATCAAGAAACGGTAATTGTTATGAAATTTTTATTTCACGTGGAGGCTTTGGTTTTGCTTCCTCCCTTTTAGGTAATACAACATGCAAAATTCCATCAGAATATTTAGCCGATATTTTTTCACCATCAACCTGAGTTTCAGGAATGGTGAATGAACGTTGGAACGATTGGTAACTAAACTCTTTACGGCTGTAATTACCATTTTCTTCCACCTTTTGGTCTTTCTTTTCCGATGAAATGGTCAGTGTGTTGTGCTCCAAATGAACGTTGAAGTCAGCTTTGGTTAAACCCGGAGCGGCAACTTCAATTTCATACTCATTTCGAGTCTCCTTTACATTCACAGCTGGCAATGTAGTATTGGTGTTTGAGTAATTTGAATTACTCCAATCCATCATGTTACGGGCAAATAAGTTGTCGAATAACGATGGAAATAACGGGTCTGAAATTTTTGCGAGTGTCATAGCTTGATCCTCCATAATTTTAAGGTTAATACTTTAAACTAATTTGATTAGCACTATAATGCTCTGCGTTGAAACAATCAAATTAAATACCAAACCAAAAACTGTAATTGCAACTGAAATATTTTCATATACATTTGTTTATTAGATGAGTATATAATAAAACGTTACTGAAATTTTTTCATTTTTAGGTCAAAAATTCAGTCGGTATTTTACTTAAACCTATTATGCGTAAGTGAGGGTGTGGCTTTTTTCACAATCAATCACTTAAATAAAAAGAGAAACTGCAGCGCAAAGGGAACTCGGAGCACCCCACGAGCTATCGGGGGCAGGCTGCTCCGAGATGCTTTTTATTTAAATGCGAAGCAGGCGCTTCGCTGTCCTCCCCCCTACAAATAATTTTTAGGTCATTCATTAAAATCTCCGATATTTGTAAAAAATATAATGCATGAAAGGAAAATTGTACTTAGTACCGATAACGCTGGGCGAAAGCAGCATTGAAAGCGTTATTCCTAAAAGTGTAATTGAAAAAGCGCTTCAAATACGCCATTTTATTGTGGAAGATGTGCGTACGGTTCGGCGGTATCTGCGAAAGCTGGATGCAGCTTTTCCAATTGATGATTGCCAATTTTTTGAATTAAACAAACACACTACACCCGAGCAATTAGCCACTTTTTTAAAGCCTGCTGAAAAAGGGGTTGATATGGCAGTAATTTCGGAGGCTGGAGTGCCAGGTGTTGCCGATCCAGGAGCTGATGTAGTTGCTATGGCTCATGAAAAACAAATACAGGTAATTCCCTTTGTTGGTCCATCATCCATTTTAATGGCCATAATGTCCTCAGGTTTAAATGGTCAAAACTTTGCTTTTAATGGCTATTTACCTGTTCAATCAGGCGATAGAATTAAAACACTGAAACATCTTGAAAAGCGCTCTCAACTAGAAAAACAATCTCAATTGTTTATTGAAACTCCGTATCGGAATATGCCTCTATTATCAGATATAATTGCTCATTGTGCCCCTACTACCCAATTGTGTATAGCTGCCGATATTAGTTTAGAAACTGAGTTTATAAAAACACGAAACATTCAATATTGGAAAAATAATATCCCTGATTTAAATAAAAGACCTACAATATTCATTATTCAAGGATAAATATTCTAATTTATATGAATAATTAAGGAATATATACTTACTTTTAAGCCTAAATAAGCATTAGCAATTAACAGTATGAAAAAGCTCACTTACGAATTCATTAAAAGCCTTCCGAAAGCGGAATTACATTGCCATTTGGACGGTTCCATGAGGGTTGAAACTATTATAGATCTGGCAAAAGAACAAAAAGTAAAATTACCAAAAGATACGGTTGAAGAGCTAACCAACTATTTAGCAGTTGGCATGGAATGTAAAAGTTTAGAAGAATATTTACGGCCGTTTGATGTAACTTGTTCTGTTTTGCAAACTAAGGAATCACTGGTAAGAGCCACTTATGAATTGGTTGAGGATTGTGCCAAAGAAAATATTTGGTACTTGGAAATCAGGTTTTCTCCTATATTGCATATTGATAAGGGTTTGAAGCTAACTCAAGTAATTGATGCTGTATTGGAAGGAAAGAAAAAAGGTGAAAAAGATTTTGATATAAAAGTAGGCATCATTATTTGTGGATTAAGGCATACAACACCACTAATATCATTAACCCTTGCTGAATTAGCAGTAGCTTATAAAAACCGGGGTGTAGTTGGCTTCGATTTGGCGGGTGCTGAAGATGGATTCCCTGCAAAAGACCATAAAGAATCGTTTTATTTGATAATTAACAATAACATTAACACCACCGTTCATGCAGGTGAAGCTTATGGTCCTGAGTCTATCCATCAGGCCTTACACCATATCAGTGCCAACCGCATTGGACATGGTACCCGATTGCGCGAAGATGGCGATTTATTGAACTATGTTAACGACCACCGGATTCCGTTGGAAATGTGCATAACCTCAAACGTACAAACCAAAGCCGTAGAGACATTTGATCTGCATCCGATAAAATTTTATTTTGATTTAGGGATACGGGTGACTTTAAATACTGACAACCGATTAATATCAAAAACAACACTTACCGATGAATACATGCTGGCTATTGAAAAATACCACTTTAATGCAGATGAACTTAAATACTTAATCTTAAATGGATTCAAGTCGGCTTTTTTACCATTGAAGGAAAAAGTAGAACTGATACACCGCGTTACTAAATCTTTAGAAGAAAAAGGGTTGATTATTGCCCGCGATTACATTTAACCAATGAATTAGGAAGGCAACACCTAAAGTTAAACTATATTCAGGTTTAATTCTACTTTTTACTGGCAAACATAGCAGCGCCTATTAATCCGGCGTTATTTTGTAATTGAGCAGGAACAACGGGGGTTTTAATGGTAATAAATTCTTGTATTTTATCCAACCTTTTGCTGGCGCCTCCACCAATGATAAACAAATCGGGGCAAAACATCTTTTCATAATATGTCAATGCCTCGTTAACTCTCATCCCCCACTTTTTCCAAGGCAAATCGAGTTTTTTGCGTACGGCATCGGAGGCATATTTTTCAACGGTTTCACCTTTGAATTGTAAATGACCTAATTCTGTATTGGGAAAAAGTTCGCCGTTCACAAAAAATGCGGTACCAATTCCAGTACCTATGGTCAAAAGCATTACTATACCTTTATAATTTTTTCCTGCCCCATGATATAATTCGGCCATTCCAGCGGCATCGGCATCGTTAACGGTATGGACCTCGCATCCCGTTTTAGCGGAAAGCAGTTCATCTACTTTTATTCCGATCCATGTTTTGTCGATGTTAGCTGCTGAATGAACTACCCCGTTTTGAACAACCGATGGAAACCCTACTCCTACCTTGCCTTTCCAATTAAAATGATCAACCAATTCCTTAATAGTAGCTGCCACAGCTTCGGGAGTTGAAGGTTGGGGTGTCTCGAACCTAACCCTCTCTGCTAAAAGGTTGGCATTTACTGTATTTATTGGAGCGCCTTTAATTCCTGTTCCACCAAAATCGATTCCTAATACTTCCATAATTTGTAATAAAGTCACAAAGTTAACTGAACTTTTTGGTTTTTGATGTTAACTCTTCATTATTAAAAATTGCTCATCAAAAGTATAAAGTGTACCGGCTTTCACTTGTTCCCCGCCAAAAGCTTGATAAAATTCTGCAAGTGCCGGTAAAGCAGTACAGTGCGATGGCATAACTATTTCAACCTGTAATTCTTTTATATAATCGATGGTTTTTTGTGTTTGATTGTTATTCAGCATAAGATGAAAACCACCCATAACACCGAATACTTTCGACACACCCGTTACTTTGCGGGCATGCTCAATTATATTTCATATTCCGGAATGAGCACATCCTGAAATGACAAACAGTCCTTGGTTCATAACAACGACCATTCCGGTATCATCATGAATCGGATCGGGTATTTTTCCTTCCAAATAAAATGTGGATGTATTTTTCTCAAAATTCATTTTTCTTGGGATTTCGCCCAAATAAACCATTTTATCCGAAATCCAAACAGGCTCTTTTGATTTTTGGATGGTAAAAAGCTTGGTTAATTCAGCTTCATCAACATCCAACCCAACATATTTCAGATCTTTGCCGGAATACCGTTTTACAAAAACATCGGGATGGCATATCAATTTCATAGTATCAATGAATTTCAATCCATTTCCATGATCGTAATGCCCGTGGCTCAAAACCAAGTATTTGGTTTCGTGAATTGGAGAATCAAGAATTTGGGCGTTTTCCAGGAACAGATTGGTTTGCCCCGTATCAAAGAGTACTTTCTCATCAAAAACCACTAAATAGGACAGCCCATGTTCCGCTTTGCAAGTATTGGAAGCAACGTTATCGGTCAATACATAAATTTTTAACTTCATAATAACTATAGATTGTTAGAATATGAGATTTGAGATTTGAGACAAAGCGGAATACATAAATTAATAGCAAAATATAAATTTTTTTTTAATTATCTCAAAGTCAATATTTTACAAATATATATCAACAATTGTAATAAATTAATATAGTTAAAAAGTTAAACAACCTATTACAAATTAACTTATACTTTTTGTGTTTTCCATTTTCCTTTCTTAAAAAAGTACCAGGCCATTAAAGCCAAACTCGATTCAGCTATAACAATGGCATAAAAAACCCCATTTTCTTTAAAATCAGCAATAATGGCCAAAAAATAGGCCAAAGGAATCTCAATCATCCAAAAAGCAACTAAATTGAACAAAGTTGGAGTTTTGGTGTCGCCAGCTCCATTAAACGATTGAACCAATACCATACCCAACCCATAAAAAATGAACCCATAAGATATAATCCGGAGGCACTGTGAACCCAATCTAATTATTTCGGTTTCATGTGTAAATAGCTTTATAAAAAATCCTGGCATCGCGATAAAAGCCAAGCTTAAAACTCCCAAAAACACCATGTTTATCCGAGCTACTTTCCAAACCGATTTTTCGGCCCTTTCGGGATGTTTGGCTCCCAAATTTTGACCAACCAAAGTAGCGGCTGCATTGCTTAATCCCCACGATGGCAGTAATAAAAATATGATGATACGGATGGCAATGGTGTAAGCTGCCACAGCCGTACTTCCGAAATGTGAAATAATCCGCACCATGAAAATCCAACTGGTGGTTGCAATAATGGATTGAAATATTCCACCAGCCGAAATACTCAGCAGATGCCTAATTTTTATGAAATTAAATTGAATGTGGTGCCATCCCAATTTAATTCTGCTTTTCCCGCTGAACAGAATATAAAACTGGTATAAAACGGCTATTCCCCGGCCAGTAGTAGTGGCTACTGCCGCTCCTGCAACTCCCAATTCAGGAAATGGACCCAAACCGAAAATCAACAGAGGATCAAGAATCAGATTTATGCCATTGGCAATCCAAAGTACCCGCATGGCAACAGCGGCATCACCGGCCCCCCTAAATATTGCATTGTTTACAAAAAGCAACATTATAACCACATTCCCACCTAACATGATTGCCGTAAAAGAACTGTATTCGTTTATTATCAGCGGTGATGCGCCCATAATACGCAATAAATCTTTTGCATAAATAGCTCCCGGTATAGCAATAACTATTGCAACAATAAGTCCGGTAATAATGGATTGAACGCCTTCATTGGCTGCTTCTTTGGAATTCTTTTCACCAATACGGCGCGACACCAAGGCATTGGTTCCCATGGCCAGCCCAAAAGCAACGGCATAAATTAAAGTTAGTACCGATTCCGTAATACCTACGGTAGCTATGGCATCTGCGCCCAATTTGGATACAAAAAAAATATCAACAATAGCAAATACCGATTCCATAACCATTTCCAAAACCATGGGAATGGCCAATAATACTACGGCTTTATTGATGGAAATTTGTGTAAAGTCACGATCGGAACCTCTGATGGCTTCCGAAAAGGCCTGCCAAATTTTTTTTAATATTTGAAAAAAATTGCCTGACTGTAAATTTTTGGTTTTTGATATATATTTCTTAATCATCGTGTTTTTGTTTTATCTGTTTTTTGTATTTGAAATCTGAAACATTTTCAATCATACAAATTGATACTTGGGATGTTTCACTTAAACCCACATAAGTAAAGGCAGGGAATACAATATCTAATGTCTTCATAATAAAATCCTTCGATTTATTGATGGTTACTAATAAGTTGAATATGTGATTTTGATTTTTATACAAACCCTTTCCAACAAACTTTCTAGCAAAAGAAAGCGACAGGAGTCGTTGGTGTAGCCGATGGGTTTATTTTAATTTTCATACCTGCAAAATAAAGCCTTTTTTGAATACAAGCCAAATTATTTGAAAAGTATATTGGGATTACTAATTAATTAATGTTTTTGCATATATAGTGTATCTTTGCCGCTCAATAAAAAGATAAAATAACAATGAAATATTCATCCATCCTTTCAAATTTTAATATTACCGAATTAAATGAAATGCAAAAAGAATCTATTGAGGCAATCTCCCAGCCCAAGGATGTGATTCTGATTGCACCCACCGGATCGGGTAAAACACTGGGATTTCTGTTGCCTGTTTTACAACTGTTGGAAACTGATAATAATTCAGTTCAAGTGTTGATTTTAGTTCCGTCGCGTGAATTGGCCATTCAAATAGAAACCGTTTTTAAACAAATGAGCACAACTCATAAAATTAACTGCTGTTATGGTGGCCATTCCGTAGGAATTGAAGAGAAAAATTTAAAAGTTCCCCCTGCTGTTTTGGTAGGAACACCAGGACGGATTGCCCATCACTTGCGTCGAAAAAATTTAGAGCTTAACCATACACATACCTTAATACTTGATGAATTTGATAAATCGTTGGAATTTGGGTTCAAAGATGAAATGGAATACATTGTTCAAAAATGCAAACACCTTAAAAAAAGGATATTAACCTCAGCTACGGCATTAAAAAATATTCCCGAATTTGTTGGATTAACCGATAGCATTTCACTTAATTATACTACTGAACATGAGCAATTACAATCGTCACTGGTATTAAAATCAGTACAAGTGGTAGGTGATGATAAAATTGAAGCATTAATTCTATTATTGGGCAAAATAAACAATAAGCCAACTTTGGTTTTTTGCAACCACCGGGAAGTTGTCACCCGGATTTCGGAGCAGTTGACATTGTATAAAATTGAACATGGTTATTATCATGGCGGTCTGGAACAAATTGATAGGGAAAAAGCACTCATAAAATTGCGGAACGGCAGCATCAACTTTTTAATAACCACTGATTTGGCTGCCCGTGGTTTGGATATTCCCGAAATTGAAGCAATTATTCATTATCAAATGCCGCCCACTCAAGAGGTAATGATACACCGAAATGGCAGAACAGCCCGAATGAAAGCTGCCGGAACAGCCTACTTTTTGCTTGATATTGATGATTATCTGCCAAAGTTTTTAACTGTTACACCCGAACCGGAGTCTTTACCAACCGAAATGAAAATTCCTAGTCCTTGCGAATGGAAAACGCTTTATATTGGGGCTGGGAAAAAGGATAAAATCAGCAAAATGGATATTGTAGGAATGCTGATACAAAAAGGACAATTGAAAAAAGAAGAATTGGGTAAAATTGAGGTACTTGACCATACAGCTTATATTGCTGTAAAATCATCCAAAATTTTAAAAACCCTTCAAATGATTAAAGACGAGAAAATTAAAAACCGAAAATTTAAAATAGCGATTTCAACTTAGTATTGTGTCGGATCGCCGGACTCACTAGTACTGAGACTTCGGCGTGAGCTCAGTCGAACGCTTGTCGAAGTAAAACCGGCATTATATTAAGTTTATAAAAAAATAGTAACTATTCTTTGTTTACCAGTTGCACAAAACGAAAAAACCGCCTAGAGAGGCGGTGATCCTTGGATCGCCGGATTCCAAGCCGGCATTACTAAAATATTTACTGCCTAAAGAGGCGGTGATCCACTAATTATAAAGTTCATCTCTTTTGCCTTTCATCGATTCATCGGTGAGGTATTCTTCAAAAAGCATCAGTTTGTCAATTTGTCCATTGGGGCCTAATTCAATAATCCGGTTGGTTACTGTATTTATAAACTCATGGTCATGCGATGCCATAAGTATTTGACCAGGAAAATTAATCAGGTTGTTATTAAATGCCTGAATCGATTCCATATCGAGATGGTTCGTTGGATGGTCAAGAATCAGCGTGTTAGCTTTTGCAAGCATCATCTTTGCAATCATACAACGTACTTTTTCACCTCCAGATAGTACCGTACAGTTTTTGTACACTTCGTCGCCACTAAATAACATCTTGCCTAAATCGCCACGTAAGGTGCTTTCCAACGTATCGTTGGTAAATTGAGCTATCCAGTCAATTAGTTTAATTGGTTTAGTAAAGTATTCGCTGTTATCGAAAGGTAAATAAGCGTGGGTAATGGTTTGTCCCCATTTAAAAGTACCTGAATCGGGTTGCAATCGTCCATTAAGAATTTCAAATAATACGGTGAGCGCTCTGTTATCCCTGGAATGGAAAATAATTTTATCTCCTTTTTCCACATTGAAACTTAAATTTTTGAACATGACCACTCCATCAATAGTTTTACTCAAGTGTTCCACTTCAAGCACAATGTTCCCTGCTGCACGTTCCTGCTGGAAAATAATTCCGGGATAACGCCGTGTGGAGGGTTGTATGCTTTCGATATTGAGCTTTTCAATCATTTTTTTCCGGCTCGTAGTCTGCTTCGCTTTTTTAACATTGGCGCTGAAACGGGCAATAAATTCTTGTAGTTCTTTCTTTTTCTCTTCGGCTTTTTTATTCGATTGTGCCAACTGACGTGCTGCTAACTGGCTCGATTGATACCAAAAAGAATAGTTTCCGGAAAAAACCTCAACTTTTCCATGATCGATGTCCAAAATATCGGTACAAACATTATCCAAAAAATGTCGGTCATGGGAAACCACAATAACGGTGTTTTCAAAATTCGACAAATAGTTTTCCAACCACAAAACAGTTTCAAGGTCTAAGTCGTTTGTAGGCTCATCAAGTAGTAAATTATCAGGGTTTCCAAAAAGTGCCTGAGCTAATAAAACCTTTACTTTTTCTTTTCCATTCAAATCCTTCATTTGACGGTTGTGTATTTGCTCTTTAATTCCCAAACCACTCAGCAACATGGCCGCATCGCTTTCGGCGTTCCAGCCATTCATTTCTGCAAAGTGCGATTCCAAATCGGCTGCCCTCATACCATCGGCATCCGAAAAATCGGGCTTCATATAAATGGCATCTTTTTCTTTCATTACCTTATAAAGCTCGCCGTGTCCCATTATTACGGTTTCCAATACCGTAAACTCATCAAATTCAAAGTGATTTTGCTTCAAAACGGCTAACCGTTCTCCATGCCCTAATTGCACCGTTCCCGATGTTGAATCCAAGGTTCCTGCAAGCATTTTCAGAAAGGTTGTTTTTCCGGCGCCGTTAGCACCAATTACACCATAACAGTTACCGGGGGTAAATTTTACATTTACATCGGAAAATAGCGGTTTTTTATCGAATTGAATGGATAAATTTGAAACAGTAATCATAATATTCCTAGGCGTTAATTCTTCATTTTTAATTATTTACCTTTTAAAAGGCATCTCTTTTTGCGGGCGCAAAGATACTAAATAAAAAATGAATTCCATTTACCCTTTTTTAATTATAGAATTATTAGTTTACATTAATTAACATCAGTTCAATGTAAGCAAAAATGCTATAATTGCTTTTATTTTAAATGGAAAAGTGGGAAGGTTGCAGGGTAACAAGGTAGAAAGGTAGAAAGGTGGGAAGATTAAAATATAATTATTGAATTAAACCTAAGTTGAGTGATTTGAGTGTGATTCAGGAAACAAACACCACACAGCATATAATGGAACTGATTTAATTGAGTTTTCGAAACCAAAGTTTTTTGCCGAAATGCGAATGGCAAATTTGTAGTTGAATTGGTTCATATACTATGAAATAATCAAAATATTTTGACTATTTCATCCGTAAATAGTTTTTAGCTCATTGAATATCAATTGTTTCGTACGAATGGAACACCCCATGCAAATTTTCATCCGTTTTTGTGCAGTTTCCTGCATGGGGTTTTCATAGTATTTGATTAATGGTGAAAAACAAATAACGCCCATTTTAGATGGTCAAATCCTATAAGATCAGCTCCATCATTATCTTCCAAAAAATACAAAAGGTGTATCGGCAGAAATAACAAATTGTTTGAACCAATATGGAAATAAAAAGCCCCACCTTTTTACATTAAAACTGAATGGTATAAATAACATTTGGAAATATAGTCCATTGGTATGCTTTTTCAATGGCCTGTTTCCGGTCATCGTAGTATTCAAACACTACCGCCTGATAGTTGGTAATATTTTGGATATCAACCTTAAATTCATGAGTAGCTTTTTTTCTATCTCTGCGGTAACTAATTGAAAAATCTGCTTTTAATGCATTATCACCTCGTTGTTCGTTGTATTTATCCATAAAATAAACTGTTTTGCCTGCTGCTATTGATGCATCCAAATCAATGGGCGTGTAATACATACCACCTGCTATAGTAGCTTTTGCATTTAAAGCGATTGATCGGTTTTTACTTCGGTCACCAATAGGGAATTCTTTACCAATTAAAAAGTTTGATGCAAAATTTCCGTTAAAAGTTGAGTTGCGTTCCATACCATCGAGTGCCGTAAATTTTGACTCATATAACGAACCTGTTGCCAGAAAATAAAAACGATTAGCATAAAAACGTTCTAGGGTCAATTCCAATCCATAGTTTTTGCCAGTACCTTCGTTTACCAAGTCAACATTTACGTAACCCTCCATTTCGTTGTTTAAAACAAAAGGGCTACTTGGGTCATTTTCTACAGCTACATCATACAAATACTGGTAATAAACCTCCGATTTTAAATGCAGATTTTGCGAAAACTGATGTTTATACCCAACCACAACATGCATTGATTTGGCTAAATCGAGATTTTTATTTGGGGTTGTATAATTTCCATCGGTTGATTCTACAATGGCATTATAGGTTGAAAGGTTTTCGACCTTGCTGTGTATGCCAAAACCCAGTGAAAATGATTGTTGCGGGTTAAGCTGGTATTCCATTCCCAAACGGGGTTCAATGGATGAGCTATTGTTCAATAAGAATTGTAAATAATGCAATCCCGATACAAAAGTAACATCATCAGTTAATCGGTATTTCCAGTTAATAAATGCCTGAATTTGCCCTGCCCGTCCATTTGAATTTTGCATAGGAGTAAAATTACCATCACCTACAAGGTCATATTCCGAAAAAATATTGAATTGTAAATCGGTATAGGTAACTCCGGCTTTAATTCGGTTACGCGAATCTATTTTGCTGTTTATAATTGATGATATTTTCTCATTGGTATTAACAAATTTATCCCGATAGGCTACATATAACTCTCCATCATCAATTCTTGTTTTATACAAATTATTATTTTGAGTGCCCGAAACCGAGATGGTATTTTTAATGTACGTTTTATCATTAATTTGGTAAGTATGGGTTAGACCCGTTACACCCAGATTAGCCTCAAAATACGATGTTCGATGTACATAATCTTCATTGGTTTCATCGTATTCCTTTTGGTCGATACTACTTTTACCACCCAAACCAAATATGGTGAAATTCCCAGCTTTTTCAGTTGGCAGGTTTATTTTAAAAGAGATATCCTGATATTTGGGAACACCCATAAAATCAACCAATCCCAAATCATCGAGCAGTGCCAGTGATGAGTACCTGTAATTTACCAAATAGGAACCTCCATAACCCTTTTTTATGGGACCTTCAATAGTACCATCAAAACCCAAAGCTCCACCTGAAAATGAATATTCATGTTTTTCATTATTTCCGGCGCGTAGTTTCATATCAAAAACACCGGAATACGCATTTCCATACTCAGGCGAAAAAGCACCTGAAAAAAAGTCGGAATTGGCTAACATTGCACTATTTAGTGCATTTATTGGTCCTCCTGATGAACCTTCGTTGGCAAAATGGTTTGGATTTGGAATTTCAATACCCTCTAAATTCCATAGTATTCCTTTGGGTGAGTTTCCACGTACAATAATATCATTATTTCCTACCGGATTACTAATTACACCGGCAAAAGCTGAAACCATGCGGGCCGGATCATTAAACGTACCGGCATAACGCTTTGTCTCTTCTACAGTAAATACTTTGGCGCTTACCATAGCCATTTCGTTCAAGGCTTCCTGCTTACGGCGCTGTCCATTAACAACAATATCATCTAATTTTACAATTGATTCCACAATTTCAATATTTAAAAATGGCTCTTTACCTGAGCCTACAACAATATTAGGAACCGTTTTCTTTTCGTAACCCAAATAGGTTATTTGAAGCTCAATTCTGCCAACAGGCACCTTTTCAATTCTAAAATTTCCTTCCAAATCAGTGCTGGTGCCTATAACCGGATTCGAGCCCACAATAATTACATTGGCACCAATGATTGAAGTTTTTGAATCCTGGTCAATTACTTTTCCACGAACCGTCTGTTCGCTTAATAGGTTGAATTCCGCTTTGGTGTTAAAAGATAAAATGAATGCAAAGGATAAAATGATGCTGATTTTTTTCATGATTTTCATTTTTTGTAGATGGATTGAATAACTGGTTTAAGTTTATTTATGTTGAATGCTAAATTTGTTTCTTTGCATGGATGACAACTTTATAATAGTTTACCCCTATTGCTTAAAAATATTTTTTTTTAGAACCGCATGCCCACTGTAAAACCTGGATACAATTCTAATTTTGTTCCATCGGAATACAGTTTTGTATAAGAGGTATATGGGGCAATAGTTGAATTAACCGGTTTGCCTTCGCTGTTTTTTGTATCCGATACCACAGCATTTAGGGTAGGGCCACCAAAAACTTCCATGCCTGGTTTTAATTGAAATGAGGGTTGAATGGTAAGTTTGTTCCATAAATTTAAGTAATCGACAAACTCATTATTTTCGTTTATTTGGAAAGACTGTGCTTCAATTGCCAATTCAAATTTATCTGACAACCCGATGAGAGTCCCAATACCATAGCCAAACCCCCATAGCGTTTGGTGGTCATGCATGCCAATACCTGCCGAAATGATATTGTAAAAATTGCAAGTACCAGTTTTATAGCTGGTAATTCCATACAATGTTTCACTGGAGCTCACTTCTATTGTACGGTACCCGTTTTTTACTATGCTAAAAATGCCTATTGGTATGCCTTTTTCAAGAGAATCGACATAATTAAAAAAACCAATTTGTGTTCCCCTAAGTTGTTTAGTTACGTTAACAAAACCAGCCAGTTGAGCCCCTTTTAAATATCCGGTATTTACATTTACAAAACCTGCTGCTTGTACCCCATTCAAATCGCCAATGTTAGTGTTAACAAAACCGCTCACTTGCCCTACTGAATTTCCCATGGAATAATTTGCAAACCCAGCCCCCTGAAAACCGTCCAAGGAATCCATTACTACATTAACAAAACCGGTTAATTGAGCCCCTTTTGTCTTTTTTGTTACAGCATTTACAAAGCCTGAAAACTGCGCACCCTCAAATTCGCCAACCACAGTATTTACAAAGCCTGCAACTTGTATCGCCTTGGTATTATCAGTAACCGTGTTTACGAATCCGGCAAACTGGGCACCTTCCAATTTACCCTTATTAAAGTTTACAAAACCTGCCATTTGAACCCCATCGGTACATCCTAAGTCAGCATTTGCAAAACCTGAAAATTGGGCACCATTCAAATTTCCCCGTAACACGCTTACAAAACCCGTTGCTTCAAATGCATCAACTCCACCGGCATAACTTGCAAAAATATTAAGCGAAACATTATTTACTGTATTCCATGAATTCATGCCATTGGTACCCAATGGGGTAATTAAGCTCAATTGAAAAGGCATGGTGTCCATGGGTTCTTTTACCTGGGCATTCAAAACGGTAACAAAAGCAAATGCAATTGCCACTAAAGCTGATTTTAAATTATTTTTCATTTTATCGTTTTTAAAAGTTTGATTAATTGTTTTATTTATTGAAACTTGTTCCTTTGGCAGGATGACAACCTTAAAATGAAATACCCCTATGGAAAAAAAAATTTTCTTTTTAATTAAAGGGAAACCAGATCTATAAAAACTGAGTGATGAGTGAAATGTAGGTCGAGTTAATTATTGCCCTATTGGCGAAGATAACATAAGGACAATTTGAGAATGTGAATCAACAACTTGAACTAATCAATTTCAAAATATCAATAGTATTTAATTAAAACCTTAAGCGGTTGGTAGATAAATACATAACATAAAAGCAGTAAAATTCAGGATTAGATATAGTCTATTACCCCTCTGTCTGTCAACATCTCCCCTAGGCGTAGGGGAGAAAGTTTCAAATTAGCATTACTGCCAGGTCAATACATCTTCCCCTTCACAAGGGGATTCCGATAGCTATCGGAACGACAGGGGAAGGGGTATATAGTATAACAAACAAATTGTATGCAATTAGCTAGCGACCACTAAAACCTCAAGCCTGCATTAAGCCCAGCCCAAATCTGCAAACGGGTTTCTCCATAGGTTTCATCCCAAAAAGGATGGAATGCAAGGTTTTTATAATTCTCACTTTTCATTTGCGAAACATAAAAATTTACCGTAGGGCCGGCAAAAATTGCAAAATGTGGATGAAAACTATAATTATAGGTTGGTTTAAATTTTACAATACTTCCAATATCTTCCATTTTGGCATCCCTATCAATGACTGATGTGTAGCTAAAATCAAAATTTAGAGCATGGTTCTTTAAAATCGGTTTTTCAAAACCAACACCATAGGTAAAATTTGCAATATTCATAGCTCCCAACCCAATTCCAAAAATATTGTAAAACTTATTCAATCCTGTTTTAAAAGTTGCATTGGCGTAAAAAACCTCATCGGTCGATAGCTCAAAAACATGATATCCTTTGCGTACAAAACTAAAAAATCCAATAGGTACGCCTGATTCAACGGTATCACAGACATTAACCAGGGCCAATTGCAATCCATTTAGCTTTTCCGCATAATTGAATAACGATGATATTTGCACCCCTTTGTTTTCATGCAAACAAAGGTTAGCAAAACCAGCCAACTGAGCGCCTGTAACCGATGTTCCATAATTTACAAAACCAGCTAATTGAGCAGCGGTAACATTTAATCGTGCCACATTAACAAACCCGGCCATTTGAACACCGGTAACACTGTCGCAATAGTTAACAAATCCACCTAATTGCGCCATACCAATATTCCCGTATGCAACGTTTAAAAAACCTGCTGCCTGAACCCCATTAACATTCTTACTTAGATTTACAAAACCCGCTAATTGAGCTGCATTTACATCGCCAAAAGCAACATTTACAAAACCAGTGGCTTGTAAACCGCCAATATTTCGGCCATAGTTAACAAAACCGCTTAGCTGAGCCATTTTCACATCTTTAAACGCAACATTAACAAAACCCGTGACTTGCACCCCATCTACATTCTGGGTAGTAACATTGTTAAAGCCCGACACCTGTGCCCCATGCATTTCTCCATTTAGTGTATTTTGGAAACCCGCAATTTGAGCACCAGTAACGGAACCATTATTAATATTAAAAAACCCGGCGAGCTGCGCGCCTCTGGTATCCTTCCCTACAATATTTCCAAAACCTGCAATTTGCGCTCCTTTTACATGGTTTTGGACAATATTTACCATACCTCCAAGTTCAAAACCCTCAACACTTCCTGTATAACCCGCCAAGACATTTAATGACAAATTGTTTGTTTTGGTTCCACTTAACGTTAAATCGCTACCTAGAAAAGGTAAAAACGATACTTGCATTGTTGCTCTTTCTGTGATGTTTATGTTTTTGGCTGTTGTAATAGCCTCATCGGGCACAAGCCAAGTTACCAGTTGTCGCGACTCCAAATCGTGTTCAAGAATAGTGGTTTTAGTTTGTATTTTTAGAATTTCAGTTTGCCGGGGTTTAAGTGAAATATCAATTTGTACCGAATGGGTAGGCCTTATCAAAATAATAGAATCGAGATATCCGTAACGGCAATAGGTTATTCCTTTTATTTGCCTGTCGGATGTCACCACCATGGAATAATATCCCTTGATATTGGTTATGGCCAATATTTTACCCTCTACTTCATACACAGTAGCATTTTGGAGAACCATTCCATTGGATGCATCAAACAAATACCCTGAAATTGTATAACCTCCAATTCCAAGTTTTTTGTTCAATTTTAATTCACTGTTTTTCTTATCCTCATTCGACAATAAAATAATATGGTTCCCAACAACTTTATAGCGCACCCGTGTTCCAAATAGTTGGTTCAATGCCTTTTCAACAGTCTTATTTTGCACTTTCACCGAAACCAAGCTATCGCCACTAAAAAGGTCAGAATTATACGAAAAATTGAATTTCCCTTCCTCACTTATCCTAACAAGGGCTTGTTCCAGAGGAATATTATAAATTGCTAATGAAATTTTTGAAGACAAATGATTGGTTTGAGCCACTAAACCATTTACTCCAAACAGAAGGAAGAACACTAAAAGATGATGCCTATGAATCATACTACTCAAGGCATCCATTTCCTTTCAATAAATACAGTTGGTTTTCATGCGATATTTCCATCGCAAACGAATCCGCAATCAGTTGCAATATTTCATCGATGGTATTGTTTGAAAAAGTTCCTGAATATCGGCATTCACCCACTCCCGGATTTTGTAGTTGAATGGATACCTTATAATATTTTTCAAGTACCTCTGTAACTTTATAGAGGGGCATCTGCAAAAACACGAGGGTGCTGTCCATCCAGAAAAATTCATCGGCCGAAGGCTCTTTCACCACCAACTGAGGCTTCGACGATCCTTTTAACAGGGTGCCCGTTTTACCCGGTGTAATAAACACCGATGACGTATCACCCGATATACTGTCAATACTATACAATTGCACTTTTCCGGACAGTACACTTACCTGTAAGTCATGGTCGGTGTAGCTTTTTATTTGAAACGATGTACCCAACACTTTAATTTTTGCATTCCCGGCACTGACAATAAAAGGTTGCTTTGGGTTGTGGGTAACTTTAAAAAAAACTTCTCCTTTTAATTGAATCACACGCTCATTCTTACTAAACCGTTCCGGATAAGTAATCTGGGAATTCAAATTCAATGCAATGGTGGAACCATCGGGCAATACTTTTTTTACAATGGAATCGTTACTAGCCAACGTTTTTATGGTTCCTGTTTCAATGTTATAAGTAACCAATTGGAATACCCCAAACGAAATGAGTAAAACCGCGGCAATGGCAGCAATGAATCGAATGGTTTGCTTACTATTTAATGAAATAAGTTTTTCGGTTTCCTTTTTTTCAAATCCGTCAATTCGTGCCGATAACTTTTCCCAAGCTTGCTTCTTATCAATAGCAACAGGTTTTGGAGTAAGTTTTCCGGTTTCAGCCCAAATCATTTCCAATTCATCGAGCTGTTTCTGGTTTTCGGGTGATTTCTTCATCCATGCTAATACATGCTGCATCTGTTCGGTGGCTAATTCCCCCAAAAGAAACTGCATTAGCAGCCGTTCGTCGATATGTGGATTGTTCCCGTTCATTATTTTCTGAAGTAATGACAAATTAGAAGTTGTTTACCCCTATTCCTGTTTAAAATATTTGTTGATGCAATCTATTTTTAATTCTATTCCCGAAAAAAATGTCCGAAAAACAAAATCAACCAAGGCATGTAATCCTTTAGTTCTTCGCGCAAATACTTTAAGGCGCTTCCCATTTGATTTTCTACTGTTTTAACTGATATTCCCAATTTTTGGGCTATTTCAAGGTATTTTAACCCTTCGTACCGGCTTAAAATAAATATTTTTCTCCTCTCCATTGGCAATTGATCAATGGCTTGCCGTATTTTTTGCTCCAATTCCGTCACCACCATCGAATCATCCGCCGACCGCTCTTCCATTTGAATTATTCGCTCATTTTGTGCTTTATATCCTTCGCGGATGCTAATGTGTTTAATTACATTCAAACAGCTATTGCGCACAGCACGGAACAAGTATGATTGGTAGGATGAAGTTATTTCAAGGCTTTCACGGTTGACCCATATTTTAAAAAAAACTTCCTGAACCACTTCTTCTGAAGCTTCCAACTCTTTTAAAAAATTGTTGGCATAAGCACACAAATTGCTGTAATGCAAATTAAAAAGCTCTTCGAATTGGCTTCTGCTTAAACAATCTATTTTACTATGTGATTCTAAAGTTTCCACTACTTGGTACTAATCAGTTATGGCAAAAATATAAAAATGCTGACTGTATAACTTTCCCGATTTATTCCTTTACTATTTTCTGAATAATTGGTTCTCCTTCACTTGAATATAGTAGCAGCATGTAAATTCCAGCCAGTTGGTTCGATATATCTAAAGTCGCCTCTTTTCCAGAATGTACCAAAACACCATTCATGGAGTACAATTCAACGTATTTCAATGAATTCCCTTGAATGGTTAGCAATCCTGTGGTAGGATTTGGGTAAACAATAAAACCACTTTCAGCATTTTCAGAAACACCTGTAGTTTTAGGCACCCAATCAATAGCTATGGATGAAAAGCTTGGTTTATTTGCGGGAGTAAGCGTTATAGGTTGTAAACCTTTAGTAAAAGTGAAGGAACTAAAATTTCCTGTAGCATTCTTATCAGTAAGTTCCATCCAAAGTACATAATTGCCATCGGCAACAATCGTTCCCGAAACATTGGTGCCGTTCCATGTACACGATTTTTTACCATGATTGGATTGAGTAGCACCAGTAATAGCATCTACTTTATTGAATGCGCTCCCGGTATTGGTGGTACTCAATTCCCAAGTATTTAAGTGGGTTTTCCTTTTTTCGCCATAAGCCAGCAAGGTTTTTACAAAATTGCCCGACTCTGTTTCAATCCAAATAGCCACTATATGCTTGGGCGCATAATTTCCCCCGGTGGAACTGGTAGTTGTTGAAACTGTCAAGGTTCCATCGGTGGATTGTGCGTGAATTGTAATTATGGTTGTAATTAACAAAATAGTTATCAAAAGTAAGTTTTTCATTATATAAGTTTATAAGTGAATAATTGCTAAAGATATTCTTATTTTCTATCCGTCCAATTTTGATTGGGTTTTACAAATTTTAGATTCTAAAAATTTATGCGATATAAAAACATGGGGAAGAACCCTTGTTGATATACATAATCAATATCATTGGTATCGGGATTGTAGGTTTTGGAATACACGTTTTGGTGATTGGTTAGGTTGGTAAAATCAACGGCCCATTCCTGAAAAAAACGTGGATTATTGTTTTTCAATGATATTCTGAAATCGAGCCGGAAGTAATTCTTTTCTCTTTCCGAAAAAGCCAAATTATCATCGTAAACCTCTTCCCCTTTTGCCTTGGAGGCTTCCTCATCTAAATAATAATTCCGTTTACTTCCACTAAAAGTGATTTTTGCGTTGGCATCAATGGAAAATTTATCGTTAATTTTATATTCATACCCTCCCAATACATTTGTAACATAGTTAGCCGCAAAAGCAGTATGTCTTTCAATATGTTCGCTGCCAGTGTACCAGGAATCGAATAACGAACCTGTGAATAAGAAATACCAATTGTGACTCAGATATTTTTCCAGAGTAATTTCGGTTCCATAATTCTTTCCTGTTCCCAAATTTACCAAACTATCCACCCGGCTCAAGTGAAATGAAGCTCCTTCGTTCAACATTGAAAAATTGGAGGGCCTTTCCGTAACCGGAACATTAAATAACTGTTGATAATATCCTTCAACTTTTAGAAGCAGGTTTTCGCCAAACAGATGATCATATCCAAAAACCAGGTGCTGTGCTTTTGTAAATTCGAGCTGTGTATTGGTTTGCCATGTTTGCCTGGTTGCGGTATCGGTTGTTATTACAAAATAGTAAAACATAGGTTGCATTTTACTGTGTAAACCATAACCAATGCTTAATTTGTGGGAAGGTGCAGGTTCATAAACAATTCCGGCACGGGGCTCAAACGAATAACTTTTATTGTATGTAAATTCCTGGAAATAAACACCCGTATTTAAAGTAATTTGATTCGTAAACTTATGCTGCCATTGCAAATAGCTCTGAAAAACGCCTATTCCGTCTTTTGATATTTGGGTTAAGTGCTGATAAAATTCACTATTGGGAAGTTTGTGCAAAAAACTGTCCTGGTAACTGATATTGTGGCTTTCATAAGCAATACCTGCCGTAATAAAATCTGTACTCGAAAGCTTGCTGGAATAACGGGTTGATGCAGTAGTTATATTTTCAGTATTTTCTTCACCATAAAACAATTGTGTGTGTTTCTCAAAGGCAGTATCAATTCCCTGAGGAGGAAGAATTGGGGTAAACCAAGCCGAGTCGATTTTGGTTTGCACCTTAGTGCCAGAAAAGGATAAAGTACTATACAAATAACTCATTTTGGTTAAAAACAATTGATGCGATACCCCATGAATCATTAAATCGGAACCATTATAAGTATCGGTGCTGTATAAGGTATTGTATTTGGCCGAATTCTGCATTTCGGAGGCAATCATCTGAATATAGCTCCTGCCACCAATGCCAAAAAACGAGAAATTACCAAATCTTTGATTGGGGATATCTACTTTATAGGTAACATCGTAATATTCGGGAATGGCGCCTTCGGCAACATCGAAACCCAATAAATCCATTACTTCCAAAACAGAATATCTACCCGATACCATATAAGAACCTTGCTGCTTTTTCGATAATGGGCCTTCGGCCATCAATTCAAAACCATTAAAACCTACTTGGCCTGTAAACTCATGTTTTTGGTTGTTTCCGCTGCGCATCTGCAAATCAAAAACACCCGATAGTGCGTTGCCAAATTCGGCAGGAAATGCCCCGGTAAAAAAGTCGGAATTGGTTAAGGTATTGTTATTCAAAATACTTACAGGCCCTCCGGAGGCTCCACTGGCTCCCCAATGGTTGGGGTTGGGAATATTAATTCCCTCAAGCCGCCATTGCAACCCGGTGGGTGAATTTCCTCGGATAACAATATCGTTCCGGTCGTCGCCAGCACGCGAAACCCCGGCATAATTGGCTGCCATACGCGCCGGATCGCCCAAACTTCCTGCATAACGCTCTGTTTCGGCTACCGAAAACGAGCGAGCACTAACCGAAGCCATTTTATTAAGGGTTTCGCCTTTTCGATACCCCTTCACTACAATTTCATCGGTGGTAATTACTTGCTCTTCCAGTTCAACTAAAATAACTTTTTGTTTACCCGAGGTAATATCCAAATCGCGGATTACTGCTGTTTTATATCCTAAATAGCTTATTACCAAGGTTTGTTTGCCAACAGGGATTTGATGGAGCTCAAATTCACCTATTTCGTTGGTTGCGCCTCCAATCATGGGATTTGAATTATTAAGAACCACATTTACTCCCACTAAAGGGTATTTACTTTCCTTGTCAATCACTTTTCCACGCACGGTTTGAACCAATTGTGCATTAGAAAATACAGCCCAAAGAAAAAGTACGCCTGTTAAAATTGTCCTTTTCATTTACATTCATAATTCTGGTTAAAACTTGAAAAACAGACAAATTTATAAGAATTATGGTTGCTAGTAGTAAAAATAAAAAGCCAGAAAGAAAAATATCCTTCTGGCTCTGTATTGTAGTAGGTTCTTCTTATTTTTTTGCTGGCTCAGTGGCAGGAGTTGTTGCTTTGCCATCGGTTGATTTTGCACAACAACCTGGTTTAGCTTCAGCGCTTTTGCCATCACATTTCTTAGAACAATCGGCCGATTTTGTTTTGCAATCAGCCTTTTTTGTTGAATTACAGGCAGCTTTGCCGTCAGCTGATTTGGCTTTGCAATCAGCACAAGTGCAACCTGCCGCACAAGGTTTATTATCATTATCAACAATAGTAATCTGTAATCCATTATCAGCAATTACGTTAGCTGCTGAAGCTGAAATACCCATTCCGGCTATAAAAACAAAACTCAATACAAATGCTATTCTTTTCATGATTTTAATTTATTAGTTAAACATGCTTCAAAAATAAATCAATTTAATTTTACATTAAGTTATTAACTTGTTATTGCCTTGTTAATTAGTTGTTAAACTGCTTTTCAACGATTTTTTTTGCCTTATTTTGCATTCATAAACAAGGTATATGAAAAACCGCACACGGAATTTAATCATACTGGTCATTATATTTCTGATAAGCTTAATAATTATCCAATTTGTTTGGATTTTTAAGGCTGCTGCCAATCAGGAAAAGCAATTCGAATTTACAGTGGTGGCGGCAATGAATAAAGCAGTGGCTGAATTCAACAAACAAAATGCCGTGTGTTCAAAAGTAACCAGTAGTTTTAACCAAAAAGGTTTTACCTGTTGTGAAAAAAAACACTTGAGCCTTGACCATTGGAATTTTCTTGACTCTATTATTAAATCGGAATTGGCTTACAGCAAAATATGTTTGGCTTATGAATTCCAATTGAGTACGGTACCGCATCCCCATAAAATGGACAAAAAAGAAGAGTCGCGACATAAGTGTTTTACTATTAAATCGAATTTAACTACCCCTGCCCAAGAAAGCATTTGGCTGCACATTGCATTCTCGGGAAGGAATAAATTTGTTTTTGCTCAAATTGGATGGCTTTTCATTATCAGCATCTTGTTAATTGTAATGACCATTATAGCCTTTATACTTATTTTTCGATATTATTTACAAGAAAAAATGCTGGCCAACGACACCCGTAATTTTATAAATAATCTTACCCATGAATTCAAAACACCCCTGGCATCGATACGGTTAGCTAACACCAGGATTACCAAAGAACCCGATTGTGCGGCTAAACTGGAACCTTATACCCGCATTATTAAGCAAGAAAACGATAAGCTGGATTTGCATATAAATTACCTACTCGATATTTCGAGACTTCAAAAAGGAAAAATGCCCATGAACTTTGACCGGTTGGATTTACACAATCAAATTTTACAACAATCAAATTCTTTTAAACTCCTTATTGATGAGCTGAATGGAAAAATGACCATGGAACTTATGGCAGAAAAACATCAGGTTTTAGCCGATTGTTTTCATATTTCAAATATGCTCAATAATTTATTCGATAATGCTTGTAAATATTCTCCGCTGCCACCTGAAATAAATATTAAAACATATAACAAAAATGGTTGGATTGTAATTGCCATTTCCGACAAAGGGTTGGGTATTGAAAAAACAGACCAAAAAACTATTTTTCAGGAATTTTCAAGGGTTAATACGGGTAATATCCATAATATAAAAGGATTTGGACTTGGATTGTCGTATGTATGGCAAATTGTGGAATTACATAAAGGTAAATTGCACCTTGAAAGCAAATTAGGCGAAGGAAGCACCTTCTTTATTGAACTACCGTGTAATAATCAGTAACATGATAAAAAAAACACCCACCCGGATATTGTTGGTTGAAGATAACCTGAACCTTGGCTTTTTAACCGCCGAATTGTTGGAGACCGAAGGTTTTGAAGTTAAACTTTGCCGTGATGGTGAATCGGGAGTAAAAGCCTTTGAAGAACTCGGATTCGATTTTTGCATTCTTGATATTATGCTTCCCAAAATGGATGGCTTTCAAGTGGCAACTGAAATAAGAAAAAACAGTCCCAACATACCAATCATATTCCTTACCGCAAAAAATTTAAAAGACGATAAGTTCAAAGGATTTGATTTAGGTGCCGATGATTATATTACCAAACCATTCGACGAAGATGAACTACTTTGGCGCATCCACGCAATACTAAACAGAACTTCGGTTACAATTCCAACAACTCAAAACCAGATTATGATTGGGAAATTCTGTTTTGAACCACCAAACCAATTATTGGTAATTGATATAACAGAGCAGCGGCTTACCGAACGCGAAACCAAAGTTTTGGAAGTGTTGTGCCAGAATCAGGGAAACATTACCCGACGCGAAGATTTGTTGGAAAAAATATGGGGCGAAAACGACTATTTTGCCGGTCGTAGTTTGGATGTTTTCATAGCCAAACTCCGAAAATATCTGAAAGCAGATCCGGATGTTACCATAGAAAACGTGCCACGGGTAGGTTTTTTATTAACGGTGAATCATTAATAAACCACAACAACCCCTAATTCTTTTAACTTACCAATATCCTTAGGTAAAACTGGATTTCCTATAAGATTAACAAATTCCAAGGCTTTTAACCGAAATAGAGGAGTTATATCCTGCACTTTATTGTTTGATAAATCGAGTACCCGCAAATTATTTAGGTGATATATTGAATCAATATAATGTATCTGATTCGACCCCAAATATAATTCCTGAATATGGATGCAAGGTTCTAATCGTGTGATATCAAAGATGGAATTGTACGGTAAGTCAAGTACTTTAACGTAGGAGCAAAACTCAATTCCATCCAAATCTTCAATTTCATATTCGGCCATTTCAATCTCTTCCAAATCCTCGAGCAGGTGAACAGGGAAGTCAATATATGTCGGCCCATAAATCTTTCTTTTCAATGCCGATAAAAAACTACCATCGTAGGCCGATTCTTCGGAGTCAAAATATGGGTTTTCATCTGGGTTTTCTTCATCATACCATCGGTTTACATTACCATCTTCTTCTTGAACCATAAAATAATCATCGCTCACCGGATGGTAATTCCAGCCATACTCAGCTTCAAACTCATCGGGAGCCAGCAGTTCATTGTTTTGATAATCTCCTATGGCATCTATTGTTGATAAAACAGGTAAAATATAAGCAAAATTATTTAGGGCTTCCGGATGTTGGCAAGCGTGTATCAATCGATGGTATTCCGTTACCTTATCAGGATGAAAAAGCATGATTAAACGCGAAAACAGCCGGGAGCTTTTTTCCTCTTCCATCGGACAGTAATCATTCACTATCCGCACTATTTTTTGCAACGCCGGAAGATTCTTCTTTTTGTGTAAATGAATAATCTTTGCGGTAACATGGTTTAAATTTTCTACCGAATAAGCATTAATAAGCGTTAATGATAAATTGCTTTCGTTCATCAAAAATTCTATTGCGGTATAACCCTATAAAATTTGCCGTTTTCTGCTTGAGCAATTACAACCTCTGTAATTGATTTATTGGTTAAGTCAAATCCAATTTCCATGAGCCGTTCAAAACGGTCCTTACTAAGTTTTCCTGATTTGTAAACCCTGATTTGTTCGCTTCTCCACCCCGACAATGATACATATTTTTTGTTGGTAGGAGTATAAAAGTGACCATGTTCAGCATGGAATTCCACTAGCTGGTTAAGTTTTATTTCCCATAAATGATCAGACACATCCCATACAAAATGCACATGGTTGAGTTTACTAATTTTGTCATCCTCCAATTTACCATCCACACGTAACCGCCTTTGTTTGTGCACCCACGGGGCAAGTTCAGGGTATTTTTTAAAATCGATTGGAACCCGGGTATGCTTGTTTTTTTCATAAAATTTCAGCAGTAATTTGAATTTACCGTCCCAATCGCCTACCCTAGGTGTCCAATTAAAACCGGCCTTTTTCAATAAATTGCGATGTTCTTTGGGTAACTTATCCTTAATCACACGTTGGCGAACTACCCAATTACCTAAACCAACTCCTTTAAACTTGTCGCGGGCTGGTACATCTACATGGCCATATTTGGCTTTATATTCCAGCAAAACCATGAAAATCTTCAACCATTCTTTTTGGTAATTTTCCATCCGCTTGGCAAGTCCATTATCACCTTTGGGTTTTGCTTTTACGGGTTTTACCTTTGCCGATTTTGCTTTTATTGTTTTTGCTTTTGCAAGTGTTGCCTTTGCGAGGTTTTCTTTTACCGGTTTTGCTTTTACCGGTTTTGCACTTTCGGGATTTGCCGTTGCAGATTTTACCTTTGCAGGTTTTACCTTATCTTTAATTTTTATTTTCTACATTTTTGAATAGTATTATATCACAAAAGTAAACATTTTATTCTATTTTACAGGCTGTATTCAATTATTAACAAGGCCTTTATTTAAAAAAAACTTTAAACCTTCCATAACATTAACTAATTACAGTTGCCATTCATATTATACTACAATTTCAAATATTAAAATGATTTCTTTTTCCACCAAGTTATAAGGGTAACTCTATTAAATATTCAATATTCAATATTCAATATTAAATATTCAATATTCAATATTAAATATTTTCGGTCAATTTGTTTTAAATTGTCGTTATAAACCATATATTTGTTTCGATTTGATATGAAAAAACACATACATATACCAGCCCAATCTTCAGCCCTCTTTTTGAGAGGATGCGTTGCAAGTTTTAACGTGGTAACCGTAACAGCAACCATAACAGCCACGGCTATTACATCAACCCCTTGGTGGGGGTAGTTATAATAGCAAAATCCGACCGTTGTGATATGTATTTAAAATCATCCATTTTATTAATCCGTTTATTATGATCGTACTAAAATTCGGTGGAACCTCAATAGCCGATGCAAAAAGAATAAGACAAGTTTCGTCCATTATTGACCAATATAGCGATAAAAGGAAACTCACCATAGTGGTTTCAGCCCTATCAGGAATTACCAATATGTTGGAGGAAAGTGGGAAACAAGCTTTACAAAACGACAAAAAGTACCTAGAAACCATCAAAGAAGTAGAGGATCGGCATTTTGAAATCATCAACCAATTGGTGGATCCAAAAAACCGCAGCGAAATAGCCGCCCACATTCAGTTGTTGTGTAACGAGGCTGAAGAAATATGCCAAGGTATTTCCATTTTGAATGAATATAACGACCGTTCCAAGGCTAAACTGTTGAGCTTAGGTGAACGAATGTCGTCAGGGGTTATAAGCTCTGCACTCAACCATTTGGGCCACCGGAACCAGTTGCTCGATAGCCGTAACCTGATAACTACCGACAGCACCTACTTATCGGGAAAAGTAAATCACAAACTATCATTGGAGCAAACCCTTGCTGCATATAGCAATATTGAAGGAATGGTGGTTCTTTCCGGATTTATTTCCAAAAACGAAAAAGGGGAAGCCACAACTTTGGGACGGGGAGGTTCTGATTTCACTGCTGCTCTGTTGGGTAATTACCTGAATGCAGAACGAATCGATATTTGGACCGATGTGAATGGCATGTTAACTGCTTCGCCGCAATTTGTTTCATCGGCTTATACCATTCCGACTTTGAGTTACGAAGAAGCTATGGAGCTTTCGCATTTTGGGGCAAAGGTTATTTATCCGCCCACCATTCAACCGGCAATGGAAAAACAAATCCCCATACGGATAAAAAACACCTTTGAACCTGACCATGAAGGTACGTTAATAGGTCCCAATCCGATAACGAATGGCCACAATGTAAAAGGTTTTTCTTCCATCGATACCATTTCACTAGTAACCATTTCCGGTAGTGGTATGATTGGTGTACAGGGCATTGCCATGAGGGCTTTTAAAGCTTTGAGTCACGCCCATGTGAACGTTATGTTTATTACCCAATCATCGTCGGAACACACCATTTGCGTGGGGGTTAACAGCCAAGAAGCTCCCGAAGCCTGTCGTTCCATTGACGAAGAATTTGAAAACGAGCTAGCCCGCAAAAAAGTGAACCCAGTTTCATTCGAAGATAAGTTGACCATAGTTGCTATGGTTGGCGACAAAATGAAGGAAAGCGTAGGTGTTGCCGGTAGGGCATTCAAACTATTGGGCGACAATGGCATCAACATCCGCGCTATTGCCCAAGGCGGAACCGAAAGGAACATTTCCATGGTTATTGCCGAAAAAGATACCAAAAAGGCATTGAATGTATTGCACGACGGATTTTTTCTCTCAAAATACCGAAAAATTCATTTATTCAACATTGGTATTGGCACGGTGGGTGGAACCATGCTAGAGCAGTTGAAAGAACAGGCTGGTTTCTTGAAGGAAGAATACGCTATTGATATACGGTTAGCGGGTGTTGCCAACTCAAAAAAAATGCTTTTCAATTCCAAAGGCATTTCATTGGAAAGTTGGAAACAGGATTTGCTTTCGCATGGCAAGCCAATGGATTTAACTGTTTTTATTGCCAGCATGAAGGAACTCAACCTGCGAAACAGTATTTTTATTGATAACACCGCTTCCGATGTAGTTGCTAAAATATACCAGAACATTGCAGAACTAAACATTCCGGTGGTAGCATCGAATAAAATAATGGCATCATCGCCGTTAAGCCAAATGGGCGATTTTAAAAAGGAAATTAAAAAAAGGGGACTCAAATTCCTTCATGAAACCAATGTGGCTGCTGGTCTTCCAATTTTAAAAACCATTGAAGATTTAGTGGCATCGGGCGATAAAATATTAAAAATACAAGCGGTGCTTTCGGGCAGTTTGAACTATATTTTCAATAACATCAGTTCAACCGTTTCCTTTTCGGAAGCCGTAATTCAGGCCCGCCAAAAAGGACTTACCGAACCGGATCCATCCATCGACCTGAGTGGTTTGGATGTACGCCGTAAAATATTGATTTTGGCCCGTGCCAGCGCCTATCCATTGGAATTGGAGCAGGTTTCAAAGAAGGACATCATCCCTGAAAAGGAATTGCAATCAACCTCTTTTGACGAATTGCTTAAAAACCTGGAAAAGAACAATGCCCTTATCGAGAAAATAAGGATACAGGCTGCCGCTGAAAACAAAAAACTCCGTTATGTGGCCGAATTCAGCGATGGAGTGGCACAAACCGGTCTTCAGGCAGTAGATGCAAGCCATCCGGCCTATCATTTGGATGGTATGGACAACATTATTTTGCTGTACACCCGCAGGTACCACGAACAGCCTTTGGTAATTAAAGGTGCCGGCGCCGGTCCCGGTGTTACGGCATCGGGCGTTTTTGCCGATGTGATGCGCTTGGCCAATTTATAAATTTGAATTGTTAAAGAATGTCGATGAATCGTATAAAAGCTTTTGCCCCGGCTACAGTTGCTAATGTTTCCTGTGGATTCGATGTACTGGGTTTTGCTCTGGATAAGGTTGGCGATGTGTTGGAACTGGAACTGTTGCCAAACCAAACCATTATAATCGATCCCATAATTGGCCCCGGCAACTTATCAACCGAACCCGAAAAAAACATTTGCGGAGTGGTTGCCAAAGCCATGTTGGAAGCTATGGATAGCAAACAAGGATTGCGAATGAAATTAACCAAAGGGGTTTTACCAGGCAGTGGGCTAGGTTCCAGTGCTGCAAGTGCCGCTGTAACAGCCTTTGCCGTTAATGAGTTGTTCCATAAACCTTTTTCGGAAAAACAATTGGTGGAATTTGCTATGCTTGGCGAAAAACTGGCATCGGGCACAGCCCATGCCGACAACGTTGCCCCTGCCCTATTGGGCGGATTTACGGCCATCAGAAGCTACGACCCGTTGGATATTATTAAAATTCCGGTTCCCGATGAATTGTATTGCACGGTAATCCATCCAAAAATTGAAGTGCGCACCGAACTTTCCCGGAACATTCTAAAGAAACAGGTGGAACTGAAAATTGCCATTAAACAATGGGGCAATGTGGCCGGATTGGTAGCCGGTTTGTACAGCAACAATTATGAACTGATTGGCCGGTCGCTTACAGATTACATTATAGAACCGGTACGGTCGAGGTTGATTCCCGGATATTACGAGCTTACCCAATATGCACTACTGGCTGGAGCATTGGGCTGTGGCATTTCCGGTTCGGGGCCTTCGGTATTTTCGTTGAGCAAAGGACTAACCACCGCCCAAAAAGTAGCTGAGGCATTCAACGAAAAAGCCACGCTGCTTGGGTTGCCCTTCGATATTTATATTTCGAAGATTGCTGTTAGTGGTGCAAGGGTTGTAGAGATATAAGACGTGAGACGTGAGACGTGAGATAACTAGCTAATAAACCAATAAACTATGAACTATTTTAGTCTAAACGATAAATCCCATCAAGTAAGTTTTGCCGAAGCAATTGTAAACGGATTGGCTCCGGGTAACAGCTTATATTATCCATCGGAAATTCCGGTGTTTGAGCCCGGATTTTTTTCCAGCATGGATAAATTGACTTTGCCGGAAATAGCTTTTCACGTATTGAAGCCTTATGTGGCAAACGATTTATCGGATTCCGTGTTAAAAAAGATAACCAAACAGGTTTTTGATTTTGAGATTCCATTGGTTGAGGTGCAACCCAACATTTACTCATTGGAACTATTCCATGGCCCCACCTTGGCTTTTAAAGATGTGGGTGCCCGGTTTTTGGCGCAATGTATGGCGCAAATCAGTAAACACCGGAAGATTCGTGTTTTAGTGGCTACAGCGGGTGATACCGGAAGTGCCGTGGCCAATGGTTTTCTGGGAATTAAGGGAAACGAGGTGGTAGTGCTTTACCCAAAAGGAAAAGTAAGCGAACTGCAACAAAAACAATTTGCCACTTTGGGGCAAAACATCCACCCAATAGCCATCAATGGCACCTTCGACGATTGCCAGCGATTGGTGAAAACGGCCTTTTCCGATATCAGCATTAACAAACCCATGAATTTGACTTCGGCCAATTCCATTAACATTGCCCGATGGATTCCCCAATCGGTTTACTATTACTGGGCTGTGGCTCAGTTGGGAAAAACCGGTAAAAAAGTGGTGGTCTCGGTTCCCAGTGGTAACCTGGGGAATATTTCAGCGGGATTGTTGGCTCAAAAAACAGGGCTACCCATTCATAAATTTATTGTTGCCAGCAACCAAAATAACATTGTACTCAATTACCTTAAAACAGGCGAATACCTTCCCAAACCCAGCATCCAAACCATTGCCAATGCCATGGATGTGGGTGATCCGAACAATTTTCCGCGCGTTATGCAACTGCACAACAACCAATTGGCAGAAATGAATGCCAACCTTACCGGCTATTCCTACAGCAATGACCAAATCAAGAATCTCATAAAACAATGCAAATCGGCCAACCATTACCTGCTCGACCCACGCGGCGCCACCGGATATGGTTCGTTGCTTGATTACCATTTGTCGGCTGATGAATTAGGTATCTTCCTGGAAACCGCCCACCCGGCAAAATTCCGCGAGGAGGTGGAACCCATTATTGGCGAAAAACTCGTACTTCCTAAAAAACTGCAGGAATTCGACCAACGGACCATAAAAACCGATGAGCTAGATGCCGATTACGATTCGTTTAAAGTGTATTTATTGGGTATGGGGTAGCTTTAGAAGCAGTTTATCTAAGTGATCTATTTTCATCGTTCATCTTAATCGGGTCTTGTCGGCAATCAAAAACATCCGTTATCAAAATACCTTCTGCAACTTGCTTATATATAATCTTATAGTTACTTTCTACAAGATATCTATACCCTTCATTCAATTTTTCCAATGAAAGTTCTATTTGTCCCGAATTTGGGTTTTTAATTAAGTGCTTTGTGGCCATGAAAATATTTGATTTAATCCTTTTAGCGACCGATACACCTGATTTTTCCTTATAATAAACATAAATATCCTTTAAAGTTGCAGAAGCAAAATCCGACCAAATAATTTTCATTTCTACCAATTTTGGGATTCTTTTTCTAACTCTTCTTGTGTTTTGATATTGCCATTTCGATAATCCTGATTGGATTGATTGGCTCTTTCAACCATCTGTTTTTGAGTAAACGGCTTAATACTTCTTTCTGCTTCAACTACTTTCATACTATGAAAAACTGTTGATTCAATTTTTTGAAATATTTTTTCGTCTTTAAGACCAATTAAATATTCTATCACGTTTAATTTTCGGGTCTGTAAGTCCATTGCAATTATTTTAAACAAAGATACCATACAAATTCAAAAAAATTAACCCGTTTTAAACAAATTTTTAAAAATACTGGATAATTAAATGTTGGGATTGCTTTACTCCCAGCGTTTTATAGAGTAAACATCAGCGTAGTACTTCCCAAAAAACTGCAGGAATTCATCCAACGTACCATAAAAACCCATGAGCTGGATGCTGATTACGATTCGTTTAAAGTGTATTTATTGGGGATGGGGAATGATTAAGATTTCTGGAACGTTAGGCAGTATGAAAAGTTGCTGTTTGCTGGCCATTTCCTGTCAAGTTACACAATCCAAATCCCGATACTCAGTATCGGGAGGAGCGGGCGACTTCCGAGAATTCGGTATTGAATAACCTACTGTCCCGGCAATTTTTTATACCGTTTGTTGAGTATATGTGCCTTTTTTTAATGTCGTTTTACTTTTTCATTTCTCTTTGTCAGCTTTAATGAAGTCACTAATCATTTTCTTCTCTTTCTCAGTTAGTGGTCTTGGGTCAACAAAGAAATCAACTTCTAAAGGTTCTCTAATTAATCCCATAATACTTAATTTTTAAAATATTTATTAATCAACTTTAACGCAGCTTCTGTATTAATTACCATCAAATGTCCACTGACATTTTCTGCTCCTAGTGTCTTTTCATAATGCTCAATCAATCGAGTTTTTGAGGTAAATGAAACATATCCATCAAATCCACGATGAAATGAAATTCTACAAACAAAAGCAACAAGGTTTCCTGGAACTCCTAAATACACTTTATTTCGTCCAAGATTGAATGGAGCACTTTCGATTAAGTGCATATAAACGTGGTCTTCTCGCTCTGTAATACTTACCAATCCTTGGATTATGTCAAGGTTTCCAGCTATTGTCAACTTGTAAACGTCTCTGTCCGGTTGTTTGTACTCATTTTTCCAGTTAAATAACCATCCGTTTTTCTTAGTGATTAATTTTAAGTCACCATTATCAATCAATGAAACATCTGTCTGAAAGCTATCTCCAGTTATGACGTTCTCAATTGAATTAGTCAATTTATCAATCTCTATATCAATATGTTTTGGATTCTGTTTCATGTTGCAAATATACCAAAAATCAACGACAAACCATCAAGTCGGCAGGGTTTTAAGGCATTTCACCCAACTACTGTAGATCCCCAGTTCTACTGGCCTTATTTCGCTTTTACCCTCTAGTTTTTAAATTCAAGTAAGCTTACAAAAACGATTAACCGATTAGACACAACCCATGAGCTGGATGCCGATTACGATTCGTTTAAAGGGTATTTGTTGGGGATGGAGTGAGCTAAGGAATTGAATCCATTTAATCCGTTGGATTTTCCTGAAACTTCTGATGATAGTCACGGTGTGACTCTTTAATTAAAATTACAGAATCAGCTATAATAAACGGCTTTTAACCAATAAGTCACACCGTGACTTGCAAATTTCGATTAAAAGGTATTTATTTGGGATGGGGTAAGCATAAGAATCGGAGAATTTCTAAGCCTAAAGTATGAAAGAAAGCAACTGCTTTTTATAATTTATTAAATTCTTTTTTCAAATAAATCTGGTATAATTCTTTCGTAGTAATGGTATTCTTATAGCCTTGTTTTTGCAGTCCATTAATTAATTCAAGGTCTCCTGTCCATAAGTTTGCTTGCAAATGGTCAGCTAAAGCAACAAAAACGGTATCATCAATATCAATTTCTTGTAGTATCTTTTCCGCTTCAATTAAGTAGGACTTAGGAATTAATTCATCTCTAATAAATTTTATTTTTGAAATTGCCAGTTCTCTTACTTCCTCATATTCAACTTCACTAAACCCAGTAGTCTTAATTATTTTCTCTTTATGCTTTTGAAGTTCAAATTTTAACTGATCAACAGAATAAAAATCGAAATAATCCTTTGATTTTATTAATAATTCACCAATCCTGCTTTCCTTGTTTAGTATTCCACTAAATACAATATTAGAATCAACAATTATTTTCATTCTCCAAGAAGTCTAACTCGATTAGATTCCCAGCGATCTTTTTTTATTTCTTTTAGTAAAGAATCAACTTGTTCTTTTGTTGCTTTTGATTTGGAGGTAATTTCTTTAAATCGGATAAAATCAACCATTTCTTCCAAATCTGAGGTGTCCACTGAACTGGGAATACGGATAATCACCTCATTTTTTGTTCTTTCAACTATCATAATATTTCGTTTTTTCAAAGATACAAATAAATTAAGCGACAAGTTCCATGGAAATTCCAGATTATTCACTTATGCTTTAAGATAGACCTTTCATTTTTAATTAATGCCTGCATTGAAACCGCCCACCCGGCAAAATTCCGTGAGGAGGTGGAACCCATTATTGGCGAAAAAGTGGTACTACCCAAAAAACTGCAGGAATTCGACCAACGTACCATAAAAACCGATGAACTAGCTGCCAATTACGATTCATTTAAAGGGTATTTGTTGGGGATGAGGTAAGTTCTGGAATGGGGAATGAGTGAATTGAAATGGTATCAAGATAATATCATCTATCTTCATTTTATCTTTGGTTTCGGAGTTACATAATCCTGATAAATATCTTCTTTTGAATCTATCCAGAAGTCCAATCCACTTGTTTGTGAAGAAAAGTCTCGCAAATCATGATCCTGCTGCTGCAATTCTTCGATAAAAGTCACAACAACTTTTTATCTCTTTTTCTCTGTTATCTTATCAGTAATCTTTAAAGACTTACCATCGTATATTCCATGTACTGCAAGCATATTCTTTTTTTTACAAAAATACATCAATTTTGAAAACTTTCATTAAAGGGAGTTTCGTGATGAACAACGTTGACGGTATTAGGTCGTGGCAGATTTAAAACACCAAAACTTTAAACCGACACCAAATTTAACCTAAATTTCTAAATTGAAAATTACACTAACGGTAATTTCTGTTTAATCTTCGTTCTTGTGAATTTTTACAAAGTTTGGCTGCTCTTTTTAATTTAAGAGGAGGCTTTGTTGGTGGTTTTTA
>Ga0172379_10001634_pt1 | contig 43724 bp, 29 predicted proteins | sample GrowelOW334metaG_FD_119756 | JGI IMG/M metagenome (GOLD analysis project Ga0172379, IMG submission 119756) | Groundwater microbial communities from an aquifer near a municipal landfill in Southern Ontario, Canada - Groundwater well OW334 metaG | ecosystem: Environmental > Aquatic > Deep... | reverse complement strand
CTTCGTTGTTTTCGGAGAGACGCCCGGTGCGTAATTTCCACAAGTCCACCCCGGCCTCAGACGAAATTAGTTTATCCACCAACTGTTCTTTGGACATTTCTAGAGAAAAGATTCCCACGGGTATTTTACTTTTAACCCCGACATGGCGAGCAATGTTTAAAGCCAAGCTGGTTTTGCCGACTGACGGCCGAGCCGCCAAAATGATTAAGTCGGATTTTTGCATGCCGGCCATTAAATTGTCTAGTTCGGTAAAGCCGGTGGCCACGCCGCGCAACTGGCCATGATTTTGATGTAATTCGTCGATGCGTTCAAAAGCCTCAGACAGAATGTTTTTAATGCCAACAAAAGCCGTCCGCAAAAATTTTTGGGAAACTGCAAATAAACTTCGTTCGGCCGTATCAAGAACCACGTCAAGATCCTCGGCTTCGTTATAACCTTGTTCCATAATGTCGCCAGCCGCGGAAAGCAGACGACGCAGGGTGGATTTCTTTTTTACGATTTCACCATAATGGGCGACATTGCCGGCCGTGGAGATTGAGTTGGCCAGTTCAACCAAGTAAGCCCGACCGCCACACATTTGCAGTTTATCCAATTCTTCCAGGCGGTTACCCAGCGTTAAAATATCAATCGGTTCATGCCTGGCGTTTAAATCAATCATGGCTTCAAAAATGGCCCGGTGAGTTTCACGATAAAAATCATCGCCATCAACAACATCGGCAATTTTATAAAAAGCCTCGGGATCAACCAAAAGACAGCCCAGTAAGCACTGCTCGGCTTCGTTACTTTGAGGCGGAATGCGTTGTTCAGGCATAGCGAGAACATCTTACCGTTGCCGTTGCCATGCTTCAAGTCCTTGGTGTGCATGGTTTGTGGTATAATTGTGTATACTTATGAAAATAATTCACGGACATCCCGATTTTGCTTGGTGGCGCACGGTTGGCACCATGATTGGCGGAGTGGTCGGGGTAGGGGTTTTTGGTCTACCTTACGCTTTTGCTCAAAGCGGTTGGTGGCTCGGATTAACCATGTTATTGGTTTTGGGTTTTTTGATAATGCTTCTTAATTTTATGTATGCCGAAGTGGTTGAACAAACCGCCGGTCGGCATCGTTTGGTTGGTTATGTTAAAAATTATTTAGGCGTCTGGCCGGCTAATTTGATGGGCGTGGTTTTTATTGTTTATGCCTGGGGAGCCATGCTGGCTTATATTTTGATTGGCGGAGATTTTTTGTACACTTTACTGTCGCCACTTTTAGGCGGTCCGCTTCTTGCATATCAATTAGTCATGGCCGCGCTTTCGGCTATTTTGACTTTTGGCGGCATAAAAAAATTAGCCAAGCTGGAAACTTTTATTGTTGGTGGTTTGATTTTTCTTTTTGTCTTTATAATTCTTTTGTCGTTGCCGTCCATAGAACCGCGCAATATCATGTCGATCCATTGGTCCGGTTGGTTTGCCCCTTATGGTGTTTTGTTTTTTGCCCTTTCCGGCCTGGGAGTAATTCCCGAAATGAAAGATGTTTTAGACGCTCGTCGTCGACACGAATTACCACACACAATTTTGTTTGGCCAAGTTTTTATTATTGCCCTATACGCCCTTTTTACCTTAGCTGTGGTTGGTGTAACCGGCCCAGCTACCACTCCCTCGGCCTTTGATGGTCTAGCCTCCATGTTTGGTCGAACCTTTGCCGTGGCTGGTTCGTTATTAGGTTCGGTTGCCGTTCTATCGATTTTTTCCATAGTCAGTATCGAGTTGCAAGGTATTTTGCGTTTTGATTATAAAATCAATCAAAAAACCGCGTGGCTTCTGACAGTTATTGTGCCAGTCGTGTTTTTGCTTCTGGGAGTAAGTCAGTTTATTGAATTGATTAGTTTCTTGGGCGCGGTTTTTGGCGGTTTGATAGGTATCATTGTGGTGATTATGTATGAAAAAATGCGTAACGCCGGTTTGTGCCCAATCCACAAATGTTTAAACGTTCCTCATTTTATTGCCTGGCTATTAGTGGCCGTTTTTATCGGCGGCATTATTCAAACTATTTTTAATTTTTAAAAATATGCGCCCGCTTCGCCTTCTTTCATTTTGGTTTTTTTCCTTTCTTTCAATTTACGCTCTTAGTTTTTTATCGGTTCTGGCCTGGGGACTGCTTAATTATAATAACGTTTTTTTAGTCGTTGGTATGGTTTGTCCGCCGCTCGTTACGCTTCTTTTTGGTTGGTTGTATTTTCGAGCCATTTCGGTTCTCCCGTTTTCCGTTAAAATAAAAAACGCGATTGTTTGGATCGCGTTGGATTTTGTGGCCGGAGCGATTATGTTGGCAATTCTGAAGGGGAGTGGGCCAGCGGATATTTTCTCTACAGTTTCGTTGATAACCGAAGCCGCAAATTTCTTTGCTCTTTTGGTAGCCGCTTACATTAGCGTGAAGCAACTAGAACATTCTGTAAAAGCATTGCCACCGTCATTGGACCTACGCCCCCCGGCACAGGGGTAAGCCAACTGGCCTTTGCCTCGACTGAAGCTCTTTCGATATCGCCAACGACTTTTTTTTCAACCTTTGAGGTGCCAATATCAATAACGACTACGCCGTCTTTGACCATTTTTCCGGTAATTAAATTAGGTTGTCCGACCGCAGTAATAAGAAAATCTGCGGTCTTTGTTTTTTCTTCCAGATTTTTTGTATTTGGTGAAACAACTTCAACCTGGGCCCCCGAGCCGTTTAAGACGGTATAAAAAGGTCGGGCCAGAACCTTACCCATAACCAAAACAACTTTTTTTTGCGTTAACGGTTCGCGCGTTTCATTAATTAGTCTCATTACCCCAAGAACAACTGGCGAAATAAGACATTTTTTGCCGGCTTCTAAACTGCACAAATTTTCTGAATGAAAACCATCGACATCCTTGGCTGGACTAATTGCCGCGATAATTCGGTCAGCGTCTTGTTTGGGAAGTGGTAGTTGAACCAAAATTCCATCAACGTCTTTTTCGTTATTCAGTTCCTTTATTTTTTTTAAAAGTTCGGCTTCGGAAACATCCTCCGGAAAAACGTATTTTTCAAATTTTATTCCGGCATCCAAACAGGCTTTTTCTTTTAAAGAAACATAAAGGTGTGAAGCTGGATCGCGCCCAACCAAAATAACCGCCAGGCCGGGAATTTTTGGTAAATGAGCCACGTTGGTTTTGATCACCGAAATAATTTGTTGGGAAATGATTTTTCCGTTTAGGAGGTGCATATATAATCAATTATACCACCAGCCACATCAATTCCGGTAGCCTCTTCCAATCCTTCAAACCCTGGGCGAGCGTTAACTTCCAAAACCAACGGGCCGCGGGATGAACGAATAATATCAACCCCGGCGATGTCTAAACCCACCGCTTTAGCCGCCGCGACCGCGATTTTTTTCTCTTCGTCTGAAAGTTCGACTGGATGTCCGGCGCCACCGGCATGAATGTTGGCCCGAACTTCACCCGGTTTGGCCGAGCGTTCCATGGCCGCCAAAATTTTATCGCCGGCCACAAAAATTCGCAGATCTTTTCCTTCGGCTTCTTTTATAAATTCCTCAAGAAGCAGCGGCATTTTATGATTAACCGTTAAGTAATCAACGATCGGTAAAAGGGTGGCTAAATTTTCGGCCAAAAAGACGCCACGACCGCCCGAACCGCTGGGGGTTTTTGCAACCAACGGAAAACCAATTGCTTCGGCTTCGGTAGCAATGGTGCTGACATCGCGAACAATCGTGCTTTTTGGCGTTGGCAGACCGGCTTTGTTTATTAAAAGTTTTCTGGCAAATTTATTTTTAGCGGCCGAAAGAATCAAATTCTGGCTGTTAGTGACTTTAAAACCAGCCGAGATCAAAGCGTCAATTGTAATGGAATGAAAACTTTGGTCTTCGATAAAATTAGTTCGGGCAATAAAAATATCAATCGGTGGTAGGGGTTGATTATCGTAAAAAATTTCCAGTCGGCCATTGTTTTGACGAAACGAAAAAAACGGTTCGCAAAAAATCTTGGCTTCATGGCCGCGAGCCATTGCTGTTTCAAACAAACGATTAGTTTCAAACGGCGGTTCAACCTCAAGGGTTTTTGGCCGGCCGAAAGTAAGAATACCGATTTTCATAACGAAGAGACTTTAGCGGATTTTATGAAAAAAATCAAGCATTGTGCTATAATTTGTTCAATATGAAAATAAGTTTCTTCGGGGCGGCGCGCGAAGTGACCGGCTCGTGTCATTTATTCGAGGCCAAAGACGCCGATGGTGTGGACCGAAAAATTTTGATTGACTGTGGCATGTTTCAGGGAGCAAAGTTTACGGAAGAAAAAAACCATCTACCTTTCCCGTTTAAACCATCGGAACTCGACGCTGTGTTGGTTACCCATGCTCACCTTGACCACATTGGTCGTCTGCCTAAATTGGCTCGTGAGGGTTACGACGGTTGGATTACCATGACTGTTCCGACTTGTGCTTTGACTTATTTGGTTTTGGAGGATGCTTTGCACGTCATGACTGAGAACACCAAGTATACTGACGAAAAGCCACTTTATACTTTAGGAGATGTCAAAAAAGTTCATGAATTTTGCCAAGGTGTCGGTTATCACGAGGAAGTAACGCTTGCTCCGGGGATCACGGCCATGTTTCATGAAGCCGGCCATGTTTTGGGTTCGGCTTATATTTCCATTGAGGCGGAAGGGAAGAGGGTTATTTTTTCCGGCGACATTGGTAACGACAGCGTGCCGATTTTGGCTGATACCGAACCAATTTCCAAAGCTGACATTGTTGTTTGTGAATCCACTTATGGTCACCGTATCCATGAAAGTCCCAAAGAGCGGGGAAATATTTTAAAAACTTATTTGGAACAAACTGTTCGTAATCACGGTATTTTGCTTATCCCAGCTTTTTCCATTGAGCGCACCCAGGAACTTTTGTATGAGTTGAACGATATTCTTTTACATAAATTAAAAAGCAAAATTCCGATTTTTCTCGACAGTCCCATGGCCATTCGGGCCACGGAAATGTATCGCCATTTTAAAACCTATTTGCAATTCGACGCGCCGATTTTTTCCGATCCTGATCGTGATTTTTTCAGTTTTCCGAATTTGCGTGAAAGTGTCTCGACTTTATCCTCGCGCTCAATTAATTTGGTGCCAGCTCCCAAGGTCATTATCGCCGGTTCGGGTATGATGACCGGTGGCCGCATTTTACACCACCTAATTCGTGCTTTGCCCGACAAAAACAGCACCCTTTTGATTATCGGCTACCAAGCCCAGGGCTCGCTCGGTCGGCGTCTTTATGAAGGAGCCCGCAAGGTTAATATTATGCGCCAAGAAATTAAGGTTAAAGCTACAGTCGAGGCCTTGGGCTCGTTTTCTGCGCACGGCGATCAAAATAAATTAACCAGGTGGTTGAAGCCGGAAGAAGGTAAAATTGAAAAAATCTTTGTGGTGCACGGTGATGAAGAGGCTTCTCTAGTTTTTGCCACACATATTCGGCACGAATTACGTCTTGAGGTTGAGGTGCCGAAAGAAGGGCAAAGTTTTGAAATTTAAACACTATTATTAAAAAATAAATATGATTAAAATTTTAATAGGACTTTTCCTGGCTGTCATTCTCTCTCCGTCGTTAATTTGGTTTGGCCAATCGCAACATTCGGAAGAAAAGTTTTTGCGCAGTAAAGAAGTTTCGTCCGAAGCTGTTCAGAATGGTTATGTTTCCGTTGTCGGTGCCTCAATACCAGACACGACTTTGAATTGCCCATTAATTAAAGTCGATGAGGTCGAAAAACCATGTCTCTTTGTTGATCAAGAAACTTTTGAATATAAAACCTCTTCCTCGGTTCTTTGCGGCGATACTCTCTCCTCGTCGTATCGCGTAATCAAACAAGTGGAAAACCGTTGTAGCGAAACCGGCGGTAATTGTGAAGCTTGTTATCAAGTGGAAAAGGATGATTGGGTTAGTGTTGAAAGAAAAGTCACCCACGTTCCTTTTAAAGTCGGTCAATACACGATTTCCCCCACGGAAAAAACCAATTTTATCGATGAATTACAAGGTGAATATTTTGTCAGTTCAACCGGCGAACGTCGTCTTGGTACCGAGATCCCGGCCCTTGGCGACAAAAATTATAAATTTATTTATTTTCCTAAACCGGAAAGTATCTTAGTAGCTGGTTTGTCGCTTGATGGAAAAATTGAAAGCGGTGGCGATAACGGAATCTTTGTGGTTTCCAATAAATTAAGGGAAGCCACGGCCTTGGCCCTAAAAAGCGAGGATAAAATTGCGGGAAAAATTCTTTCCATCTTTTCATTGTTTTTGATGATGCTGGGTTTTGCCTTTATGGTTTCCCCATTAACCACATGGATCCGCCATGTTTTTGGCGTGGCTTTGCCGGGCTTGGACAGACTTCTTAGTCGCGGGGCCAGTTGGTTAATTTATTTGGCTGCCGGGGTTGTGGGTGGAGTATTTTGGTTAATTTTGTTTTTGTTGGTTTTTTTGGTAAAAAATATTTTGATCGCCGGAATTCTCGCGGCAGTAATTGGTTTAATTTTTGCCGTGGTTGTTAGGTCCGGTGGTTTAGAAGCAATGAAGAAAAAGATAAAAAAATAATAATTCCGTTGTTTTCTCGACATTTTCGGGAATTTCCGCTAAACTCTCCCCACATGATGGATCAAAGCAAAATCCGCAACTTCTGTATCATTGCTCATATTGATCACGGCAAGTCCACTTTGGCTGACCGTTTGCTTGAAGTTACCGGCGCAGTTGATAAACGGAAAATGAAAGATCAGATTTTGGATTCCATGGATTTGGAACGCGAGCGCGGGATTACCATTAAACTTGCTCCGGCCCGCATGGAGTACAAAGGCTTCACTTTAAACCTCATCGACACGCCCGGACACGTGGATTTTACTTACGAAGTTTCTCGCTCGCTTGCCGCGGTTGAGGGAACGATTCTTTTGGTTGATGCCACACAGGGGGTGCAGGCACAAACCGTAGGAAATTTATTTTTGGCTTTGGGAGAAAATCTGACAATTATTCCGGTTTTAAACAAAATCGATTTACCGGCGGCCAATGTGGAAAAATGCGTGGCGGAATTAGTACAACTTATTGGTTGCGATCCAGCGGAGATTCTTAAGGTCAGTGGTAAGACCGGCGAAGGCGTGCCAGAACTTTTGGACGAAGTTATTAAGCGTATTCCACCGCCAACCGGAGGAACCGGCGAAGCCACTCGAGCTTTGGTTTTTGATTCTAAGTTTGATGATTATCGCGGCGTGGTCGCTTACGTTCGAGTTGTTGATGGAGCCATTAAGAAAGGTGAAATTTTAAAATTGGCAGCCACCAGTGCTGAGAGCGAAGTTTTGGAAGTCGGATCACTGGGGCCGAGCGGTTATTTGTCTTTGCCCGAGCTTGAGACCGGTCAAATTGGTTATGTTGTCACTGGATTGAAAGATTTGGCCTCGTGCCGCGTTGGTGACACCATGACCATGGCTAAAAATCCGACCGACAAGCCACTGCCGGGTTACAAGGAAGTTCGACCAATGGTTTTTGCCGGCATTTTTCCAAAAGAAGGCAGTAACTTTCAAAAACTTCGCGGGGCCGTGGAAAAATTAAAATTAAACGATGCTTCTTTAACTTCTGATCCCGAACATTCACCGGCCATTGGTTATGGTTTTCGTTGCGGATTGCTCGGCATGCTCCATTTGGAAATTGTTAAAGAGCGCTTAGAACGCGAGTACGGGGTTGAAGTTATTGTGACCACACCATCGGTGGCTTATCGCGTTACCAAAAGTGATCTTTCGCAAATTGTTATTAAAAGTCCACTGGAACTTCCCGATGCCTCGGCTATTAGAATGATTGAAGAACCGTGGGTTAAAGCCGATGTAGTTACGCCAAAAGATTCAATCGGCGCGGTTATGGCTTTAGCTCAAGAAAAGCGTGGGGTTTATCGCACCACGGAGTTTCTTTCCGAATCGCGAGCCATTCTTCATTATGATTTGCCGCTCTCGACGATTTTGGTTGATTTTTACGATCGTTTGAAAAGTGCCACGGCCGGTTATGCTTCGTTAAACTACGAGCTTTCCGATTATCGCGAGGCCGATGTAGTTAAGCTGGATATTTTGGTGGCCGAGGAAAGAGAAGATGCTTTTGCTTCGCTGGTTTATCGCGACGAAGCCGAGCGTGTTGGTCGAGCGATTGTGGAATCGCTTAAGGAAGCAATTCCGAAACAATGGTTTGTTATCAAACTCCAAGCGGCCGTGGGTGGAAAAATTGTCGCCTCTGATCGTATCTCCGCTTTCCACAAGGAAGTGACGGCTAAACTTTCCGGCGGCGACATTACCCGTAAACGTAAACTTCTTGAAAAACAGAAAAAAGGTAAAGCCAAAATGGCGGCCATGGGGCGGGGGAGTGTGGAGATTCCTTCGGATGCGTATCTTAAGGTGTTTAAGCGATAATTTATGTCAGAGGGTAATTTCATCCGAGAATCCGGAGTTACCAGAGTTGTGGATGTTTCTGATGAAGACGAAAGGAATTTTTTAGAGATTTTTCGAGATAAATTTCAAGGAGAAGTAAAAGAAAGTCTTGAGATTGAAAAAACTCCGGAAATTTTGGAATTGATTAACGATTTTAATAAAAATTTAAAACAATTTTTTCAGAGATATGGAGTGGAGTGGATGGAGGTGCCGGCCGGAAATATCCATCTCCTGGACCTTTCCTCGCTTTCCGAAGAACAAAAAACCAGAATAAAATTTGATGGATCTTTTAAATCTATAGTCCAACACCTTGTATTGATAGATTATTCGGATAAAGATTTTTCGGCCCTGGCCGTTACGTTGGTACATGAAATGATCCACTTTAATTCTTTTCAGTCGTGGCAAAAAGGCCAAAGGGGCGCGGAAAGTCTCCCGATGACAAATAAAGAAACTAACGAGAAACTTTTTTTGAATCAGCGCCGTCAGGGGATTAATGTTTTTGATGTTAACGGAAGATCTTTTTTTCGGGAAATTGATGAGGCAGTAGTTACTGAGTTGGCTATCGAATTTGATCAAGAATTTTTTTCTAAAACCAAAGGTCTAAAAGACGAGGTGGCTCTAAGAGACCAGATTTTTTCCGAGGCCGCACCAGACCCTTCCAAAAGAAGGCTTGTGAGAAAAATTATTGAACATCCCGAAAACGAAGAAGACAGAAGGTTCCAGATTTTTTCTTATAAATACGGAGAGGAAAGAAAAAAATTTTGGGAGATTGTTAAAGAAATTTTTGAAAAAAATCGCGACGAATTTACCACAGAGGAAGACGTTTTTAATCTTTTTGTTCAGGCCTGTATGACCGGCCGACTTTTGCCTTTGGCCAGAATTTACGAAAAAACTTTCGGCCCAGGGAGTTTTAGAAAGTTGGGAGAGGAAACGAAAAAATAAAAAACAACCGTCCTTGTTGGGTGGTTGTTTTATTTTTTAGTAAAACTTTTTTGCCAAGTAATTATCCAACACTTGTTGTGAGGCCAGATAAATAGGCGAAGGAAGTTCTTCAAGAGAAAACCAGCGCCATTCGGTAATTTCGTCGGGCTCCATCACCTGCGGCTCGCCGAGGGTATCTTCACTTAATAGACCGATGGTAATAAACTGAGCGTCAGGAACAATGTTATTGGTTAAGCTGATAACCTTAGTCGTGCCGATTTCCATGCCAGTTTCTTCCATGAGTTCTCGTGCGGCCCCGGCTTCAAAAGTCTCGCCAAAATGAAGTTTGCCGCCAGGCATGGTCCAAGTTCCTTCGCCGTGCAGAACACTGGAGGCTTTGGCCGGATCAACATGGCGCTTGCCTAAAAGAATTTTGTTGTCGCGCAAAATCATGACCCCAAAACCCACGCCGGGTTTTTTGTTTTCTTCGGGCATATTATTCGAAGGGATTATGTCCGGCTTTTAATAAATTTTCAGTGGTTAGAAAAAGCGGTCTTGGTAGGTCATTCCAATCGAACCAGTCCCAGCCCTCACATTTGTCCGGTTCCATAGTTTGCGGCTCGCCGGATTCATATTCGGCAATTACATAAACCGTGACGTAGTGCTTGTCTTCTTTTTCGAAAAAATCATTAGTATAAACCCACGGCTTTAAATTTTTGATAACAATCCCGGCTTCTTCCGCCGTTTCCCTGATGGCACATTCCTCGGGTGACTCGCACCATTCCAAATGTCCGCCTGGTGGGGCCCAGGTTCCATCACCATGTGCATTTTTTCTTTTACCAAAAAGAATTTTGCCGTCTTTTTTGATAATTACCCCCACGCCGACTTTTGGCCTTTTTATTTCTTCCATACTGAATTATAATAATCCCAAGACATATGAAAAACAAGACAACTAGAATAATCTGGACCATTATTACCTTTATCGTCGTTATTTCCATGATTATGAGTATGGTCATGTACGGGTTCTAGTATGGAAAATAAAAAGTGGCGGGTGGCCGAGGCAATGCCGGAGGAGGCAAAAATGGCGTTTCCGGAATTATCGCCGGTTTTAGCGCAGCTTTTGTGGAACCGTGGAGTTAAAACGCAGGCCGAAGTGGATATCTTCTTGGGGCCCGATTGGACGCGCGACACGCACGATCCTTTTTTGTTTAAGCAAATGAACGAAGCCGTGGCTAGAACCTTTGCCGCATTAGAAAAAAAAGAAGTTATTACCATTCATGGCGATTATGATGCTGATGGGGTGTGCGGTACGGCGGTTGTTTATTCAACCCTGCGTGAAATTTGTCGAGCTTTTAAATTTGATTTCGAAAATATCACCACCTACATTCCGCACCGTGAGCGCGAGGGATATGGATTGTTTGTTGCCACCTCGGAACATTTGCGCCAGCACGATAAAACTGATTTGTTGATTACCGTTGATTGCGGTATTAGCAACGCCGATGCCATCGCCCGTGGAAAAGAGCTGGGTTTCGAAACCATTATTTGCGATCATCACGCGGTGCCCGAGGTTTTGCCAGAAGCAATAATTTTACATCCACAAGTACTGGGTGAACCTTATCCCAACAAGGTTTTATGCGGGGCTGGGGTGGCTTTTAAGTTTGCCTCAGCTTTGATTGTTGAAGCACAAAAGCGTGGCGCGGAATTCCCAGCTGGATATGAGAAATGGTTACTCGACCTGGTGGCTATTGCCACCGTGACTGATGTTATGCCGCTGACCGGAGAAAATCGTGTTTTGGAAACCTATGGGCTTTTAGTTTTGAAAAAGACGCGGCGTTTGGGTTTGCAAAAATTATTTCAAGCAGCCGCCGTTAAAACTGAGCAAATTGATTCTTGGACAATTGGTTTTCAAATTGGTCCGCGTTTGAACGCCGCCGGGCGAATGGATCACGCCGATCCGGCTTTTCGTTTATTGGTTTCCGAAGATGAGCAAGAAGCCGGGACTTTGGCCGCCCAACTTCATGCGGCTAATGTTTTGCGACAAAAGCGGAGCGAAGAAATTTACCAGGAGGCTTTGGCACAGGTTGGCGAACCGGGTGAACAAAAGTTTTTGTCAGCCGCGGCCGAAGGTTGGTCAGCTGGTCTGGTTGGTTTATCAGCCGGAAAACTTTGTGAAAAATACGCGCGACCAGTGGTTATTGTGGCGCGTGATGGCGAGAAATTTACCGGTTCGGGTCGCAGTATTCCGGCTTTTGATATTATGAAGGCTTTAAATGCCGCCGCGCCTTTTCTTGACCGTTTTGGCGGCCACCCGCAGGCCTGCGGTTTTTCCACGACTGGTGAGGAGCGTTACAAACAAGCAATTGCCGCCATGGTTGCCACTGCTGAAGCTGAATTGAAAGTCGAAGATTTGGTTTCGGAAATTTTTATCGACGCAATTACCCCACTTGGAGCAATCAATTGGGAGTTGGAAGCGGCCATTGGTCGTTTAGCCCCTTTTGGTGAAGGGAACCGACAACCACTTTTTGGCAGCCGCGGTCTTCAGCTGGTTAGTTACGAAACCATGGGGCAAGAAGGGAAACATTTACGAATGACCGTTCGTGATCCGGCTGACGGAATTATTAAAAAAATGGTGGCCTTTGGTTTTGGATCAATTGCGCCAAATTTATCAATTGGCGGTATCATCGACGTGGCTTACAATGTCAGTGTTAATGAATGGAATGGAAATCGTGAGTTGCAGTTGAAGGTAGTGGATTTAAGGCTTGAGGCTCGAGGCCCGAGCCGGGAGGCAGAATCTAAATAATATCCGCCTCCCAGCTCCCGGCTCTAGCCTATGATATAATAATCTAGTTATGATCAAATCCATTCGAATCTATACTGATGGTGGCGCTCGCGGCAATCCCGGCCCGGCCGGGTCAGGAGCCGTTATCAAATCACTCGATGAAGGTGGTGAAAAAACTATAGCTAAATTAAAAAAGTTTTTTCCGCATGCCACTAATAATCAAGCCGAATACGACGCAATTATTTTGGGTTTAACCGAAGCCAAACGTCTTAAGGTTGAAGAAGTTGAACTAGTTATGGATTCGGAATTGGCGGTGAAACAGATTCGCGGTGAATATCGAGTGAAAAATCCGGAATTAGCCAAGAAATTTTTGGAGGTTTACAATCTTTCGCGAGCCTTTAAAAAATTTAGTGCTCGCCACATTATGCGCGAGCGAAATTTTGAAGCCGACGCCCTAGTCAACGAAGTCATTGATGAAAATTTAAAATAGTTTTTGCCTACCTACTACCCACTACCACCTACTTACCTTAAATATGTTTCAGTTTTACAACACCCTTACTCGCCAAAAAGAGGAATTTAAATCCCTCCACGCCGGCCATGCTCGCATTTATACCTGCGGCCCGACAGTTTATTGGTTTGCGCATATTGGTAATTGGCGTTCGTATATTTTTTCCGATGTTCTGCGTCGAGCTTTGGAACAGAACGGTTTTAATGTTACGCAGGTCATTAATATTACTGACGTCGGTCATTTAGTCGGCGATGGTGATGAGGGTGAAGACAAAATGATCGTGGCCATGCAGCGTGAAGGAAAATCAGCTTACGACATTGCTCGATTTTACGAAGCAGCGTTTATGGCCGATCGTGAAAAATTGAATATCTTGTCGGCCACGGTTTATCCGCGGGCCACTGAACATATTGCTGAGCAAATTGAGTTGGTTAAGAAACTCGAAGAAAACGGTTTTACTTATAAAACCACTGACGGGATTTATTTTGATACATCAAAGCTGCCAGAATATGGCCGTTTGTCCGGTCAAAAAGCCGAGGAAAAGCAAGGTGGAGCCCGGGTGGAGTTGGGCAAAAAGAAGAACGCCACAGATTTTGCTTTGTGGAAATTTTCACCAGCTGATTCGAAGCGTGAAATGGAATGGGAATCACCCTGGGGTGTTGGCTTCCCGGGTTGGCACTTGGAATGTTCAGCCATGTCTAAAAAATATCTAGGTGTGCCGTTTGATATTCATACCGGTGGGGAAGACCATGTTCCGGTGCATCATGAAAACGAAATCGCGCAAACCATGGGGGCTGACGGTGTGCTCGAAGCGAATGTTTGGATGCATAATGCCTTTTTAATGTTTGATGGTGGCAAAATGAGTAAATCGCTAGGAAATATTTATACTTTGGTACAATTGGAAGAAAAGGAAATAGAACCTTTGGCTTTCCGTCTCTTTTGTTTGGGCGCGCAATATCGCGCCAAACTTAATTTTACTTTTGAAGCCGCGCAAGCCGCACAAAATGCTCTCAATAAACTTCGTGAAACCGTGCGTGATTGGGACGAACCCACTTCTGATATTTGCGAGGAATACAGAAAAAGATTTTCTGAAGCCATTGAAGACGACTTGAACACCCCGCAAGCTTTGGCTGTTATGTGGGAGATGATTGGTGATTCTTCTTGTTGTTCCACGGCCGTTAAAGCCGCGACCTTGCTCGAATTCGACAAAATATTTGGCCTTGATTTGGGTAAATACATTGGAAAGAAAGTTGAAACACCCGACGCGGTTTTGGTTTTATTAAAACAACGAGAAGTAGCTAGAGAAAATAAGGATTGGGGTGAAGCCGATCGCTTGCGCGATGAAATTGCCACACTTGGCTTTGTTGTCGAAGATTCTCCACAGGGGCAAAAAATTAAAAGTGTGCTAAAATAATCAAGTATGGATTCTCCGTTGGGTAAGGAAGTCAAGAAAGAAAACCCACAAGAATTAATTGGTCCACCGGAGCCGCCAAAAGAGGCGCCGGAAATTGTTGTATCCGAAACAAAAGAAGTATCGCCAGTTTTAGAACAACCGAAAGAAACTCCTGTTGCTACTCCCGAGGCTCCATTGCCGCCGCCCCCAGCAGCCGCAACTTTGGCTGCAGCCTCGGTTCCGCCGGTGGCTAAAGACGAATTTACTCAAGAAATTGAAAGCATTTTGTCCGAAGATTTAACTGATTTGTTTTTGAAAATGACCCCCGAGCAGCAGGAGGAATTTCAGGCCAAGGGTGAAGAAACGGCTTCTAAAATTCGTATTATCTTATCATCAGCCAAAGTGGGAATGAAAAAAATCCTCGTACTTATCAGTGAATGGCTAAAGTTGATTCCCGGGGTCAATAAATTCTTCCTTGAGCAGGAAGCAAAAATAAAAACAGATAAAATCCTTCTTAACGCCGAAGAATTTCGGAAAGAAGGAAAACTATAAGCCATGTTTCTATCATTGTGGGCGGCCTTTTTGGCCGAAGAAGAGTCAACAATCGCAATACCGGGCGTCGCGGCATCAAGCGACGGGTTTTTTGCATTGATTATTTTGTCGGTGTTAGTGATTGGCGGATTAGCCTTTGTTGGATTATTAATTGCCCGATTCTTTTTATTGCGGCGTGTGCATGGGCGGACGGGTGGGTTGGAGTTAGTGGTTTTACAAATTTCTATTCCAAAATTTCGGCGGGCCGAGGAAGCGACTAAGGAGATTAATATCGAACAAATTCGCCAGCAGGTAGCCATAGCCGAATCTTTATTTGCTGCCGTCGGCGGTCTTAAAGCCCAGAAAAAATTTAAGCATTGGTTATTCGGTCGAACCGATGAAATGGCTTTTGAAATCGTCGCTAAAGATAAAATGATTTATTTTTACGTGGCTATTCCAAAATTTTTACAATCACGACTGGAGGAACAGATTTCCGCGGTTTATTCCGACGCTCACTTGGAACAAGTTGAAGATTACAATATTTTTTCGCCCACCGGCACGGTGGCTGGAATGTACCTAACTTTTAAACGACCGGTCGGTTTTCCCATTAAGACTTACCAAAAAATGGAGACCGATCCGTTAAACGCCCTAACCAACGCTTTATCAAAAATTGAAGATGGTGAAGGTGTGGTTATTCAGTATGTGGTTCGCTCGGCACGAGCCAGTTGGCGCAAAAAAGGTTTGGCCGTGGCCAAAAGTTTACAACAAGGGGCTTCGTTTGACGAAGCCATGGCCGGCCACACCCCGGGAAAATCTAAAGATGGCTTTTTTTCATTTCTAAAAAATGAACCGACAAAACCACAACAAGAACAATCGTTTAGAGTTTCTTCGACAACCGAAGAGGCTATTAAAAGTATTGAACAAAAAGCTAGCAAAGCCGGCATGGACGCCAATATTCGTTTAATTGTCTCCACGCCAAGTCCGGAACGGGCCGAAGCGACTTTGGCCAACTTGTTTACGGCTTTTTCGCAGTACAGTACCTATCAATTCGGTAACGCTTTTGGTAAAGCTGTGCCACGCAGCAAGGAACGCATGGTTAGACGGTTTATTTATCGAACTTTTGAAGAGCGTTACAAAGTTGTTTTAAATACGGAGGAAATGGCCAGTTTGTGGCACCTGCCGTTACCGACCACCGAAACGCCGAACATTCAGTGGATGGCGGCGCGTCGCGGGGCAGCTCCGTCGGAAATTCCAGGTCCGGCCGAGGAAAATATTTTTCTTGGTAGCAATTTTTATCGCGGCAAAAAAACGCCAATTTACATTAAAAAAGGTGATCGGCAGCGTCACATGTATTTAATCGGTAAATCTGGTACTGGTAAAACGGAATTCATGACTTCCATGATTTTGCAGGATATTAAAAATGGCAGTGGAGTGTGCGTGATTGATCCGCACGGCGATTTGGTTGATCGTATCGCCGGTAGTATTCCCAAAGAGCGCGTTGATGACGTTATTATTTTCGATCCGGCTGATACCGATCGTCCGGTTGGTTTAAACATGTTGGAAGCCAAGACCGAAGATCAAAAAGATTTCGTTTGCCAAGAAATGGTTTCTATTTTCTACAAACTTGTTACTGATCCGTCCATGATTGGCCCGATGTTTGAGCATCAAATGCGCAACGTCATGTTGACCTTAATGGCTGATGAAGAAAATCCCGGCACCTTGGCCGAAATTCCGCGCATGTTTACCGATCAAGAATATGCTGATCAGTGGATCGCCAAATTAAAAGATCCGATGGTTCGCAATTTTTGGGATAAAGAAATGGCCAAAACTTCTGATTTTCATAAATCAGAAATGTTGGGTTACTTAATTTCCAAAGTTGGCCGCTTTGTCGAAAACGAAATGGTCCGTAATATTATCGGCCAGTCGCACAGCAGTTTTGATTTCCGCGAAATCATGGATAACAATAAAATTCTTTTGGTTAAACTTTCCAAAGGTTTGGTTGGGGAAATTAACGCCAACTTGCTCGGTTTGATTATCGTTTCTAAACTGCAAATGACCGCCCTTGGCCGAGCTAACATGGACGAAAGTCTACGCAAAGACTTCTATTTGTACATCGACGAGTTCCAAAACTTTGTCACCAATTCCATTGCCACTATTTTGTCTGAGGCTCGCAAATATCGTTTGTGTCTGGTCATGGCTCACCAGTATTTGAACCAGTTGGTTGATAACCAGGGCAAAGCCGAGGTGCGCGACGCTGTGCTTGGTAACGTTGGCACAACCTTTGTCGCTCGCGTTGGACCGGAAGACACGGAGATTTTACAAAAAATATACGAACCGTATTTTTCCGGTTATGATTTGATTAACTCGGAAAAGTTTACCTGGTACACCAAAATGATTGTCGATAACACGGCTGTAAAACCTTTCACACTCTCGACTTTTAACAAGAACCTACCCAGAGGTAACCCTGAATTGAAAAAAGCTATATTTGAACTTTCACGGCTCAAATATGGTCGCGACAAGGCTTTGGTTAATGCGGAAATCATGGAGCGTGCCAATTTGGGTGGCGCAAATTCGCCCGAAGCTGACTTGAATCCGGTTGGCGAATCAGCCTTATAAAACAAAAACAAAATTATGAACGACGACGAATTGTTGGAAGATGATTTTAGTTTCGAGCCAGAACCGGAGGAAGCGCCGCGTAAAAGCGAACCTGACCCGCGTCTGGCTTTGGCAAAAAAGATTTTAAAGCAACTCCACGAAAATTTGGGGAATGTTATTGACTTACTCGATGGAGGAAATATCGAGGAAGCGAACACTGATTTTGCCAAACTGGTGGCTTCAAAAAAAGAAGCCGAGCATACACTTGATGATATTTCCGGATCCCGCGTAATTGAAGGCGTCTTTGATGGCCAAGCCATGATTGGTTCTGATGGCAAAAGTTATGCTGTACCGCCCAACTATGCCTCCAAATCTCGCCTGGTTGAGGGTGACATGTTAAAACTCACCATTAAACGCGATGGTACTTTCTTGTTTAAACAAATTGGCCCCATCGAACGCGCTCGTTTGGTAGGCAAGTTGGCTTTTGATGCCTCGGTTGGAACATTTGTCGCCATGATCGGCGAACAAAATTATAAACTTATAACAGCCAGTGTCACCTTTTTTCACGGTGAACCGGGCGACGAAATTGTCGTTTTGGTTCCGAAAAATACGCCCAGCGTTTGGGCAGCCGTGGAGAACGTGGTGAAGAAATAATTTTTTTATTATACTAACGTCGTGTGTATGTATTGGACTAATAATTTTAAGAAAATATCATTGTACACGGGTTTGTTTTTATTTTCATTCTCGCTGTTTTTTTTGGTTTGGAATGTCGCTTATGGAGCCAGTCCTGTTACGGATTTTGTGCATTTTGACGGAGACGCCTCGGACAATTGGGCGGGCTTTAGTTCAGAGATGATGGATTTCAACAACGATGGAAACGATGACCTTGTTATTGGTGTAATTTCTGAAGGGACGGTAGGTGCGGAAGTTGGAGCAATTTATATCATCTATGGGGATGGTTCGACCTGGACATCGATGTCAATAGCGGATGCGGATGTAAAAATTACCGGGGCGACAGATTCAAATGGGATTGCCTATATGGGGAAAGAAATTATTAATGCCGGCGACGTGGATGGAGATGGAATAGATGATTTACTTTTTGGGGCTGAACGAGGAGAAGGAAATAGTATTTTAGATAACGGGCTTGCCTTTTTAGTCTATGGCGGGCAAGGTTTGAGTGGAACGTATAGTGCAAACAATATTGGCACAACGATCGCCGGCGCGACATTCTATGGAACAGTCGCACAGGAACAGGCCGGCTCACGATTGTCTGCAGGTGATTTTAACAATGATGGGTACAATGATCTTTTGGTGAGCGGTATCCTTTATGCCACCGGATTGGCCCAACGAGGTGCAGGATATTTGATTTACGGGGATGATACACGTTTGAGTGGCACGAACGCATTGTCAAATGTCGGGGGCTCCATTGCCGGGGTTACTTTTGTTGGAGCCGCGGCCGGAGATCGACTTGGGAAAGGGGTTCGCATGATTGATGTTGATGGGGATGGCTATGATGATGTGCTTGTGAGTGCAACACTTGCACATTATGGTGGAATCGCAGACGTTGGGGTGACTTATCTCATTTATGGCAACCAAACGTTAGTGAGTCCGGTGGATGTTTCAAATGTTGGCGGAAGTGTGACTGGGGCATCATTTTATGGAGAAGTCTTAAATGATTCCTCGGGAAACGATATCATGGGCGGATTTTTCAACGAGGATGCTTATGGCGATTTTAGTATTTTTGCAAATGCGGCTGACAACGGAGCTATTAGCAATGTAGGCGTGAACTATTTGATCTTCGGGGCCGCGACGCGTTTTACAGGAGCAAATGCGCTAAGTGGCGTGGGTACCACCATTTCAGGATTGAAATTCGTGGGCGAAGGGGAAAGCGATCGGTTTGGAAATTATTTTACGTCCGCAGATATCAATAATGATGGACTGAAAGAGTATATTGTGACCGCAACATCCAATGATAATGGCGGGGCAATTACGGATAGTTATGGAGCAATGTACATTGTTTATCGCAATCAGGTGCTTACAAGCCCCATCCTTGCCTCAACCATCGGGACAACGGTAAGCGGAGTAAAATTTGTTGGAGAAGAGTTAGGCGGGCTTTTGGGGTTTGATGTGACAAATATTGGAGACGAAAACGGCGACCATTATGAGGATGTTTTGGTGGGCGCGTATAAGGTAGATGTTGGTGCTTATACAGATGCCGGTAAGGTCTATTTGGCCTATTTTTATATTGACGCGGATCACGACGGTTATCCGGGCACCGCGGGAGTTTTTGATGGTACGGATAAGGATGACGCCGATCCGCTTGTACTTGATAGTTGGCATCCGACGATTACAGGCGTCAGTGGGGTTGAGGCAACGGACGGAGGTGGGGAAGTGACGGTCACATTTACATTGGATGACCCGGACAATGACGATAATTGCCAAGCAAAAATTGAATACAGTATTGATGGAGGTTCAACTTGGAGTGATCCGACAATAAGCACCACGAATAGTGATACCACGGCCACCTATGGTGATCCGGACATTGATAATTCGGCCACGTATCAAGTGGGAAAGGCTGGAGCGTATATCACTACCTCTTCTGGAGCCAACACCGTGGTTGTTAAATGGAATTCGTTGGTCGATGTTCCCACGGCTAATGTTTCAAATGCGCAAATCCGTGTGACTCCTTATGACAGTCATGCCCCGGGCACTGCGGTCGCGTCTTCGAATTTTATTTTAGATAACGTTGACCCGGCCAGTCTTGCTTCTCTAGCCTACGGCACGTCCACTTACAATACTCTCTCCGTTACCTGGACGGCTGCCACTGATACCAATTTTGACCACTACGAACTTTGGTATGGGACAAACCAAAGTGATGTTGATAGTCTCACCGGCACGGCCGCGGAATGGGATAATAGTGATGATGCGGCACTGACCACAGCCACCACAGCTGTCACGACAATTACTAACCTTTCTTCGTTTACAACCTATTACTTTAAAATATTTGCCATCGATGATTACGGAAACGAATCAACTTTAAGCTCTGTTAGTGCGCGGACGACCAAGAAGGGTTCATCGAGCGGCAGCGGTTCAATCACGCCAGCTCAATTGTCAAACTTCGCCGTGATTCAAAAGAACTTTCCTACAGCTACAACCATAAAGACTGGCGAAGCGACCAGCTTCTCTTGGTTGTCAACTAAGATCGGCTATTTAATCAATCTTTGGTATTCCCTGGACAATGGGGAAACCTATATAAAAATTGTCGGGCCGGCCGCTGACACCGAAACCTACGAGTGGACCACACCTAGTAATCTTTCCGGCACTAAAATTATTTTTAAATTGGAGTTAACTGACTCAATAGTAATTCTCGATACCGAGATCACAGAGTTTTCTATTTTTACGGAAGCAATCGAAGAGGATGTTCAAGAAGAGATAAGTATCATTGGTGCGGTGCTAGAAAGTGTCTTCGGCGGCCGCTGGGAAATTAATCTCGAAGAATCAGGTATTACCGAAGTTTTCGGCGACTTTCCGGAAACAGTTTCCATTGGTTCACTCATCAAACTGCCTGATGATGGCGACCTCACCACTCAATTCGATTCTGCCGTTTACTACGTCGGGGTCGATAAACGTCGCCACGCCTTTCCCAATGAATCTGTCTATAAAACCTGGTTTCCCGACTTCTACGACATCAGAACCGTTGATCAAACCACTATGGCCAGTATTCCTTTGGGACCAATGGTGACTTATCGTCCCGGTTCAACCTTGGTTAAATTTCCTTCAGTTCCTAAAGTTTATTCCATTGATTCCACCGGCTGCCTTCACTGGCTAACCTCAAGGGAACTAGCTATCGACATGTATGGCACAGACTGGGCCGAGATTGTCAAAGACGTTTCCGAAGCCTTCTGGTCCAGTTACTGTTTCGGTGATGATCTGGTTGCCTCGCGATAATAACAAACATACAAATAAACACCCGGGAATTTCGGGTGTTTTTGTTTGTGGATAAACTCAGAAGTTTTTTCTGTTTTGTGCTAAAATAGAATCAAATTTTATGGCGCTAAAAAGGAATAATCCTAATTGGATAAACCGATTTTTTTCGGTTAGTTTTTTGTTTATTGTGGCTCTCTTGTTTTTCAGAGCCAGCCCGACTCTTGCTGCGGCTGTCTCTTGGGACAGTGGTGGGGCCAACAATGATTGGGAAACCGCAGCCAACTGGTCAGGCGACGCTGTGCCGACCGATGCTGATGACGTAACGATTGATTACGCTGAAACAATTAATATCAATGCAACGACGACGATTAATTCTTTGACCGTTGGCGGCACAAACGCGACAGTTTTGAATTTTGATTACGATGCGCTGACTGCGGGAGCACTTATTATCGACGCCGGGGCTTTGACTGTGGCGGCGAACGGAACGATTACTCATACAGCTGGTTCAACAACCTCGGTGCTTGGCTCAGTTTATATTGATGTACAAACTGGAGGTGCCACAATCACAGGAACAATTAATGTGGACGCAAAAGGATACACAGAGGGATATGGGACAGGTGTCGGAGGAAATAACTTTTCCGGAGGAGGATTTGGTGGTGAGGGCGGCCGAGGGGAAAGCGGAACAAGCGGTACAACCTATGGCTCAATCACAGCACCGGTTAGTTTGGGTAGCGGTGGAAACTCATATTGTGGCGCTTCGTCAGGGCATGGAGCTGGTGCCGTTCGATTGCATGTCGCTGGGGAACTTAGCGTGGCTGGCAGTATTTCAGCCGTCGGAGGCGATGGCACTGCCTGGTGTGCTGGCGCCGGTTCAGGTGGGTCGATTTATTTGGATGCAGGAACAATTTCAGGGGCCGGAACAATTTCTGTAAATGGAGGAGCAGACACAAACGGAGAATTACGAGGCGGTCATGGGGGTGGGGGTCGCGTTGCCATGTATTACGACACAAAAACCTATTCAGGAGGTTTAACCGCATATACGGGATCCTTCGGGAGTAACACTTATTATGGTGGGGCTGGAACAATTTACGTTAAGGATAACGCACAGCCCAATGGTGATTTAACAATCGATAATAATTCAAAGGACAATACCACGAGCGATACGGCGATTGGAAAGACAAATCTTTCCACCGCGACCTATAAAACGCTTACGATTTCCAATGATGGTCACATCGATATCCAGTCTGGACAGACACTTACCTATACGACGCTCACCTGGACCGGTGGAAACATAACAGATAGCGGAGGAACGCTAAATACCGTAACGACCGGGGATGTTGTGATCCCAGCGAGTTCCTATTTCTATGCCAATGGGAATTATACTGGAGCCAGTGCTTGGACGACATTGCTCGTGAACGGGGTGCTCACACATTCAAACAATGTGAACCTAGCAACATATGATTTGGATGTAGAGACGACCAGCACGGCAGAAATTGCTGCAGGCGGTTCAATTGATGTTTCCGGTCGGGGTTTTACAAAAGGGAATGGAACCGGCACTGGTAGTGGACAAGGTGCTGCGGGTGGGCATGGTGGCCAGGGCGGACCAGGTGATGGAACAGGTGGAGGAGTTTATGGTTCCATTACAGCCCCAATTACGCTTGGGAGCGGTGGAAATAGCAGCTGCGGAAGCGGTGGGCAAGGGGGTGGGGCAGTGAAATTAACTATTGGCACGACATTGACCGTGACGGGAGACATTCTTGCTTCTGGGAGCAATGCAAGCAACGATTGGTGTTCCGCAGCTGGTGCTGGGGGGTCAATTTATTTGGATGTTACAACAATGGCGGGCGCAGGGGCGATGACTGCTGGTGGTGGAAATGCAGTAAATGGGGAGCTTCGAGCTGGGGGCGGAGGTGGAGGACGAATCGCATATTATTACGATTCTTCAACTTATTCGGGCACGGTAACTGCATATGGTGGATATCAGGCATCGAATTACTATATCGGGGCGGCAGGAACGATTTATGAAAAAGATAACGATGACGCGAATGGTGATTTAAAAATTGATAATAATAGCCACGATAATGCAACGTACGATGCATGGCTTGCGCGAACCCCACTTACCCCAACAAGCACTCCTCTTTCTCTGACAGTAGATTCACTCACCCTCTCCAACGATGGCCACCTATTACTCACCGCAGATACTACCATCGATTACACCACAATTTCCTGGACCGGAGGGAATATTACGGATCGTGGAGGTGTCATGAATGATTTGCTGGGTAGCAGTGTTGACATGACCATTCCAACCGGATCAATGTTTTATGCAGATTACGCGCGCACGTTAAATAGTTTGACGGTCGATGGAACTCTTACACACTCGCAAAATTATTCCACGGCAACATATCGCATGAATTTGACCGTTACCACGGACATGACGATTTCTGCTTCGGGTTCCGTAACTGCTTACGGGAAGGGTTTTGTGGGTCAGCAAGGGAATGCGACGGGAAAAGGATACAGTACAAACTCTGGTGCGGGATATGGAGGGCAAGGGTATGGGGTGAACACTTCTTACGGAAACGTCTATGGATCAATTACTGCTCCAACAGATTTGGGAAGTGGTGGAGGAAGCTATATTGGTTGGGCAACGGATGCGAAAACGCTTTACGGTGGTGGTGCTATCCAACTTACTGTCGGGGGCGAACTAGATGTTTCAGGGTCGATAAATGTCAATGCGTTCACGGGGAGCACGATCTATTGTGATGGAGCCGGTCAGGGATCCGGCGGGTCAATTTATCTTGATGCCGGCACGCTTTCCGGAGCCGGTTCAATGACAGCGAATGGAGGAATCCCATGTCATGCCAATGGTGGGGGCGGTGGCGGTGGTCGTATTGCAATTCATTACACCACAAATTCTTCGACACTAGTACCGACAGCATATGGTGGGTGGATCACGGGCGGTGTTAGATTTGGTGGTGCTGGAACAGTTTATTGGAACGATAAAGATGGCACCGACAATTTAGTGATTGATAATAATAGCCACGATTATACCAGTTCAGTAATTGGATATAACCGCGGTAGAACCGTTCTTACAAACAGTGGAACTCCCGCATCTTTTACTTTTGATACCGTTACCATTTCTAACAGCGGCGACCTTTTATTAAATTCGGATACAACAATTATTTCAACAACAAATACCTGGACTGGCGGAGATATTACCGACCAAGGAGGTACGTGGAATTCATTGTTGACGAATCTTGTTATTCCTACCGGGGCAAGATTTTATGCAGACACAACAAGAAGTGTTACTTCGGTTGTTGTAAACGGCACAATGACCCATTCATTAAATTCCACAGCGGAAACATACAAAATAGATTTCACAACAACCGGAGATTTTACTATCGGAGCGACTGGTACAGTGAATGTTGATGGCTATGGATTTACAGGGCGATATGGGACTGGTGCCGGGGTCGACGCCGGAACCTATGGATCTGGTGGTGGATACGGAGGTCGCGGTGGTGCAACATCTGATGGCGGGGATACCGGCGGTGCTACCTATGGTTCGGCAACAGCGCCAACCAATATTGGATCAGGCGGAAGTGGAAATAATGGAACAACAACCGGTGGAAAATCCGGCGGCGGTGCCATTAAGTTAACAGTTGGTGGAAATTTAGCAGTTGGTGGAGAAATTACCGCTGATGGTGGAACGGAAATGACCTTTGGAAATTCTTGGGAAAACTGGGGCGGCGGTTCTGGCGGATCAGTGTGGTTAGACATAGTGGGAACACTGTCCGGTACAGCAAATATTACCGCTGATGGTTCCGGAGGGAAGACTGCGGGTGATGGCGCCGGTGGCGGTGGACGTATTTATATTACTTGTTCAGCCGATTCACATTCGGGATCAATGAGTGTTATTACCGGTACGGTTGGTATAGCGGGTGGAGGTGGAACCGCGACACTAGTTTTAGAAACTCCTCCAACATCTCCAACAATTTCCAACCCTCTTAGTAATTCTTATAACAATAGTTTAACTCCGACCATTACCGGTTCTACTTATGTTTCCGATGTTGCCCACGTTTCAACTGATTGGAAAGTTGTGGCGTCTTCGGATACTTGTTCAAGCACTGCTGTTTGGGAATCAGAACACGATGCTGTTAATTTAACTTCCATTACCGTCGGAGTAGCTCTAACTGCCAGCACAACATATAAGGCATGTGTACGTTATACCAATAGTTTTGGTGATAGCAGCTGGTCTACCGCTATAACTTTTACAACTCAATTCGGTGGAACTAGTAACAGTACTACTTGGGATTTTGATGAGGGCGTTGTCGCCGACAATTATGATTTTAATGATATTTATGTTGAGTTGGATGCTTCGGGGAATAGTTTAGCCAGACTAAAAGATTTGGGAGCTGGGGTTTATAGAGGGGCTCAATATCCCGGTTATGCTAAGCGCAAAGAAATTACCATTACCAATACCACAGCTACGGAGTTAACTAACTATCAGGTTAAGCTCAATGTTTTGTATGACTCCGACATGCAGGCAGATTTCGATGATATTAGGTTTGCTTCGTCTGACGGATCAACATCAATTGATTTTTGGTTAGAAAGTAAAACCGATTCATCAAAAGCAATCGTGTGGGTTGAGGTGCCAACCATAGGGGCTTCCACTACTGCTACGATTTACATGTATTACGGAAACACAAGTGTAAGCAGTGCCAGTAATGGCGCGAATACATTTGATTTTTTTGATGATTTTGAAAGTTACGCCGTAGATTCAAACATCAATGGTCAGGGAAGTTGGGTTGCTTCTGTTATTGGTGGCAGCGGCGAGGCAAAGGTAAGGAGCGTAAATAGCAGAAACCATTTAAGAGTTTCTTCTACTAGTACTGGTAGTGCAATTTACAATACATTGATTGGATCAAAAACCGTTTCATCTACACTGGGGTATGCCATTGAATCCTATGTTTCGCCAGCCGCAGTTGGGGAATGTACAACATATTTCTTTGGAAACACTACAACGATTGGTCCTGATAACGTCGGTCCGAATGATGGGCATGGGGCGTTTTGGATTGGTAATGGAGGAACGCCTTGGTCGTGGGTTCGTTCTCACGTTTCCGGAGTACGTGTCGATGGCACATACAATAAAGGCGATACCGCAAGCGTTGGGACTTACTATCGTTATACATTCAAGTGGCTAGGTACAAGTTTAAATGCCCTTAAGGACGGGAAAGCAACGTTTTCAACCACTTCTTCAGCCTTTTCCGGGTTTACCAATATTTGGGTTGGCACATATAATCCTGCTTCTTGGAACCATGACTGGATTCTTGTAAGAAAGATAACATCTTCTGATCCTGCGATTGCTTGGGGTAATGAAGCTAGCACAGTGTTATTGGATTGGAACTATCGCCAGGCTTTTAGTGTTTTTAACGAGACTGCTTCGGAATTAACAAATTTTCAGGTCAAAATAAATGTTCCATATAATTCCTCAATGCAAACTGATTTTGACGATGTTCGCTTTGCCTCATCCGACGGTACCACGTTGCTTGACTATTGGTTAGAAACAAAAACAGATTCTTCTGTTGCCACGTTCTGGGTGGAAATTCCAACAATCGGTGCCTCTTCTTCTACAAATATTTATCTTTATTATGGGAATAGTGGGGCAAGCAGCGTAAGCAATGGTACAAATACTTTCGATTTTTTTGATGATTTTAGTGGAGATTTGAGTAAATGGACTGCTATCGGTTCGTTTGACACAACGGGCGGCACATTGAACTTTGTGAGCGGAGCTAGTTGTAGTTCTTCGTTTTGTTTCTTGTTGGCAGATACAGCATCGATGTTTTCTGATTATGTGATGGATTACAGTATGTATTACGCCCCAGCTCTTGATAACGGCGCTATTCACCGTTCTCAATCAAAAGTTAACGCCGACAATACGTACGCCACGATTAAAAGGCATGTTCCCAACAACCACTATTTTCATCGTCGGGTAGCGACGGCTTGGGGCGCGGCCATAAATGAATTAGCTTATACATACACCGACAATGTTTGGATGTATATGCAGGAAACATTTGCTGGTTCGACTCTTAGTACAAGATTTTTTTCTGATCAAGCGAGGACAAATTTAGCAACCTATAATTCTTGGACAGAAGCCTCTTGGGGCACTGGATACGTTGGAATTTATAATTATTCAACTTCAACCGGCGTTAAATGGGATGATTTTAGAATTCGCAAATATGCCGCTACCGAACCAACCGTTGTTCCAGGCGGTGTTGAAAGTGTTGCGTCTTTTGATGAGATTTCTGTTGCTCCTTCCACAGCCGGCACTCACCCCATATACAACGAACTCTATGGTCTCGGGGCCACCACCGGAACAGTGGAAGGATCAATTGGTTATACTGTTTCTAACAATGGTACCAACTGGTACTATCACAACGGTTCGGCCTGGGTCGCTGTGACAACCGAAACCTCTCAGTACAACACTCTTGCTCAAGTTGATGCATACCTATATGACTTCACCTCAGAAATCGGCGATGGTGAATTCTATTTCAAAGCTTTCCTTATTTCCGACACCACCCAAGAAGTTGAACTCAACAGCCTCACCCTGACATACATTGGTATGCCCACGGTTAACTGGACCACCGCCAGCCAATCTGGTGCAGAAGACGCCGGCGGCCTGACGGTCACGGCTTCGCTTTCTTTTTCATACGCTCTTGATGTCACGATTCCGTACACAGTGACCGGTACGGCCACTGGTTCGGGAACAGACTATTCCATCACGGCCAGTCCGCTGGTTGTCACAGCCGGCAGCACCACCGGCAATGTCACCATCACCGTGACCAATGATGTTATCGATGAACTGGACGAAACCGTGGTTGTCACCATGGGTTCACTGACTAATGGTATTAAAGGGGCCACTGATGTTCACACCGCTACCATCACCGATAACGATGCCGCCCCAACCATTGCCGTGGCTGATGTTTCTGTTGCTGAAAACGCCGGTCCGGGTACGGTCACGGTCACCATGACCGGTGGTTCATACCTCGGCACCTCGGTTAACTATGCCACCTCTGACGGCACAGCTCTTGATGGCACTGACTACACCGCCACCTCCGGCACCCTGACCTGGGCGGCTGACGCCACCGGTGACAAGACCTTCACTATCACTCTCTCTGATGACACCTTGGACGAAGATGATGAAACAGTCACCATCACTCTTTCCGTTCCGGTTAACGCCACGATTTCTGACACCACCGGAGCTTTAACCATCACTGACAATGATGATCCCCCGACCATTACTTTCGATAGCAACACTGCCTCTGGTTCTGAAGCAACGTCTCCAGCCGCTTTTAACGTTTCATTATCTGCCGCTTCCGGTCGAACAATTACCGCCACCTGTGCCACGCACGCCATCACGGCCACGGCCGGTACTGACTACACGGCAATTTCCTCAACCTTAACCTTTAGTCCCGGTGATACTTCTAAAACCGTTAACATCACCATCAGCAATGACGCTTTGGACGAAAACAACGAAACCTTTAGTCTTCATCTTAACGACTACTCCAACGTCACAGCCGGCACCTATACTGCCGATACCTATACCATCACCGACAACGACGATCCGCCAACCGTTTCCTGGACCACTTCCTCTCAATCCGTGACCGAAGACGCCACCACGGCCACCATCACTGCCGAACTTAGTGCTGCCTCTGGTCTAACTGTCACTATTCCATACACCATGACCGGCACAGCCACCGGCAGCAGTACTGACTACACCATCACCGCCAGCCCCGTGACCATCTCGGCTGGTTCAACCACCACCGATGTCACGGTCACTATTATCGAAGACGCTGTGGTGGAAACCGATGAAACCGTCATCACCACCATTGGTTCACCGACCAATGCTTCGACCGGGGCCACCACAGTCCATACCTTAACCATTGCCAACGATGATCGTCGAAGCAAACCAACTCCATCCACCGGTGACACAACCCCCAGCACAATTAACCTAACCTCGCCAACCGATAACGAACAACTAATCGCCGGTTCCTTTAAAACCATCACCTGGTCTTCCACCGGCACCTTTGGTTTCGTTAACCTGGCCTATTCCACTGACGGCGGAGTCTCCTATCAAACAATTGAAGACAACTTAGTCAACTCCGGCTCTTATTATTGGTCTATTCCCAACCAATCTGTCACCAACGGCTTCATCAGAATCGAAGGCACTGATCTCGCCTCTATCCTAACCTCTGACATAATTCCGTTCACCACGTTTGTCACGACCACACCAATCGATGAGGAAACTCCGGCCGAAGAAATCCCCACCGAAGAGGAAGCCGCCGAACAAATAAGTCTTATCGGTATGGCACTAGAGAGTGTTCTTGGTGACCGCTGGATCAACGAAGCGGAAAAGAACGGGGTCTGGGAAATCTTCCCGGATCTTCCGGAAGAAGTTTCCATTGGCACTCTGGTTAAACTGCCTGATGATGGCGACCCGACCACCCAATTCGATTCCGCTGTCTATTACATCGGCCTCGACAAGCGCCGTCACGCTTTCCCTAACGAACAGGTATACAAATCTTGGTTCTCCACTTTCTATGGCATCAAGACCATCGACTCAGTCACTATGTCCAACATTCCACTCGGCCCCATGGTGACTTATCGTCCGGGTTCAACTCTAATTAAATTTCCTTCCATTACCAAAGTCTATTCCATTGATTCCGAAGGCTGTCTCCGCTGGTTAACCTCGGAAGAACTAGCCATCGACATGTACGGTCCAGACTGGGCCAGAATCGTCAAAGACGTCTCCGAAGCCTTCTGGTCCAGCTATTGCTTTGGTGACGACCTCGTCGCTGCCAATGATCAAGATTGGGATACGGTGATTGCCTCGCAATAAAAACAAATAGACAAAAAACACTCGGGTTCCCGAGTGTTTTTGTTTTCCCTTTAATCCCCCTTCACCCCCTTTCACCCCTTCACCCCCTTTGATACAATAGGGCCACAATATGCCTACACTTTACCGTACTTATCGCCCCCAGACCTTTGCCGAGGTCACGGCACAGGAACATGTAAAAAAAACTCTTCAAAACCAGCTTAAAACCGGCAAGGTGGCTCATGCTTATCTTTTTACCGGGCCGCGCGGTATTGGTAAAACCACGGTGGCACGTCTTTTGGCTAAATCAGTTAATTGTGAAAAACCGGATAAGTCCAAAAAAGGTTTTGAGCCTTGCAACGAATGTTCAATGTGTAAGGAAACGACCGGCGGATCAGCTCTTGATGTTTTTGAAATCGACGCCGCTTCGCATACCGGTGTTGATAACGTTCGCGAGTTAATTGATGGCGTGCGTTTCGCGCCCAACAAGGGAAAATTTAAGGTTTATATTGTTGACGAAGTCCACATGCTTTCGACCGCGGCTTTTAACGCGCTTTTGAAAACATTAGAAGAACCGCCGGCGCACGCCATTTTTATTTTGGCCACCACCGAAATTCACAAAGTGCCGGCCACGGTGGTTAGCCGTTGCCAACGCTTTGATTTTCGCCGCTTTACGCCAGCGGAAATTGTTAGCCGGCTGAAAGACATTGCCAAAGCCGAAGAAGTAAAAATTGACGAAGATGTTTTGTATGAAATTGCTCGTCACTCCGAAGGCTGCGAGCGTGACGCCGAAAGTTTACTTGGGCAACTGTTCGCGTTGGGCGAAAAAGAAATCAAACTTGATGAAGCTTCGTTGGTTTTGCCGGTGGCTTACACGGAAACGGTTTTAAAATTTGTTGAAGGCTTGGCTAAAAATGATGCCGCCGCGGCCATTCGCATTTTAAACGAAGGGGTAGAGCAAGGCATGGATGTGCCGTCATTTCTCGATAACGTCGTTTCGCTTCTGCGCACGGTATTATTTGCCAAACTCGGTGGGCTCGAGCGTTTCCAGGAAGCTTATGAAGCCGGAGCGCTTAAGCGCGTTGGTTCGCTAACCGAAACTTGGTCGGTTAACGCTCTCACCAATGCCATCGAATTATTTTTGGCGGCGCGACGTTCGGCTAAAAACGATGCTATTCCGCAACTGTCTGCCGAACTCGCGGCCATGAAAATTTGTCATCCAGAAGCCGTGACAGTTTCTTCTGAAAAAAAGATTCCTCCGTCTACTCCAACCGCTCCAACTCCTCCTGCTCCTTTACAAGGAGAGGGTAGGGGTGAGGTAAGAAAGCCAACACCGCCGGTGAAATCAGAAATAATCATCGAACCGCCAAAGGTAACTTTGCCAACGCGATCAATTAGTGTTGAAGAAGTTCGCAGTAAATGGAATGAATTATGCCAGCGGCTGGAAGACAAAAATCCTTCACTTCTTTTAATTTTAAAAAATGCTGACATTACAAAAATTACCGGCAATCAAATCGAAGTGCAGTTTGCTTTTGCTTTGCACGCCGAAACCGTCAATCGCGGTAAAAATAAAAACAACATTGATAATTTGTTGTCCGATATATTGGGCACGCCGGTTTCAGTTATGGCCACGCATGTTCCACCAACCGCCGAGGCCGACGAAGCCATGTCTATGTTAAGCGAAGCTTTTGGTGGGCAGGCAGCTTGATCTTTTTACACAAAGACAATGCGGAGAAAGATGAGTTACGCAAAATCCGCGGCGGCATCTCGGTCGGGCGTCGCCCACGCGCGTCGATCAGGCTAAATTTTATTTTTCAATAAGCTTTATGAAAGGTTATTATAAACTCCCAATAATTAACTACAGGATTGCCACACACGAGGAGGCGGCAAGTCGTAGACTGGCTAGTCAGGCAAATGAACTTCTGCCTATGCCAATTGAATCAGTGCCAGATGAATGTAAAAAAGATTTTACAAAACTAAAAACATTGATTGAAACAACACTAGACAATCTTCCAAAACACAATGGGCTTATGACGCCAGTCCGACTTGCCAACATCCACAACAGTACTGCCGTAAAATACATTAAACTTTTAATAGAGATCGAAGATAAAACAATTGAAAAATAAAATATCGCCTAACACGGTATATCTGGTTCCACTTCGCTCCACCCAAATTGCTTCGTAACTTCAGATATTCCGGGATGTTGTTGGAAATAATTAAAAATTTATGTCAAATTTAACATTAAAAGAAAACCCGACATTAAAAGATTTACAAAAATATGTTCGGGAACTGGAGATAGAGCGAGGTTTTGATAAAGAAGATGTTTTTCAAAAATGTTTACTTTTAGGCGAAGAAACTGGCGAGTTGTTTAAATCCATCAGAAAAATAAATAAAGTGGCTAAGGTAGATCACAATTCCAAATTCGGTTCAGTTGATGAGGAATTGGCCGATATTATAATTTTTATATGCACAATCGCCAACCGGTTTGATATTGACCTGGAACGGGCGTTCAGAGAAAAAGAGGAATTGAATAAAAACAGAGTTTGGGAATAAAGGCAGGAAGTTTTTCGCTAGATAAAATCAATAACAGTCCGTTATATTTTCCTAACCTTTGCCACAAACAGCCCCTCATTATCCTTAGTCGGCAAAACATACTGAGTATTAACCGGTCCGGGTCGGGTGGAAACAAACGGAAGCTTAAAGCTTTCCGTTTTTAGTTCGGGATAAGTCGCGAGCAGCCACTCAATCATTTCACTGTCTTCTTCCGGAGCCAAAGTGCAGGTGGAGTAAACAAGAACGCCGCCGGGTTTAAGGCAAGCCACGGCCGAGCGAAGTAAGCGGCGCTGAATTTTGGCATGAGCAATAATATTTTTCTCACTCCAAAAAGAATACGAACGCGCTTCGTGGGTATTGACGCGTCCTTCGGCCGAGCAGGGAACATCAGCCAAAATTTTATCGAAAGCCTCCGGCTTTTCTTTATAGAGCAGGGAAGCGTCCATTAATTTTGTTTCCACAAAATCCGCTCCCTGAATCCGCATGGTGTTTTGCAGTTTTTGAAAGCGCACCTCGTTTTCTTCGCAAGCTAAAATTTCCCCTCTCCTTGCGAAGGAGAGGGGTGTAGGGGTGAGGTAAGCAGCAATCTGACTCGTCTTACTCCCCGGGGCAGCGCAAAGATCAAGAATCGCTTCATTTGGTTTTGGGTCAAGCACCAACACCGGCAACATCGAAGAAATTCCTTGCAGATAAATTTTCCCTTCGCGGCAAAGCCGGTGTTCCAAAAGTTCTTCGTCGCTTCGATTTTTGATGCGAAAAGCATGGGGAATATCCTTAAGGCGCTCGTAGGCAACATTTTCCTCACGTAAAACCGCCATTACCGCTTCGTCGGTGGTTTTAAGCGTATTAACCCGAAAAGTCGGCAAGCGTTTTTCGCCGAAAGCCGTAATGATGTTTTTCGCCGCGCTTACCCCGAATTGTTTTTCAAGCCTGGCGATAAAAAGTGGTGGTAGATTAGCTGGTTTCATAATCGGTTAAAGCATACCTGGTTTTTTTAGAAAATGCTATCATTTAGAGTATATGGAAACAAAAAAATTTTTTTCAATTATCGGAGTTGTTTTGGTTTTGGCGGCATCAGTTTTTGCCGGCTATCGCCTTTTTTATGTTGGTTCGCCAACTAATACCAAACCAGTCCAAAAGGACGAACCGGCTATTCTTTATTTAACTACCATGACACACCTTGAAGATAATTGGGCGGGGGCCGGCAAAGACGAGGATTATTTTAATCGCGTCGCGGCTGAGGTTCGTTACGGCATGGACTTGGCTAGTGAGTATGACGCGACTTTAACTTTTGAAACCGGCCTGCCGTTTGCCCAAGGTTGTACCAATTTTGACGATAATGTCATGGCCGAAGTTTTGGAACGTGGTCATGGAATTGGCGTTCATCCTGATTTACCGCCACAAAAAGAATTGCCAATTTCCGTGGCCACGACTCATATAAAAGAACGCGTTGATGCCTTAAAAGAATTAGTTGGTAGCGATGAAATTATTGGTTGTTCTGGTGTTGGTGGAATGTCTGATTGGTATACAGCAAGCAAAGCGGCCGGCTGCAATTTTTTAGACGGCATTGTCGGTTTCAATTATTTGACTATGCCGATGAGTGCCAGACCCGAAGGATATACCGATGAAGCTATTTTTAACGCCTTTTTTCATCGCGCGGCGCCGGTTGGTGATGAACGGTTTTATCCTTTTTGGATTAACTCTTCAAAAGATTTTATTCCCGATGAAGATGGCAATATTCTTTTAAGCTCTGGTGAAACTTCCAGTTTGGCCGGATACGCCGAAGCGGCAAATGACACAAAAAATTCCTCAAACTGCGGTGACTGTCCGTTAACAGTGGAGGATGTCGAAACTTTTGTCACGGAAATTACGGCCTTTGCCGAAAGTCGCGACGTCACAAAAATTTCCAAGTTTAATATTTATTTTCCGGCCAACATGTTCGTGTCTGAAAACGAGGAAGTCTTGAGAGCCTTTTTTAAAGCAGCACAAAAATTACAAGAAAAAGGAATTTTAGAATGGGCCAGTCAAGCTGAGGTTTATGAGGCTATGGAGGCAGTAAGATGAAATAAATAATAAAAAAGTCGGTCAATTAGAAAAAAGGTCTTATATTTTTTCACCCTTAATAACTTTATTAAGAACTTCAAGAATATTCTGATGGATTTGTTGCGGATTAAGCAAAGCAACAACCTTTTTTCGTTCTTTTTCAGAAAGTTTATTTTTTAATAATCGTTTTACCGCCAAGGCTACTTTATCCGGATCATCAAAAGAATCAATAACCATTCGTTTTAGACCTGCTTTACGAAGAGTCTCGGCAAAACCAACGTTTTTTGAAACTAATATCGAGGTTCCGTTAACCAAAGCTTCAGCCGCCACATTGCAAAAGGTCTCAAAAAACGAAGGAACGATTAAAAGATCGATAGATTTGTAAAATTTAAAAAGATCCTCTTGGCTCATTGGTTCTTTTCGTTCAATTGTTTCCGGAATATCAAATTTTTTATCCCAGAATGAAGTTACCATAATCGCCCGATGTGGAAACTTCTTTTTTAATAAAGCATTATGTAAAGCGATAAAAGACTGAAAGTTTTTAATTCTCGACCAACGACCGACAGCAGCTATAGAATAACGACTTTTTGTCTTTTGCCTGCAGGCAAAGCCGTTTTTAGCCGGATTAGGAATAACCACACTTTGATCGACCGAATGACCCAATATTTCTTTTTCCACTACTGTTTTGCAAAGGTTTGAGGGGAAAATAATAGCGTTAGCGGTCGAGGCTATCCATTTTTCATATGCCAAAAGGCGCCGTCGAACAAAAAAATTCTTATGACTTACTTCTTTTTGTAAAACCCCGGCATAACGTAAAACGACTGGAATATCAAGTTCATGAGCCGCGGTGGCTAATATCCACGGCACAAAATACGTCCCATTAATCAATAAAATATCTGGCGCTTCTTGACGTAGAATATTTTTTGTCGTTTCGATTAAAATACTCCAACGTTTTCTAAGATTACCAGCCCTTTCCCAAGAAAATTTGGGTATAACATCAATGCTATTGATAACATGATGGCTAAAAAACGAAGGTTGATAACGACGAAAAATCACTGCTCCTAAAAAATGTCTCGAAGTTACAAATTCGATGCCGACAATGGTATCGTCTTTGTCCTCAAGCCAATCAAAAAGGGCAAGATTGGAAATTGTTATTCCCCCGAAAGCATCACGATTTATGTTAGTTGCGATTTTCATGATTGTAAAAATTATTTTTTTTAGCTTAACTTTAACTGATCTAAGATGACATAAATTATACCAAATTTATTCCCATTACGCCACTCTCTCTATTTTTTCTTTTGCTACTTTATTCGCCTATTCTAGCACTGGTTTTTCTCCGGATTTCAGCTGAGAAACTTCGTCTTTACATTTAGCTACAAAATACTCTTCAGTACTTCCTAAATATTCAATTTTGTCGCAATAACCCTCATCGAGCGTCACCCATGCCAAGGCTTCATAACATGCAGGAGTCATTCTGCTCTCGCCCTGTGCATTACTTGGCAATGAGTCACAGTATTCCATACTGACGTTATTCTTCGATCTCTCCACGCATTCGTAGCGACCAGCGAATCCTTCCTCTTCTCCAAAGAGATGATCAAGACAGTAATAAGCATCACCGTTATCTTGCGCATAAATCATTGCGCATGCTGAAAGAATAGTATCAACATCACCACTATAATACGATCCATATTCTCCATCATCATGCCCCATTTTATTGTCCACAGCATCGCAATCTTTATACTCCTCAAGTAACGTCTTCATGAGATTGGCGTAACTGTCGTAATTAGGATAAAGATCGTCGACAGCGGTAAAGCGACAATGCTCCATAATGGCACTGTCTAGTTCCATATCCTCGCACGCGACATTATTTTTCTTTCCCCAAAAATACGCATATTGCCCAACTAAATAATCGAGCGGTTCAAGCTCATATTGCTCTGTGTGGCGAGCAACATTTTCTATACCTTCTGTATTCAAAGTCGGGAATTTCGCTTCGACCTCTGGATTCTTAAAATAGTAGGCCAAGTCCGCAACTGGAAAGACAACATTTTCAGATAAAATGCTGAAGAAATATTTTTTCAATGGTTCATTTTGACCTGTCACTCTACAGGTATTTGTGCGAGTTACTACAAGAAAAGCGACGGACCCTTTTTCATCTATCCAGGAAACAGAACAATCAGTACGACTTGCATCGACATCCTCCATACCGATCACCTGATCACAAATCGACCCTGACTCAATTGATTCATTGGAAACCGACAATTGACCGTAAAACTTCGCTACTGCAGGCGAAAGCTCACCCTTTTCCCCACAAATTGGAAGTGTTAAATATGGGTATATTTTTACCCCTACATATATTGTTCCGAGTAGACCAAGAGAGACAATAAGGAAAAGTGGCAACTTCCAATAAAGTGATTTCATATTATCGAAATAGTAGCATGATATTTATCTTAAGAATATAGGGTCTTTCGAAGCACAAAAAGGGGTTTTACAAGGTAAAATCTAAGGGCCGCCAAACATCTGTACAAAGCAAAAACCCGAGGTCGTGAGACTTCGGGTCTTTACTGGTCATGAAACATTCCAATCATGTAGGAACGTTCCGTGATGGTTCCGGGACTTGGATTCGAACCAAGATAAACAGATTCAGAGTCTGTTGTCCTGCCATTAGACGATCCCGGAGTGTTTCTTGCCAGGATCGTAAGATGGCAGGCTCTCTGCCACCCCGCCATAAAGGCGGGGTCTTCGCTCGGCCAAGCGGCCTCGCTTCGATTAGACGATCCCGGAGTGTTTAATATGGCAACAAGATAACAGTTTTTTGCTATTTTGGCAATAAGTGGCTAACCCTTGATAAAAAATAAAAAAAGTGTTAGCCTTTTTTCGCTTATTTTTCTTTTTTTCGTTAAAATAGAAGGAAGCTTATGAAAAAAACACCTGCCCTTAAAATTGGTCTTATTCTTTTAATTATTCTAGTTTTAGGAGCAGGCTTTCTTGTCTTTAAAAATAAAAGGGCAACCCCACCTACTGATAGTTCGTCAGAAAGATGCCAACAGGATGATTTTCCATATCTGGACTCCAGCCTACCTACCCAAGACAGAGTAGACGATTTAATGAGCCGCATGAGCGAATGGGAAAAAATCGGCCAAATGGTGTTAGTTGAAAAAAACAGCCTTCACAACCTTGGTGATATTACTCAATATAATTTGGGGGCGTTATTGAGCGGCGGCGGGGCCGGGCCAAAGGAAAATACGCCACAAGCATGGCTTGAAATGGTGGGTGGCTTTCAGGCCGCGGCTAAAGAAACTTGTTTAGGCATACCGCTTCTTTACGGAATTGACGCCGTTCACGGTCTTGGCAATGTTTACGGGGCGACAATTTTTCCCCACGCCATTGGGTTGGGCGCCACCGGAGATGCCGATTTGGTAAAACGAGTGGCCGAAGCCACGGCCGAGGAAATGGCCGCCACCGGGATTTATTGGAGTTTTTCGCCAAATCTTGATGTGGCCAAGGATATTCGTTGGGGTAAAACATATGAAACCTTTGGATCAGATACGGCCAAGGTGACGCGCTTGGGCCTAGCGTATTTGGAAGGGACGCAGGACTCCTCAGAAAATTATTTTAAAGTCTTGGCGACGCTAAAACATTTTATTGGCGGCGGGGCCATGGAATACGGAACTTCTCGCAATAAAGATTTCAAGATTGAGGAAGGGAACATAATAATTGATGAAGAAACTTTACGTCAGGTCCACTTGGCGCCTTTTGCCGCGGCCGTGGCTAGCGGGGCACAGGCAGTTATGGTTGGTACGGCCAGCTGGCAGGGTGAAATAAATCCGGCTAATCATTATCTTTTAACCGAGGTCTTAAAAGACGAGTTGGGCTTTTCCGGTTTTGTTGTTTCTGATTGGTATGCGGTGTATGAAATTTCGTTTAGCAAGTACGAGTCCTTAGTAACCGCCATTAACGCCGGCGTTGACATGGTCATGACTCCTTTTGAATACAAAGATTTCATGTTTAACATCCAAAAAGCTTTGGCTAACGGCGACATAACAAAGGAACGGCTAGACGACGCCGTGAGAAGAATTTTGACGGTAAAATTTGCGACCGGATTATTTGACCGCCCGCAAGCTCTGCCGGAAGGCCTTGTTGTTATTGGAAGTGAGCCGCATCGCGCCTTGGCCAGAGAGGCGGTTCGTGAGTCACAAGTTCTATTAAAAAATGAAAATTCTGTTTTGCCACTTTCGTTATCATTGAAAAAAATAATCGTCGCCGGATCAGCAGCTGACAATTTGGGTCGCCAGGCCGGCGGTTGGACCACCGAGTGGCAGGGTATCGACGGTAATTACGGTCTGTCAGGAACTACTGTCCTTGAGGCAATAAAAAGTGCGGTTTCTAAAGAAACCGAAGTTGAATATAACGAGAAGGGAGATTTTTCCACTGAAGATAATCTGGCCGATGTGGGGATTGTGATTGTTGGTGAAAAACCCTACGCCGAGGGTTGGGGCGACAACGCTAAGCCAAGTTTAAGTTCCGAAGACCTTTCCACAATAGAAAAAACAAAAGTAAAAAGTAAAAAATTGGTGGTTATAATAATTTCCGGCCGGCCGCTTGATATTTCCTCATATTCTAAGGATTGGGATGGTATAATCGCGGCTTGGTTGCCAGGCAGTGAAGGGGAGGGGATTACTGATGTGTTATTCGGTCTTTATCCGTTTACTGGCGTTTTGCCGGTGTCATGGGATTATTAAAAAATTTATTGGGGGGGGTATGAGGAATATTTTGCCAGAAAAAGAATATAAAATTCTAAAAAAATTAAACACCCCAGCCAAGGTGCAAGATTTTTTAAATAAGCTGCCGTTTAATTTTGAGCCGCATGGCGACACTTCGTATTCGCCCATGATGGTTTTAAAAAAGGGAACATGTCACTGCGCCGAAGGGGCGGTCTTGGCCGCTTTAGCCTTGCGTGTGCACGGGCACGAACCGCTACTTCTTGATCTCACTTCAAACAAAAACGATTTTGATCATGTTGTGGCTTTATTTAAAAAAGACGGCCGCTGGGGTGCTATTTCCAAAACCAACCACGCTGTTTTGCGCTACCGCGAGCCGGTTTACGCTTCGGTTCGCGAACTGGTCATGAGTTACTTTCATGAATACTTTCTTAACAATAACGGTAAAAAAACTTTGCGGAGTTTTTCTGGGCCGGTCAATTTGAAGCGTTTTGACAAGCGCGGCTGGATGACAACTTTGGAAGAAACGGATTATATTCCGGAATATTTGGCCGAGGTGAAACATTTTTCGATTTTAACCAGAAAACAAATCGCCGGCTTGCGTTGTGCCGAACCGATTGAAATCGAGGCAGGGAAGATTGTGGAGTGGAACTCGAAAAAAGCTAATTATACACAGGGCTGATATTGTGAGGCTTTTTCCGCTAAGGTATGCTATAATAGAAAAAGTTTTAAGGATTATTTTTAGATAATCCATTATAAAAAATATATGAGGAAATTTAATAGGGCTTCAATGATAGCATTGGTTGCCGCTTTTTTGTTTAGCTTCGTTGGGCCAGTAACGGTACAAGCTGCCACTGCGCCAGACCTTGGTGCGGCTGAAAGTTACGCAGTTTTCGGTAAAGCCGGCGTAACTAACGACTCAGCCGTCGGAACAACCCATATTTGGGGGAATGTTGGCGCCGATGCCACCAATGTTACCTTTCTCGATGACGCGACACAGGTGGATGGAGTAATAGATAGTGGAGTCGGGGTTGAAGCGGCCATTTTGTCGGCCTATGGTGAACTGGCAGGCGAGGGAGTTACCGGAGCTCTTGACCTGGCTGGGAACAATACGGTCACCCCAGGCGTTTACACCGTGGGAGCAACCAACCTAGATGGTACTCTTACACTTAACGGTGAAGGTGTTTACATCTTTCGAAGTTCGTCCAGTATTTCAACTTCCGGACCGGCACAAGTCGTTTTAACCAACGGTGCTTCGGCTTGTGATGTGTATTGGCAGATTCCTACAGCCATGACTATTGGGACTGGCACAGTTATGGTGGGAACTATCATAACAAATACGGCCGAAATCACTCTCGCCACTGGCGCAAGCTTGAATGGTCGAGCTTTGTCTCGCAACACCCAAGTGACTTTGGACAGTAACTCGATTACTGAACCAGTTTGCACGGCGGCAGTGTCGGGGGGCGGTTCTAACCAATACACCGCCACAATCAATGTCGTCAAAACCGTTATTAATGACAACGGCGGCACAAAGACCGTTGCTGATTTTCCGTTGTTTATTAACCAAGCTCCGGTCGACTCCGGTGTGACCAATAATTTTTATTTCTTTTTTCCAGGTTCGTATACCATGAGTGAAACAAGCGATCCTGGCTATACTCAATCCTTTTCTGGCGACTGCGGCAGTGATGGTCAATTATACTTATATTCAAACGAAAATAAGTTTTGTATTATAACCAACAACGATATTGGCGCCCCGGTCGTGGCCCCGCCAGTACCACCTCTTATTGATGTGGTTAAGGTACCAAGTCCGCTAGTTTTACCAGACGGACCAGATACCGTGAACTACACTTATACCTTACGGAACGTCGGCACTGTTCCGGTGACTGATATAACCATGGTTGGCGACACTTGTTATCCTATTGCTCTTACTTCAGGCGATACTAATGCCGATGGAAAACTCGATTTGACCGAAACCTGGGTGTACAACTGTGCCAAAATTATTTCTGAAACCCACACCAATACCGTGGTGGCAACCGGCTGGGCCAACGGTCTTTCGGCCACTGATATTGCTAGTGCGACTGTAGTTGTTAATGATGAAATTGTTCCACCATTAATCCACGTGACCAAAGTTCCAAGTCCGTTAACTCTGTTAGCTGGGGGCGGCACGGTTACTTATACTGAAAGAATTACCAATCCTGGAACTGTCGCTCTAAGTAATGTTCACCTTACGGATGATAAATGTAGTCCAATGGCCTATGTTTCCGGAGACGTTAACGGCGACTCTTTACTTCAAACAACCGAAACCTGGACTTATACCTGTCAAACGAATTTGACTCAATCAACAACCAACACTGCCTCAGCTACGGGTGAAGCCAATGGCGTGACCGTACGTGATCTTGCTTTGGCTACGGTTACCGTGGCCGCGGCTGTTCCAGCTTTGCCTAATACCGGTCTTACTCCTGAAAAAGAAGTATCTTCATGGAATATTGGCTTGTTGGCCGGCCTTATTACCCTAGCTTCTGTGTTACTTATAGCAGGACTAAAAAAACGTTTTAATTAGTCAGGGTCCTCTGATTAGTAAAGACCCCGCCAGAGCGGGGTCTTTACATTATGGAGGTTTTGGCAATCTATGCAATTAAGTAATTTATTTAAATTGTCGTTGTTTCTTACTATTATTGTGGGAATTGTCTTTTTTTTAGTAATTACTTTTTTTCTGCCGCCTAATCCATCTAGCCAAGATTCTGTCGCGAATTCGGTCGTGTCTGTCAATGACCAAGTTTCGCAAATCACGGCTGTCAATGGGCCAACCAAAGATATCCAAGCCGCTGTTTTTACTGAACAGTCTGAACCACTTATTTTTTTCCATCTAAGTATTCCCAAAATCGGAGTCGCGACAGCCGTTGAATCTGTCGGTCTTACCCCCCAAGGTGCCGTGGACGTGCCAAGAGATCCGGCTAACGCCGCTTGGTTTAATCTTGGACCACGGCCAGGAGAAAGTGGCAGTGCAGTTATTACCGGCCATTACGGTCGCTGGAAAAACGGGGAAGGTTCGGTTTTTGATGACTTAAATAAACTAAGTCAAGGTGATAATATATATATTGAGGATGAAAAAGGGGAAACAACAACTTTTGTAGTGCGTGAAAGTCGAAAGTACGATCCGACTGCAGATGCCCCGGAAATATTTAGTTCAAGTGATAGCAAGGTTCACCTCAATTTAATTACTTGCGAAGGTACATGGAATAACGAAGCTCAGCAGTATTCTGAGCGGTTGGTAGTTTTTGCCGACAAAGAATAGTATCAAATATGCCAAATCAAAAAGTTAAAATATTTAATAAATTTTTAGTAACAATTGTTTTAGCGGCGGTTTTTACTTTTGGTTTTGTCGGAACTATCGGAGCCGAGACTGTAATAGATTTTGGCTCGGCCGATAGTTTTGCTGTTCTGGCCGGCTCGGGGATTGAAAATACCGGCTTGACCACAATCAACGGCGATGTCGGATCGTTCCCAACCCTTACCCAGAACGGTTTTGGTTCCGTTACTTTGAATGGAACAAACCATTTTGGTGATGTGGTTACGCAAGGGGCTAAAACCGATTTAACGGCCGCCTATATCGATGCCGCTGGTCGAGGGCCAACCACACCCATTGCCGCCGATCTTGGTGGACAGACCCTGCCTCCCGGTATTTATAAAGATAATGGTGCTCCAGCGTCTCTTTCGAATTCCGGAACATTAACCCTCGATGGCGGCGGTGATGCTAACGCTATTTTTATTTTTCAATCGGCCACCACTCTTACCACAGCCTCCGCCAGTGTGGTCGAACTAATCAATGGAGCTAAGGCTGAAAATGTTTTTTGGCAGGTTGGCAGTTCGGCCACTCTTGGGGCTAACTCGACCTTCAAAGGAAATATAATAGCCTTAACATCTATTACTCTTATAACCGGAGCCGAGGTGGAGGGTCGAATGCTGGCGCGAAACGGCGCGGTTACTTTAGATGCTAATGTCATTACTGTTCCCTTTGACACCACTCCTCCAGTCGCTATCTCCGACTTAGCCCTTTCCGGGGCCACCACTTCTTCTATTGTTCTCACCTGGACGGCGCCTGGTGATGATGTTGGTGTTGGTACGGCCGCCCTTTATGATATTCGTTATTCCACTTCACCGATTGTTACGCCAGCTGACTTTACTGGTGCAGCTCTAGTTTCCGGTGAGCCGGTTCCCACAGCTGCTGGAACTTCTCAGACTAAGACCGTCTCCGGTCTTTCCGCCAACACTCTTTACTACTTCGCCATGAAGACGCAAGACGAAGTTCCGAATGTCTCAGATGTTTCTAATATTCCATCGTTGTCGACAGCGGCCATGCCTGACATTATTCCCCCAGTTGATATCTCCGATCTAGCTCTCTCAGGCGCCACCACTTCTTCCATTGTTCTCACCTGGACG
>Ga0172379_10001633_pt1 | contig 43781 bp, 37 predicted proteins | sample GrowelOW334metaG_FD_119756 | JGI IMG/M metagenome (GOLD analysis project Ga0172379, IMG submission 119756) | Groundwater microbial communities from an aquifer near a municipal landfill in Southern Ontario, Canada - Groundwater well OW334 metaG | ecosystem: Environmental > Aquatic > Deep... | reverse complement strand
GTACATACCCAAAATCAATAAGAAAAGTGAAGTTTTTATTTACTTCATTCTTAAAATGAAGAAGCCGTTCGTTGATGTTTTCTGGAATAAGATTAATGTGTGTCATTTTACATTACCGCTAACTAGCTTATATGCGCACCTCCCCTAAACCGATATGCGCTCCAAACTCTTGCATATAATTTGAATCGGTTGTGTCATGCGCATCTTTATTCGTATTATTTTTTAAATCTCCTAAAAATTTCCCAATATTTCACTGTTCTGTCCTAACAAAGCTATTCTGGTTATTGGAAATAAGATACCCCCCTCACACTCACACTCACACTCACTCCCCCTTCCCCTCTACCCCAAACAATACCTCAAAAATCCGCAACCCCGCTTCGGTTTGCAATTGGTGTTTTTGTTCCACCAGAAAGATGCGGTGCTTGTGCAGGCGCTTTACGTAGCGCACCATGGCAGCGGGCGGGGTTATGGCATCGTTGATACCTGAGATCAGAATCACTTCTATCTGGTGCTGATCGAGCAGGCGGGCAAATTCGGCGTAGTTGGTCCGCAATTTTCGTTGAGCATACCAAGTATCAAATACACGCTGGAGACGCTCGCGGTTCACCATAAATTTGGAGGAGAACAGGTAGACTGCCCGGTTGAGAATTTTTGCCTGGTGCAGGCGTTTTACCCAGCTTAACAATACATCGTTGTGCCGGATAAAGTAGCGAAACAGGGCAAGGCCCAATGGAGTATTGGTAGAGAAATTCAGAAACTTGTTAAAAGCAAAAGTAGGTGGCGACAATAACACAAAACGATCGATGCGAGCGGGAAAAGTTTGCACCAGCGAGCGGGCCATACGTGCACCCATGCTGAACGAACAGACGGTAAATTTATGTGCGGCCAGTTTCTCCTGCGCGGCAATACCAAATACAATATCGCGCATGTCTTCGCGGGTAAAATCGCGCCCTTCGCGCCATTCCGACTCACCGTGAAAGAAAAAATCGATGGCAATCACCGTGAAGCGTTCTGCTAAAACGGGTTCAAAATACAGGTAGGCTTCGCCGCTTTGTCCGTAGCCGTGAAAGGCCACCATAATCTGTTTACCTCGCCCGAAACGCAGGTAAGAAACAACAGAGTGTTCGTAATGAAACAGCCTTTTCATGCTGCCTCAAGTTAGGCAGAATTTTGCGTTCAACCCGATAATTTTTCGGTCAAAGCATTTTCGTAACCGCTTTGGTAATCGCTTACTGCAAGCATGTCTGTACCGTTGATGGTAATGGCGCCCGTGGTTACTTGGCCCAGTTTCTCCAATTTTGCTCCGGCAGTTTGGATCGCTTTTTCGAATGCTGCAGCCTTCTCTGCTTTTACCGAAACCACAATCCGGCTCTGACCTTCGCCAAACAAAAAGGCATCGTGGCGCAAACCTTTTCCACCCTGTATGGCAAATCCCAATCCGCGCGGCATGCTGCTTTCCAACAGCGCCATAAACAAACCGCCTTCGCTGGTATCGTGTGCAGAATTAATTAAATCATCGGCAATGGCCTGTTTCACGGCTTGCTGAACGGTATATTCTTCGTCGAGGTTAAACGCAGGTGCAGGCGAGAGGTTCACTCCCCGATGGGTTACCAGGTATTGCGAACATCCTATGTCATTTTTGTTTTCTCCAACAAGGTAAATCAAGTCGCCGGCCTGTTTAAAGTCCAGGGTCATGTGACTGTCGCCGGTTACCAATCCTACCATACCAATGGTGGGGGTTGGAAATACAGCATCGTTGTCGGTGCTTTGGTTGTAAAAACTTACGTTGCCCCCGGTTACGGGTGTACCAAATTTGCGGCAGGCTTCTCCCATGCCTTTGATGGCATGTACAAACTGGTAATACACTTCCGTATTGTATGGGTTTCCAAAATTGAGGCAATTGGTAATGGCGGCCGGATCTCCCCCGCTGCATACAATATTTCGGGCGGCTTCGCTCACGGCAATCATGGTGCCTGTAAACGGATCGGCATGCACATAGCGTGCATTGCAATCGGTGGTCATGGCAATGGATTTGTTGGTGCCCTTTACCTTCACCACAGGGGCATCGCTCGGGGCGTTGGTGCTTTGGTTCACAGTACCCACCATCGAATCGTACTGGTTGTAAATCCAACGCTTGCTGGCAATATTCGGATGTGCCGCCAGCAATTTAGCCACGGCTATACTTTCTTTTCCGGGCTCTACATCCTTCACGGAATTGATATCAAACGCGGCGATCTCTTTAAAGTATTTAGGCTCGGTATACTCGCGGTGATATACTGGAGCTCCTCCGCCCAATACCAGACTCTCGCCCGGAATATCGGCTACCAATTCGCTGCCCATATAATATTGCACGCGTTTGGTATCGGTTACTTCACCAATGATGGCATAGGTCAGATCCCATTTTTCAAATATTTTTTCTACTTCTTTTTCGCGGCCCTTGTGCACAATCACCAACATGCGTTCCTGCGATTCGCTCAGCAAGATTTCCCAATCTTTCATGCCTTCCTGACGCATGGGCACTTTGTCGAGCCATACCTTCATGCCGGTTTCGCTCTTGGCACTCATTTCACTTGTGGAGCAGGTGATGCCTGCCGCACCCATGTCCTGCATGCCTACTACTGCACCGGTTTCGAGCAGTTCCATGCTGGCTTCCAGAATCAGTTTTTCCCAAAACGGATCGCCTACCTGCACACTCGGTAAATCGCGGGCCGAATCTTCGGTGATGTCTTTGGAGGCAAAAGCTGCCCCGTGAATTCCATCTTTACCCGTGGCCGAACCGAAAATATAGACCGGGTTTCCCACGCCTTCGGCAATGGCCGATACGGTTTTTCCTACTTCGGCTATGCCCACACTCATGGCATTCACCAGGGGGTTGATCTGGTAACAATCGTCGAAATATACTTCGCCTCCCACGGTCGGGATCCCAAAAGCGTTTCCATAATTGCCAATGCCTTTTACTATGCCGCGCACCAACCATTTGGTACGTTCGTTGTCGATATTGCCAAAACGCAGGGAGTTCAGGTTGGCAATGGGACGTGCGCCCATCGAGAAAATATCGCGGTTGATGCCGCCTACACCGGTTGCCGCACCCTGGTAAGGTTCAATGGCACTCGGATGGTTATGCGATTCAATTTTAAAACAGCAGGCCAGTCCGTCGCCGATATCAATCAGTCCGGCATTTTCTTCTCCTGCCTTGGCCAGCATCTTTTCGCCTTCTTTGGGAAGGGTTTTGAGCCATACAATGGAGTTTTTATACGAACAATGTTCGCTCCACATCACCGAGTAAATACTCAGCTCGGTAAAATTGGGGTTGCGTCCCAGAATTTCTTTTATTTTCTCAAACTCTTCGGGTAAAAGTCCCAGTTGACGGGCTTGTTCGAGGGTTGCGGGTTGCTTGTTGCTCACTTGTTCGCTCACGGTGGGAAAGGGTTAAAATGAAGGGCAAATTTGCCACTTATTTTTGGTTAAAGGAAGTTTAAAATGAAGAATGTTCCTGAGCAGTGCTTTGTATCAAAGCTGTTCTACTATTGCACAATTTTACGTTTTGATAAGACAGATTTTTTTGGGCATGTAGTTATGTGCAACCGCGTTGCGGTTGGGGGAGATGTCGTCGCGTGCGAGTTATTGAAGTACAACCGCGTTGCGGTTCGTTGCCCACCTTCGCTAAAGCTACGGTGGACGAGGCATTCTTAATTATTCATTTTTCATTTCTTCATTCTTCCCACCTTCGCTAAAGCTATGGCGAGACGAAGTCCTTATGCACAAAGTTATGTTATGGCGAGGCCCGCCGCCGCTAAAGCTATGGCGAGACAAGGCATTATTAATTTTTAATTATAAATTCTTCATTTAACAACGCTTCCGGGATCAATATCGCTTTCCGCCGATACCACAAAGAGTTTTCCAAAATCATTACCGGCCATGAGCAGCATGCCCTGCGATTCGATGCCGCGGATTTTGCGCGGGGCCAGGTTGGCTACTACGGTTACGCGTTTGCCGATCATTTCTTCGGCTGTATAGTATTCGGCAATGCCCGAAAGGATGGTGCGTTTTTCGAATCCGAGATCTACAGTGAGCTTTAATAATTTGTCGGCCTTCGGCACTTTTTCGGCCTCCAGAATCACACCGGCTCGCAGGTCGAGTTTATCAAAATCTTCGTACGAAATATCGGCTTTCACTTGTTGCAGGTTTACGGTTCCTTCCTGCGCAGCAGGCGGTGTTACGCGCGAAGCATGCAATTTCTGTACCTGCCGTTCAATAACATCGTCCTCAATTTTTTCGTACAGCAATTCCGCTTCGTTGATCACATGTCCTTCCGGAAGCAATAACATACTTCCGATATCGTGCCAGCTCACGGTCTGACCTAACATGGTTTCCAGCTTCAGCGATGAAGCAGGTAAAAAAGGTTTCATCAACGCACTCAGGTTGGCACACAATTGCAAGGCAATATTCATGATGGCCGCTGTTTTCTTTTCGTTGGTCTTTACCAGTTTCCACGGTTCGTGATCGGCCAAAAATTTATTGCCGACACGGGCCACTTCCATCACTTCAAACAAGGCCTCGCGGAAACGAAACTGATCCAGACTCTTCTCAATTTTATCTTTCGACTGCAATACATGCATGGCTACCGATGCTTCATCAAACCCCTCCTCCTTGTAATCGAAGGCTGGCACTTTTCCTTCGTAAAATTTATGCGTCAACACCAACGTGCGGTTCACAAAATTTCCGAGTATGGCCACCAGTTCATTGTTGTTGCGGGCCTGAAAATCTTTCCAGGTAAAGTCGTTGTCTTTGGTCTCGGGCGCCGCGGCGCACAAGGCGTAACGCAATACATCCTGCTTGCCCGGAAAATCCTGCAGGTACTCGTGCAGCCATACCGCCCAGTTGCGTGAGGTAGAAATTTTATCGCCTTCAAGATTCATGAATTCGTTGGCAGGCACATTGTCGGGCAAAATATATTCGCCGTGCGACAACAACATCATCGGGAAAATGATGGCGTGAAATACAATATTGTCTTTGCCGATAAAATGGATCAGCGAAGTATCGTCGTTTTTCCACCAGGTTTCCCAGGTATCGGTTTTCGACTTAGCCAAAAATTCTTTGGTGGCACTGATATAACCAATGGGCGCATCAAACCACACATACAATACTTTGCCTGCGGCATCTTTTACGGGAACAGGCACACCCCAGTCGAGGTCGCGGGTCATGGCACGGGGTTGCAAGCCCTCGTTGAGCCAGCTCGCACATTGCCCTTTGATATTGGATTTCCAGTTTTCGAAACGCTGGATATAATTTTGAAAGGCTTCGGATTGTTGTAATTCTCCAAGGGGTAAAAACCAGTTCTTGGTTTCTTTCAATACCGGACTGGCACCACTCAATGCCGATTTGGGATTGATGAGGTCGGTCGGGTTCAGCGAGGTGCCGCATTTTTCGCATTGATCGCCGTAAGCTCCGGGATTTCCGCAGCGCGGACAGGTACCGGTGATATACCGATCGGCCAAAAATTGTTTGGCTTCTTCGTCGTAATACTGGCGCGTGGTTTCTTCGTTGAAAACCCCTTTGTCGTATAAGTTTTTGAAAAAATCCTGTGCGGTATCGTGATGCACTTTGGATGAAGTACGTCCGTAATAACTGAACTCAATACCAAAATCGTGAAACGCATCGCGCATCAGGGCATGATAATGATCCACTACCTGCTGAGGTGTTTTGTTTTCCTTTTTGGCTTTGATGGTAATGGGCACTCCGTGTTCGTCGCTGCCGCATATAAACAGCACCTCTTTTCCGGTGGCTTTGAGGTAGCGGACATAAATATCGGCCGGCAGGTAACATCCGGCCAGGTGACCAATATGAATGGGACCATTGGCATAAGGCAATGCTGCCGTAATCAGGTAACGTTTGGGTGCTGTGCTCATTTGAAGGGTGCAAATTACAGCAAAATTCGGGAAGTTGGAATAGGTGTTGTTCCCGTTGAATTACTTCAAATGCTTACTAGGATTGTGTATGCGAAGAATTCCCGGGGATTTATTTTTATTTGGGCGTTCCCCCGTCTGCCAAAAACTACAATGCCTTTATGCGAGAGTTCCTCCTGAATATACTTTACCAAAGGCATCTTGTTTTTGTTGTCCGGGGGTCGGCGCTCGCTATATTATTTTTAGTAAGTTGTAGTTATTTAATTCAGGGAGAGGGAGTGGATGAGCAGGAGGGCAAAACCGCTCCCTCCTCCTCTTCCTCTTCCTTCAAATTTTAGTAAGTTGTAGATATGTAATTCAGGGAGAGGGAGTGGATGAGCAGGAGGGCTAAACCTCTCCCTCCTCCCCATCCTCATCCTTCAAATTTTATTAAGCTGTTATTATGTAATTCAGGGAGAGGGAGTGGATGAGCAGGAGGGCAAAACCTCATCCTCTTCCTCTTCCTCTTCCTTCAAATTTTAGTAAGTTGTAGATATGTAATTCAGGGAGAGGGAGTGGATGAGCAGGAGGGCAAAACCTCTCGCTCATCCTCTCCCTCTTCCTCATCCTTCAAACCACCCTCAAGCGATGAAATCTCGAACTATCATTTAAAATGAGAATTTCTAATGATTTATGAAAGTGTGAGTTTTAGAGCTCAGACAGGCCGCTCTGCGCCTAAGGCGGGGGCTGTCGTCCAGATTTAGTATAGGATGATAGAATTTCAACCCGATTTAAAAACTCTTCCACGGTTTTTTGAGTGTAAAAATGCGACTCCCTCTCAATGTAATCATGGATGCTGTCTAAGTCAGCTAAAGCAAGTTTAGTCCAAATTACCTGAGCCATTTTTTCTTAAAGTGCACCACAACTTTTTCGTGAGAAATTGTCTGACCATTTTCTATTTGAAGCAATCCCTTCTCTATTTTCTCCTTCACGATTAGCCTTTCGAAAAGATCATTCAAATTGACCTCCTTCGGAAATTCGTTCATTGCTTTTATAACGTTTTGCCTTTTCATAGTTTAAAGATACTGTTTTTCTATTCCACATTTGCACGTGCCTCTAACGGTTTGCGGTTTGGCGAGGGCAGTAATTTTGAGTGAAATATTCTTCTTCCACCTTACGCTGAAGCCGGGCGAAGCCACCTCTTTTACCTACCGTAGCTTTAGCGAAGGTAGGAAATTACTGAATTTTATCAGAACCACTTAAACCTGCTCACGCTATGCTGCTGTTATAGGTAGTGGTATTATAGTGTCTTTATGATTATTGTAATTTCTGCGGCAAGCTTGTCAAGATCTTTGTCAATTATTGTCCAAACAATCTGAATGTCAATACCCATGTAATCGTGAACAATTCGATTTCTGAATCCACGAATTCTGAACCAATTAATATCTTCATGTGAGTCTTTGAAATCCTCCGGGAGTCTGTTAGCAGCCTCTCCAATTATTTCAAAGTTTCTGATTACAGCGTCAAGCGTTTTTGAATCTTCAATGAATGTGTCAAAGCTATAGCCCTTTGTATAAGATTTTATCTTTTCTATAGAGGAGAGAATGTCCGAAAGAAGTAATTTAGGTTCTCTTTTAGACATAATTGAGGTCGGATTCAATCTGCTTAAAATATTCAGGCTTAACGCCATTCTTTGACACCAGATCGACCTTAGTTCTGAGCAGTTTTTCAAGTTCTTCAGCCAGGTCTATAAACTCAACACCAATTGGTTGATTGAAATCTACCAGAATATCTATATCACTGTCTGCAGTCTGTTGTCCTCGGCCGTAACTCCCAAAAATGGCAATATTGTTCAGACCGTACTTTGTAGAAAGCCGGGCTTTGTTGTTTTTAAGGGTCTCTTTAATGTCAGACAGCGTGGTCATTACACAAATATATAAAATGAAACTGAATGTTCATTGCCTATACCTTGCCAATACTTGCCAATAAGTGAATCAATAATTTGGAAATGTGGAAAATAGAGTTATATCTTTGTGATATCATTTTAATATCAATATTATGAAACAGGAAAAATCTTACCAGGCCATTTCAGGATACATCATGCTGACTGTAGGCGTTGCGCTGCTTGCGATGGGTGTGTGGATGCTTTCGCAACAAATTATGATGGTTGCCGGAGGCTTGCTGATCGCATGCTTTGTTTTTATCTCCGCCGGATTTTCCATCATCAATCCAAACGAATCATCAGTGATGGTGTTGTTTGGAAAGTATGTGGGCACCGTGCGCGACAACGGATTCTTTTGGGTAAATCCCTTTTTTATGAAGCGCCGGATCTCGCTCAGGGCGCACAATATGGAAAGTCAACCCATTAAAGTAAACGACAAACTGGGCAATCCGATTATGATCAGCATTGTTTTAGTATGGCGCGTTTCCGATACGTTTAAAGCCGCGTTTGATGTAAACGATTACGAGTATTTTGTAAAAATTCAGAGTGAAGCAGCTATCCGCAAACTGGCCGGTTTGTACCCGTACGATAATTTCGACGATGCACAGGCCGAAGTTTCGTTACGCTCAGGTGCCAATGAAGTGCACGAAGAACTGATGCGCGAACTGATGGAACGCCTGTCGTTTGCAGGCATTGAAGTGATGGAAGCCCGCATCAGCAACCTGGCATACTCATCTGAAATTGCCGGAGCCATGCTGCAACGTCAGCAAGCCACTGCAGTGGTAGCTGCCCGCATGAAAATAGTAGAAGGAGCAGTAGGCATGGTGGATCTGGCGCTGAAACAACTCTCGAGCCGCTCCATTATAGAACTCGATGATGAGCGCAAAGCGGCCATGGTAAGCAACCTGATGGTGGTATTGTGCAGCGATAAATCTGCAAGTCCCGTGATCAATACCGGAACCCTGCATCCATAAACCGATAAGGATGGCTGATCAGAAAGAAAAGAAACCTTTTGCCTTGCGTGTGAGTAAGGAACTAATGGATGCATTGGAACGCTGGGCTGCAGATGAATTCCGCAGCACCAATGGCCAGATTGAATGGATCTTGCAGGAGGCGGCAAAAAAAGCAGGCCGGTTAAAGCAGAAGAAAGACAAGTAAGCCGAAGGGTGCATTTGAATGCGTTTTTACCGGAGAGCAGAAATTTTAGAAGGACTTGTAAGTACAACATATATATTGTATATTTACAGCAGATTTGCTGCATCATGAAAAAGAAGGATTCAAATATTAAAGCTTTTAACACCAAAAGAAGTGTTAGAAAGGTGAGCGAAAGTCACACTCCATGGGTTATTCTTTCAGATAGTAAAAAATATACCTGGTCTAATAGCATGGAAAGGGTTGATGTGATCCGTCGAGGCATTCCCTACAATACCATCGAATTAATCAGTGAAATGTTAGATCGTCCGGTGAAATCTATTTTATCCCTTGTGGGAATACCACAAACAACCTACAATAAAAAGAAAAGCGAACATGCATTGCTGGATAGTCGCGATAGCGAATTAATTCTGCTCATTACAGAACTTATAGACTATGGTCAAAAAGTATTTAATGATGAAAACGACAAATTCCAACGATGGCTGAAAAAGCCGAATCTCTCGTTAAGGGGAAACTCACCTGAAAGTCTGTTAGATACTACCACCGGTATTGATGAAGTAAATTCTTGCCTCAACAGAATTGAATACGGAAATTTCGCATGATCGTTTATCGCATCGAAAGGGAAAAGTATTTAAAGACAACACTTAGCGGCAGAGGCGCATCCATGGCAACAGGATACAGATGGAACAGCCTGAATACAAGACTGGTTTACACAGCCGAAAGCAGGGCATTGGCCACACTGGAAGTGTCGGTGCACTTAGATTTAAGTGAAGACCTCCCCTCCGACAGATTTTATGTAGAGATTGAAATCCCGGACGAAATTGCCATCATGGAAGTTAACCTGGTGGACCTTCCCGCTGACTGGGATGTTAAACCTCCTTCCTCAACTACACAGGCAATTGGTGATGACTTTGTTTACGAAAATGAAGCCGCTGTTTTAAAAGTACCGAGCAGTATTGTTCCTAAGGAATACAACTACCTGATCAACCCCCATCATTCAGATGCAAAAAAAATCTCGGTTAAAAGTGTGAACGCAATGGCTTTTGACACCCGACTCAAATCTTAATAAAAGAGGCTTATTTCTAAAGTCATAAAAGGCTTAGGCAAATCTTATCGGAAGAAGAGTGATATCCAACAACACTTAAGGTTCTGGCTGTAAACAAAACCAGGAAGAAGAAAAGCAACTAACCTACCACACTTTTGTGGTGAGAATTCCGGCAGGAGGCTTAGGGATAGAAGTGGAAAGCCCGCCATGAAGTAATGCGCGTGAAATGTTAACTAAATTGGAATCATTCAATAGCGCATACTTCATGGAAGCCCAAAAAACACTGCATCAATCAGAAAGAAACTGTTTCTTTCATTTATGAATAACCTAAAAAAGTATCCTGAATAATTATTTAGCGGCTGCGTTTCCGGCAATATATCCGGTGGTCCATGCAGCCTGGAAATTGAATCCGCCCGTAATGGCATCGATATCTAAAACCTCACCGGCAAAAAACAATCCTTTGATACGTTTGCTTTCCATGTTTTTGAAATTGACATCGTCGAGTGAAACACCACCGCAGGTTACAAACTCATCTTTAAACATGGTTTTTCCGGTTACGGTATAGGTATCGTACAACAAATTTTGAATCAATCGGTTGATATCGTCTTTTGAAATTTCGGCCCAGGGTTTTTTAGGATCCACTTCGGCTTTTATAAACAGGTAATCGAGCAACCGCTTGGGTAAGATATACGGAAACAAATGATTCATTTGTTTGGCCGGATTTGCTGCTTTGAGGTTCATCAGTTCCATACGGGCCACATCTTCTTTCTTTTCGTTGAGCCAACTCACCTTAATGGTAAATTCGTAATTCTTTTCAGCCAGATAGCGTGCGGCAAAGGCCGACAACTTTAATACTACCGGTCCGCTTAAGCCCCAATGCGTAATTAATATGGGTCCGTTGAGTTCATAGCGCGAATCCACAATTTTTACCTTGGCCGGATTCACAGCAATACCGGATAATTCATGCAAAACCTTGTCGGGAATATTGAACGTAAAAAGCGATGGAACAGGTTCCTCGATGGTATGTCCCAATTGTTTCAGCCAATGCAGCCCTTCTTCTTTCGGGCTGCCACCGGTGGCTACGATCACTTTTGCTGCTTCCAGGGTTTGACCGTTGCCTAACATCACTTCAAATCCACCGTAAAAATTATTGCGTACCGACTTCACTTCCGTTTCGGTGCGAATTTCGATTTTCAATTTTTTCGCTTCCTTCATCAGGCAGTCGATGATGGTTTGAGAATCGTCGGTTTTTGGAAACATCCGGCCATCTTCTTCGGTTTTCAATTTTACGCCATGCGTTTCAAACCAATTCACGGTATCGTTGGTCATAAACCGACTGAAGGCACTCTTCAATTGCTTTTCGCCGCGGGGATACGCAAGGGATAATTGTTTTAAATCAAAACAGGCATGGGTAACATTGCAGCGTCCGCCGCCCGAAACTTTTACCTTAGCCAGTAATTTACTGGACTTCTCTAATATCAACACTTCAGCTGAGGGATTGGCCTGAGCACATTGTATAGCTGCGAAAAAACCGGCAGCTCCTCCTCCTATTACGACTACTTTCACGGGGGGCAAAAATAGCTTTTTTATGCGACCTTTTCTAACGATTGCTTGTGTTTAAACAGCGGCAGGTTGAAGAAGCAAGCGGGATAAGGCTTTGCGGGAATCGCTACAGCGGGTTGGAATTACTTAAGCAAAGCAGGTCGTTGTAAATTCACGAATGGCTGTGGCACAAGCATCAGGCTCTTCGATCATGCCCATATGTGCGGAATTCTCTAACACGTTGATATACCCTTGTTTTACCATTGCAGCTTGTTCAATCATATCCTTTTCGGGAATAATTGCATCCATTTTGCCGGCCATAAAAAACACCGGCAGGTTTGTTTCCTGTATAAATTCACGACTGGAAGGCCGTTGCTTCATTGACAATATTTGTCCGAGTACCGCATTGCGCGAAGTCTTCAATCCTTCTTCTACCATAAAATCAAGTTTGGCTTTATTGGCATATCCCGGAGCAAACAAAGGAGGAATAAACTGGCGTACATAATGTTCGTGTCCCTTTTCGCTTATTACAGCCATGGCCTGTTCGCGTTTCAGTTTGCGTTCCTCGTTATCGGGGTTGGCAGTAGAATGCAGCAAACCAAAACCTTTGAGTGTTTCTTCGTATTTCTTGGCATACGACAGTGTAACGTATCCACCCATGGAATGGCCAATCATCACCATTTCCTGAATCCCATTTTCCTGTAAGGTGTGATGTACCGCATCCGCCATTTTTTCAATGCTCAGATTTTCCATATACGGTGATTTTCCAACACCGGGCAAATCTATAACGGTAACCGAAAAAAAGTCTTTAAGCAAAAACACCTGCTCGTTAAAGCAGGTGCTGTTTTCACAAAAGCCGTGTAGTAATACCAGGTTTGGACCTGTACCGGATGTTTGCAGGAATAACATATCAATAGAATCGGTGACGGTTGTCTTTCACCTCATGCAATTCTTTTAAAGCCTCAAACGAGGCATATTCAAAACGTTGTGCCAGGCCTGAAATCAATTCCAATTTCATCGAACTGAAATCTGTAACAGCCGGAGCATCGTTTACTTTTTTCACTATATAGATATATACAGCGTTATCACCTTTAATCGGACCTGTAATATTGTTCAGGGCCGGTTTGCCAAATAATGAGCCCACAAAAGAATTATCCGGTCCAACATATGCCACATTTCCGTTTTCGAAGATCTGTCCATTAACAGGTGTTACAGCCAACTGCAATTTCTGTGCAATCTCTTCTAAATCTTTGGCTCCTTCCATTGCTTTTTGTGCCTTTTCTAGCAGCGTTTCCGCTTTTTTATCTTTACGGTAATCAGAAAGCACCAGTACGCGTGATGTTTCAAAATCGGCCTTCCCTTTTTCTTTGATGCCGGTAAGTTTGGCAACGATAAACTTATCGCCCACTGTTATTACATCAGAAACATCATTTGTTTTAGCATTATACGCCCATCTTACCACTTCGCGTGCTTCTGTATAACCGGCCATTTGTTTATCGCCTTCGCGCACATTATCCGCCAAGCGTTTGGTTAAACCCTGATCCGCGACAATGGCATCGAAATCGCCATCGTCGGAAATAGCTGCAGCAAACTGGCTGGCCTGATTGTAAACTGTTTTAATGGTTTCTTCGCTTGGTTCAACCGTTCTTTCAATTACACCTGCACATACAGTTTTTTTGCTTTTATCGCCGGTAACTTTTACGAGGTGCATACCAAATTGGGTTTGTACAATTCCCATATCACCCTTGTTGTGCGTTCTTACAAATTCATTGAATTCAGGTACCATGGCACCTTCGCGGAACCATCCCAGATCTCCGCCTTTTGAAGCAGTACCATCTGTTCCGTATTGAGCGGCCATTTCGGCAAAATCAGCACCCTTGCGAATCTGATCCATCACTTCCTGCGCTTTCATTTTCGAATTCAACGTATCCTGACGGGTAAGTCCATCGGTTTTGAAGAGGATATGGCTTGCACGCATATTATACACGCTATCGAATTGTACACCCGATACTTTATAAATACGGTATTTACCGTCCTTAAATACCGGACCTACCACTGTTCCCTGAGGTGAGTTGAACAATTGTTCAGCTACTTCAACCGGATAGTATGAAAGCGGGTGTGCGAGGGTATCGAATTTGGATTCGCTGTTCACGTCAACAAACAACGTATCGTTGGTAGCTGTTCTGAATTGCTCCACCTGATCGGCCACCCATTTTTCTATTTTGGCAGAATCGTCGCCTGTTGGTATTACCTCAAACAATACAAAATCCATCTTGCGTCCGTTTTCCTTCTCTTTGTATTTTGCGGTATTTTTATTGAAATAACTCTTTAATTCTTCGTCCTCATTAATGATAGCCGTGTCGGGAACGTTCATGTAATTCATGGCAACCATATCGAAATCTATGGTAGCAGAACGTTCCGTATATTTAAGTTTAGCTTCCAGTCCGGTTACATAAATTCCTTTTTTAACCAGCGTATTGAATTTCTTCACCAGGGTTTCACGGTGCAAACCATCTTCGAATTGCACCCATTGTACCTGAGCCTGCTGGTCGTTCGACTCCTGCAATTGCTTCAGAAAACGTACCACCAGTGCACGATCAAACATGCCGGTTTCCTTGTTCTGAAAAATGGGTGCGGATTTTATCTGATCGTGCGGATTCTCTCCCTGCACCAGATCAAACAACTCATCGTTGGTCACTTCAATGCCGAGTTCTTCGTATTGTTTGGCCAATAATGATTCCTGTACCATTTGGTTCCAGGTCTGGTCGCGCAACATATCTGCTGTACCCTGATCGATGGTTTCTTTTTGCTGCTGCTGCTTGTAGTACATTTCGTTCTCACTGACTTTAGCCTCAAACATTTTAATATCTATGGTTTCACCACCCACCTCGCCTACGGTAGTGCCATCATCGCCACTAAACAGGCGGCTGTTTGATTGCAGGGCATCTGAAATGACAAATAATGCCAGAGCACCGCCAACAAAAACGATGGCTAATCCCGACTTGTTTCTGATTCTTTCTAATATTGACATGTATCTTTTTTTGAAGAGCGACAAAAATAACCGCAACGGGCCTACTTGTCAACTGTTATTTCAACTGATTTGTATTTAGCTATCAAGCGTTTACCGAATTGCCTGCGATCTTTGCTCCTGCTTGCCGTCATTTCTTATCTTTGAAGAAATGACGAAACCTGTCCACTCCCGTTTATTTCTGATTCCCAATATTCTGGCCGAAGGCAATGGGGATGACTTCCTTCCTGATGCTACCCGAAAGCAGGTACATCACCTGAAACAGTTTATTGTAGAGAACGAAAAATCGGCCCGGGCCCTTATAAAACGTTTGCAGATTGCAACCCCTCAGGCTGAATTATCCTTCCGCCTTTGGAACGAACACAACCGGACCACCGAACTGAAAGAAACGGTAGATTTGTTTGAAAACGGAGATGTTGGCCTGATCAGCGAAGCGGGTATTCCCTGCGTAGCCGATCCGGGAGCCGAAATTGTAGCCTGGGCGCATGGACATGGTGTGCAGGTTGTACCCCTTCCGGGATCTTCGAGTATTTTTATGGCCCTGATGGCAAGTGGTTTCAACGGACAATCGTTTACGTTTCACGGATACCTTCCGATTGAAAAGCCCAAACGTGCTGCAAAAATCAAACAATTGCTGGAAGGGTTACAAAACCGTCAGCAAACACAGATCTTCATGGAGGCTCCATACCGGAATAACGCGTTGATGGAAGATTTATTAAAAACCTTGCCTCCCTCCGTTAAAATCTGTGTGGCCTGCAATATCACATCTGAGCGTGAAATGATCCGCACCATGCGGGTTGAACAATGGCGGAAACAGGTGCCTGATTTGCATAAGCAACCGGCTTTATTTCTTTTGGGTCAGTGATTCCACCGCTCAACCATGCGACGGGTATAGTTTACAAAAACATTCATTCCGGCATCGAATTCTGCATTGCCTTTTGATGCACCCTCTTCATCGAGTACTTCTTTGACGTAATGCGCTTCAAAAATGCGTGCTGAAACAAAAGCATCGAGGTTGAGGTAACTGATTATTTTGTTTAGGATACCAGTCAGGTGAAGCAAGGGAGCCTTTCCTCCTTTTCCGGTTGAAACACCTACGAGAGCAAATACTTTTTGATCGAATAACTCCCTGTATTGCTTGTCGCCCCAGCGGTGCAACCAGTTTAAAATTTCCGGTGTAATACTCCAGTTGTACTCCGGAGTGATGATGTAAATGACCTGACTTTCTTTCATGGCGCGCGCCAGGCGTTGTTGAAAAGGATTTGAAAGATCCTGATCCAGATCGCTCTGAGCCACCAACGGAATATCGTATTCTTTAAAATCGATCAGTTCCGTCTGATCGTTTTGATGCAGGCGTTGTAGCGCTTTACCAACCCTAAAGGTATTGTTGTCTTGGCGTGCCGAGCCGGAAATTATGCATACATTCATGGTTGTTACTGCTTTCTTCGTTAAACAATATTTACGGTATACGGTTTTAGATTCTTCCCAAACCCGTTTACAAATGCTTTTCAAAACAGGCATTTAGTTATCCGTTGTATTCAGCAACAAACTTAAAGAGGTTAAATCCGCTTTGTTGTTGTTGAACCTTTAATTCTGCCTGTAATTTTTCAAAAGAAATATTCCGGGTTCTGTATTCGCGAATTAACATCATCGCCTTTTCAGCAAGCAAGGTATTTTTCTTTTCGCTGTTATTTGCCAAATCCAAATGCCGGTGTAATGCTGTTACCAAATCCGTCAATCCGGTTTCATAGGTTGCCACGGTTTTAACCACAGGCGCTTCCCAGCCTTTATACGCATACTGATGTGCCAGCTTGGCGAGGCTGTTGTAAAACAGATCTGCACCCTCGCGATCGGCTTTGTTCACCACAAAAATATCGGCAATTTCCATGATGCCGCTTTTGATGGTTTGAATTTCATCGCCTGCTTCCGGTACCATCACCAAAATGGTTGAATCGGCCAATCCGGCAATTTCCACTTCGCTTTGTCCAACGCCTACTGTTTCAATCAGAATATAATCAAACCCTGCGGTCTTCATCAATTCGGCCACTTCATAAATGCGTGGAGCCAATCCTCCCAAACTTCCGCGCGAAGCCATAGAACGGATAAAAACCGCATCGTGCAGAAAGTGTTCCGACATGCGTACACGGTCGCCCATTAAGGCACCATGATTAAACGGGGAACTTGGATCAATAGCCAGTACAGCAAGTGTTTTTCCTTCCGCGATCAGGTGACGAACCAGTGCCGAAATGAGTGTACTTTTTCCTGCTCCGGGAGGTCCGGTGATCCCAATAATCGGAGTTTGATTTTGTACCCGGATATTTTGTAAAAGATTTTCATAGCCGGGCGCTTCATTTTCAATCATGGAAATGCCTCGCGCCAAAGCTCGTCGGTCCTTTTGTGCGACGCGGCCGAGCAGAGATAGAATAGATTCTTCGGGCTGTTTCAACATGCAATTTTATTGACCCTGTTCAAATGCCTTCCGCCTTCAAAAGCGGTGGTCAGAAATTTATTGACGATGGATTGAGCCAATTCAAGATCAATGAATCGTGCAGGTAAACACAAAACATTTGCATTGTTATGCTGGCGTGCCAGTTCACCCAAAGATTCGTTCCAGCACAATGCTGCACGGATTCCCTGATGTTTATTGGCAGTAATGGCCACTCCGTTTCCACTTCCGCAAATCAGGATTCCAAAAACACAGTCGCCCTTTTCAACCGCGGTAGAAAGGGGATGTGCAAAGTCGGGATAATCAACAGATGCTTCGGAGAATGGTCCAAAATCAACCACCTCATGACCGTTGTTTTGCAATGCCTGAATAATGGACTGCTTATAAACAAATCCGGCGTGATCGCCACCAATTGCTATTTTCATATCTGAAATTTTGTTCTACGAAGGTACATAATGGAAGCAAGGAAAACTTAGTCTTCCAATTGATTTTTCAGCTTAAGGTTCCGCTCTATTTGATCTTTTTCAATTCAACACCTTTGGCCACAAGGATGCTCATTTCATACAGTCCATATAATGGAATAAACATAAGGATCATACTTGCTATATCGGGAGATGGGGTTAAAAATCCGGCCATTACCAGAATTACAACCACAGCATAACGCCGGTTGCGTCGCATCCATGCACTTCCCAGAATACCTATCTTAGCCAGGAAATACACCAGAATTGGCATCTCGAAAATGAGTCCGGTGGCAAAAGTGAGTGTAGCAATAAAGGAAACGTATGAATCGAGGTTGATCTCGTTGCTTACCAATTCGCTGACTTTGTACGAACCCAAAAAGTTGATGGAAAGGGGCGCCAGAAAATAATATCCGAACAAAATTCCGATAAAAAACAACAGGGAACTGAAGAACACCAAACCACGTGCATAGGTAACTTCCTTTTTGCTCAATGCGGGTTTGATAAAACGCCATACTTCCCACAACAGATAGGGGAATCCAAGAATTAAACCGGCAACAAAAGCTACAAAAAGGTGTTCGGTAAATTGGCCCGACATGGAAATATTGGACAAAATAAATCCCATTTCCTTGATGCAATATTGGTCGGAACCGGTAAGCCACAACGATAAATCGCACATCACCCGGTAGGTCCAGAAATCGGTATGAACCGGACCAAAAATGATGACATCAAATAAGAGGTATTTGTTAAAAAAAGCGGTAACCGACAGAATAAGAATGGCCAGTACCGAACGCACAATATGCCCCCGCAATTCATCGATATGATCAAAGAAGGTCATTTCTTTGCCTTCCAGTTTAATTTCTTCGTGTTCGGGTTGGTCGAGTGGCATAATTACGGTCAGCGAAAATAGGTAAACCCACGAATTTTATGCCTTCACCGATAAATTTCCTGAACTTGCGTGCCATTCTGTCAATGGCTCAGTTTTTGGTAGAATAGGCTTTAATATTGTAATATGAATGCTTTTGATCAAATGCCCGACAATGCGATGGTTTGGATTTATGCAGCCAACCGCAAACTTCTATCGCAGGAACAAGACCTGATTCGCAACCGGGTTGATACGTTTATGCAAACCTGGACCGCTCACGATATGCCTGTAAAATCTGCTTCCGCCATCCTGCACGATGTATTTGTAGTACTGATGGCCGATCCGCAAGCCAGCGAAATCAGCGGCTGCGGGATTGATAAATCACTGGCTTTTTTCAAGTCGCTGACCGCTGAAACCGGTATCGACTTTTTTAACCGCATGTCGATTGAACTTTTAACCCTTGATGGCCTGATCATCTGCGATAAAGCCGGAGCTGCTGCTATGTTGCAGGCCGGAACCATCGATGAAACCACATTGACTTTCGACAAAACGCTGACACAAAAACATGCTTTCGATACACGTTTTACGATTCCCCTCACCCAATCCTGGTTTTATCGCTACATCAAACCCGCTGTAGAGGTATAAAATGATTGTCTATAAAACATTTTGTCTGTATTCTTGCTTTTCATTTAACTTATAACATTAACCCTCACCCATGTCAGATTTGGATCAACGTAATCGTACGGGCAATAATAACCCGGATAAAAAGCCAAAACTTCCTCCTGTTCCGAAGTTTAACTTCTATTGGATCTATGGAATAATTGGTGTCATCTTTTTCATTGTCATGTTGATGCCGCATGATCTGGCCTTAAAAACCACCTGGTTTCGTGTTCAAAACGAAATGATCCTGACCAACGATGTTGAAAAAATAGTGGTGGTCAATAAGGAGAAAGCCGAAATCACCATTAAAAAAGAATCGCTCAAAAACGATAAATACAAAGAATTAAAAGATCGCGGCTTTTTTGGCGACGAAGTGGGTCCGCACTATTATTTTGAGATCGGCGATGTTACCCAATTCTCAAACGACCTGAACAGTGCCGAAGAAGAATTTGCCAAAAAGAATCCCGGTCAGACTTTACAAATTCCGGTTGAATACATCACCCAGCACAATTATTTCTCCGACATTCTGGGATGGATCCTTCCATTTCTGTTGCTGATCGGATTGTGGATGTTTGTGATGCGGCGTATGGGAGGCGGTAGCGGTGGCCCGGGTGGTCAACTGTTCAATATCGGAAAATCGCGCGCACAATTGTTCGATAAAGATACCCATGTAAAAAATTCATTTAAAGATGTTGCCGGATTGGATGAAGCCAAAGTGGAAGTAATGGAGATTGTCGACTTTCTGAAGAATCCGAAAAAATATACCGGTCTGGGAGGAAAAATTCCCAAAGGCGCTTTATTGGTAGGCCCTCCGGGAACAGGTAAAACCCTGCTGGCAAAAGCGGTTGCAGGTGAAGCAGCTGTACCGTTCTTTTCCCTGTCGGGTTCCGATTTCGTTGAGATGTTTGTGGGTGTTGGTGCCAGCCGTGTGCGCGATTTGTTCCGTCAGGCTAAAGAAAAAGCACCTTGTATTATTTTTATTGATGAGATCGATGCGGTAGGCCGTGCACGTGGAAGAAACATGATGCAGGGAGGTAACGATGAACGGGAAAACACCTTGAACCAATTGCTCACCGAGATGGATGGTTTCTCGACCGATCTGGGTGTAATTATTCTTGCTGCCACCAACCGTCCCGATATTCTGGATCCTGCCTTGTTGCGTCCCGGACGATTCGACCGTCAGATTTCCATTGACAAACCCGACCTGAACGGACGTGAAGAAATTTTCAAAGTACATCTCAAGCCTTTGAAACTGAATACCGATGTTGATCCAAAACGTTTGGCCACACAAACAGCCGGATTTGCAGGTGCTGAAATTGCCAACGTATGTAACGAATCGGCTTTGATTGCAGCACGTAAGAACAAAGACAAGGTGGATATGTCGGATTTTCAGGATGCCATCGACCGCGTGATTGGAGGACTGGAAAAGAAAAATAAAATTATCTCGGTAGAGGAGAAAAAAATCATAGCCTATCACGAATCCGGACATGCTATTGCAGGTTGGTTCCTCGAAGGTGTAGATCCGTTGGTTAAAGTTTCTATCGTGCCACGCGGAGTTGCAGCTCTTGGTTATGCGCAATACCTGCCGAAAGATCAATACCTCTATACAACAGAGCAAATGAAGAACATGATGTGCATGACGCTGGGCGGACGTGTAGCGGAAGACATCATCTTTGGACAGATCTCGACCGGTGCACAAAACGATCTGGAACGTATCACCCGTATGGCGTATGCGATGATTACCATGTACGGCATGAATCCAAAAGTAGGAAATGTTTCGTTCTACGATCCGAATAACGAATACGGTTTCACCAAACCTTATTCTGATAAAACGGCTGAGATGATAGACATAGAAGTACGCGAACTGATCAACGAGTGTTACCAGCAAACCAAAAAATTGCTTACCGATAAACGCGACAAACTGGAAGAACTGGCGCAAGTATTGTTGAAACGGGAGATCATCTTCCAGCATGATCTCGAAGGTATTCTGGGTGTTCGTCCGTTTGAAATCAAGCACCACGAAGAAGCTGTTAAAGTGCCTGAAGACATTTCGGAAACTCCCGCCGGCACAGAACCGGTTGCTCCCTTACCTCCATTGGTATAAAATCTTAAAACCCGAACACCCTGTCTTTTATAAGGCGGGGTGTTTTGTTTATGTCACTTTAAGATACTTTTATGGTTCCTGTATCGTTTTTCTTTTAGATTTGCCGCGGGTATGAAATCATTCGGATTATTTTGTTTTTCACTCTTACTCAGCTTGGCGCTTTGGGCTCAGGAGCCTGTGGATTCGCTGGCCGAACAATTGGGCGATGATGAAGAAGTGCTCGACAATCCCGATGTTAATCCTGAATCCAAAACCGGAATTATTTTAGGTACCGGTTTTTGCCGGTATATTGGTAAGGAACCCAATAATCCAGCTTTGGCGATGATGCTTTCCGGTGGATTTTATCACCGGGTCCGATTCAAACCGCATTGGTCATTTCAACCCGCATTGATGATTTCGTTAAAAGGCAGCAACTTCGATAACGATACCGGATCTATCGGATCCATAAAATCGTATCATGTAGATGTACCCATTTTATTCTTATACGGACTGAATGAAAACAATACATCCAATATCATTGGAGGATTGCAATACAGCCGGTTACTAAGTGCTGTTTTGTACCGCGAAAACTATGTTTTCCCGGAAGATATTCAGCCGGCGTTGAGTAGCCACGATCTTTCATTGGCAGGTGGGATGCAGTATCATACCCCTTTTGTAGGATTTCAGTTTATATTAAAATACGGACTGTTAAATACAAACCGTGGCTTTATTCAGGGAATCCTTCCACTGAACGAAGGAAAATCGATGCATCAGTTTACCTTTGAGGCATCCCTAATTTTTTAACCCTTGAATCGGCAGGAACTCATTCAGCAAATCAAAGCCAAACAATCATACCTCTGCGTAGGATTGGATACTGATCTTCAAAAAATTCCCAAACATTTACTGAAAGAAGCCGATCCTGTTTTAGCTTTTAATAAAGCTATCATAGAAGCTACACAATCGTATGCGGTAGCTTATAAAATCAACACTGCTTTTTATGAAGCCATGGGTGCTGATGGATGGCGCGTTATGGAGGAAACATTAGCGAGCATTCCCGATTCGTGTTTTACCATTGCCGATGCCAAACGCGGCGATATCGGCAATACCAGCAACCAATATGCACGTGCCTTTTTTGAAACCCTGAAATTTGATTCCATCACTTTGGCTCCGTATATGGGCAAAGATTCCATAGAACCTTTTTTCACATATCCGGGCAAATGGGGTATTGTACTTGCGCTAACATCCAATCCGGGAAGTGCCGACTTTGAACAACAAACCATCGGAAACCAACGTCTTTATGAAATGGTTATTGATCGTGTGGTTTCCTATACCACTCCGGAGAACCTGATGTTTGTAGTTGGTGCCACCAAACCCGAAGAACTTGGTGCCATTCGCCAACGCATTCCTCAACACTTTATGTTGGTACCGGGTGTGGGTGCACAAGGTGGCGATTTGCATAGTTTATCCCGTCAGGGTTTAAACAAGGATTGCGGGTTGCTGGTGAATGCATCGCGCAGTATTTTATACGCTTCTGGCGGTGAAGATTTTTCCGAGGCCGCTTCCAGAGAAGCTGCTGTGCTTGCCGGACAAATGTCGGCTTTGTTGAAAGAAGCCGGTATCAGCTGATTAAATTTATCTGTTGGCGGAAACAGGATTCACACCGGATCTCAATTTGTTATAAAAACGTTTTTGGTCATTTCAAGAACTGACCCTACGCCTTTTCAAAATCGAATGAAGGCGATTCAAATCAAATAACATATTCCCTACGAATGGAAATAACTTGCATTTCCAAAGCCTGTGATTCGTATGAAGGAAGACCTGTTGCATTTTATCTGGCAATCCAAATTTTTGCTGCGCCATTCACTTATTTTAACATCCGGCATTCCGGTTGAAGTGCTCCAAACCGGCATTTACAACAGGGATGCGGGACCTGACTTCCTGAATGCCCGGGTCAGAATAGGTGATACATTGTGGGTGGGGAATATTGAATTTCATGTGCAGTCATCCGATTGGATTGCTCATCAGCATCATCAGGACGATGCATATAACAATGTGATTCTGCATATCGTTTACCATCACGATCGTCCAATCTACTATGCCAACCATACTCCTATTCCAACACTTGAACTGCGCAATTACCTGCCTCCGATTTTATTAAAACGCTATGCACATTTGCAACAAAGCAAAACCGAAATTCCCTGCTATTCCATTTTTGAAAAACCCGAATCAATAAAATTACTCGCCTGGTTCGACCGGTTGCTGGTAAACCGCCTGGAACGAAAAACAGAGACCTTCCGGCAGATCCTGCATCAGCATCAGCAACATTGGGAAGAAGCATTTTATATTTATACAGCCCGCTACCTGGGGAGCAATACCAACGCCCAGCCCTTTGAATGGCTGGCTGAACGCATTCCATTGCCGATCATTTCGCGCCACAAAAACCGTCCCGATCAATTGATGGCCCTGTGTTTTGGAGTCTCCGGTTTTCTAAACAAACCGGTTGATGCAAAGCAGAAAGTGCTGGCCAAAGAATATGCGTTTCTAAAGTCGAAATACGGATTGCAGGAGGTACCCTTCAGCGCATGGAAATTCTCGCGTACACGTCCGGCCAACTTTCCGACTGCACGGATTGCACAATGGGTGCACATCCTGCATGCTTCCACACATTTGTTTTCTAAAGTGATTCGTGCCCGGACGCTGGAAGAACTGAAATCGTGGTATAGGATAAAAGCAGACGGGCATGCCGTGCTTAGCGAACAAGCTATTGATCACCTGCTGATCAATGCAGTACTGCCTGTTTTGTTTTTGTATGGCCAATCCACAGGTGATATGGATGTTGCAGAACGCATACTCAGTTACTTTGATGCGCTGAAACCCGAAAACAACCGCATCATCCGCTTTTGGCAAACGTTGAAAATGGATGCCGAAAACGCTGCCCAATCCCAGGCACTCATCGAGCAAAAAACGCGTTATTGCGATGCATTAAAATGTGTAGATTGCGCTATTGGTCAGCACCTCCTGTTGCATGAAACAAATACTTAGTTTTCTTCTCTTTTATTGTTCGGTTTTTGCATACGCTCAACAACCTGTGATCGTATTTAAAAATACCACAACCAACAAAGTGATCAAGGTTAAACCGGGAAATACATTATCTATTCAATACAACGGTTACATGGGTCAGAGCGAACAATTCAAACAACTGGTAACCGACATCAACGATTCTATGATTACTTTAGGGTATCCGCTTTCTGCTTCTTTTTTAAATGCTATCGACAAGGCAAATGGTCCCAAGCAAATAAGGATTGCGGACATTACCCGTTTTCGTAAAATGACTACCGGACGTCAGTTAGCCAAAGCCATACTGAAGCTTTCAACTGCTGTTGGTACATATATCCTGGCCGTTAAGCTGGCAAAGCAACCTGATATATCAACCGGTGAATTATTGCTGTACACGTTGGGTGTGGGCATGGGTTCAGCCACCCTCGTAGAAGTTGCCTTTCCTGAGCATCCCAAATATTTTATAAAAGATGGATGGCAAGTAACTGTGATTCATGAATAAGAATTCCTATTTTTGTATCCTATGCACCGCTTAAAATACTTTTTCGAGAAACATGCGTTTGGAGTTTGTACCTATCTGGGCGAACAATTCGGCATTGCATCTTCCCGGATCCGTTTGTATTTTATTTATACTTCTTTCATCACCATGGGATCGCCGGTAATCATTTACCTCATTCTGGCTTTCTGGATCAACCTGAAGAAGTATATGCGCCTGAATCGTTCGCTGACGAATCTGTAGGCATCATTTTACAAAAAGCCTTTAATTTCTTCGTTTCGGGGGTTACATTTGGTAACTATGTCGACACGTAAAAAACTCTTTCTGCTGGATGGTATGGCTCTGGTTTACCGGGCTTATTTTGCTTTCAGCCAGAATCCGCGTATTACTTCTTATGGATTCAATACCTCTGCTATATTTGGTTACCTCAATACCATACTCGATGTGTTGCGCCGCGAAAAACCTACGCATATCGGTGTAGCTTTCGATACGCATGCTCCTACTGCACGACATATCGAATACGAAGCATACAAAGCACATCGAGAAGAACAACCCGAAGATATTACCCTCGCCATGCCCTATGTGGTTGAGATCACGAAAGCTCTGCATATTCCAGTGCTGAGCATGGATGGGTACGAAGCCGATGATGTGATTGGAACCCTTGCCAAAAAAGCCGAATTGCAAGGATTTGATGTGTATATGATGACGCCGGATAAAGATTTCGGTCAATTGGTGAGCGAGCATATCTTTATTTATAAACCTGCCCGTTTGGGTAACGATATTGAAATACTCGGGATCCCCGAAGTATTGAAACGATGGGAAATTTCGAATGTATTGCAGGTGATAGATATTTTGGGATTGATGGGCGATGCGGTAGATAATATTCCGGGGATCCGGGGCATTGGTGAAAAAACAGCCAAAATCCTCATTCAGCAATACGGATCGGTTGAAAATATGCTTGACCATGCGCATGAGTTAAAAGGCAAGATGCGAGAGAAAGTAGAAGCGCAAAAAGAAGAAGCATTATTATCGAAACGCCTCGCTACCATTGATCTGAATGTTCCGGTAGAATTGAATGAAGAACACTTGTTGCTGGAACCACCGAATCGGGAAGCCTGCGAAAAACTTTTTGCCGAACTGGAATTTAAAACCCTGGCTAAACGCTTGTTTTCAGATGCCTCAGAACCTGCAACATCTGCAGTGGAACAAAAGACTTCCGGATCAGGTCCGGGGGCATTCGATTTGTTTAACCAGGGATCGGCAGCGTCCAGCTCAACTTTTACCGATGCAGTAGTTGTTGAAACTCCGGCTACTCCCGGACGAACAATTGAGAATACGCCGCATACGTATTTTCTGGCCGATACCGATGAAAAAATAAAAGAACTATGCGCCTTGCTGAATCAGCAAAGCGAAGTATGTTTTGATACAGAAACCACCGGACTGGATGAGTTGACTGCTGAACTGGTGGGCTTATCGTTTGCCTGGAATCCCGGTGAGGCGTGGTATGTGCCTTGTCCGGCCGAACGCGCCGGTGCTGATCATATCCTGAATTTGTTGAAACCCTTTTTCGAAAATGAATCCATTTTAAAGATCGGACAAAATATCAAATACGATGTCAGCATCCTCAAAAATTATGCAATCACCGTTAAAGGAAAATGGTTCGACACCATGCTGGCACATTACCTGATCGATGCCGATCAGCGCCACAACATGGATTATCTGGCTTCTGTTTACCTGAATTATGAACCTGTTTCCATAACCACCCTGATTGGTAAAAAAGGAAAAGGGCAGTTGAATATGCGGGATGTGGAAATAGACAAGATAAAAGAGTATGCCGCGGAAGATGCGGATATCACCTTGCAATTAAAACAGCAATTTACGCCCATGCTGCAAGAGAATAACGGACAGCGTTTGTTTGATGAAGTAGAAATACCGTTAGTAGATGTGTTGAGTGATATGGAGCGAGAAGGAATTCGTATCAACGAAAATTTCCTGAAAGAATATTCCGAACAACTGAATACAGAAATTCAAAGCACCGAGAAACGGATCCACGAACTGGCCGGACTCAACTTCAATATTGCCTCTCCTAAACAATTGGGCGAAGTATTGTTTGATCATTTGAAACTGGACCCCAAAGCCAAGAAAACCAAGACCGGTCAATACCAGACTGGTGAGGATGTATTGCAGGGTTTGAGCGAACATGAGATTGTGCGTTGCATCATGGACAGCCGCGAATTGTCGAAACTCAAATCCACCTATGTAGATGCCTTGCCGGGTATGATTCATCCCAAAACCGGACGTGTACATACCTCTTTCAACCAGGCTGTAGCAGCCACGGGACGGTTGAGCTCCACCAATCCTAATCTTCAGAATATTCCCATACGAACCGAACGAGGCCGGGAAATTCGCAAAGCTTTTATTGCCCGCAACGAAGAATATGTATTGCTCAGCGCCGACTATTCGCAGATAGAGTTGCGCATCATTGCTTCGATTGCCGAAGAAACAAATATGATTGAAGCTTTTGTAAACGGACTCGATATTCATGCGGCTACGGCAGCCAAAGTGTACAATAAAGACCTCGAAGCAGTAAGCAGTGATGAGCGCAGAAATGCAAAAGCCGTTAATTTTGGAATCATATACGGTCAGTCGGCATTCGGCTTATCGCAAAACCTTGGCATTCCCCGCAAAGAAGCAGCTGCTATCATTGAAGAATATTTTAAGCAATATCCGCGCATCAAACAGTATATGTCGGATACCATCCATTTTGCGCAGGATCACGGTTATGTAGAAACTTTATTGGGACGCAGACGCTACCTGCGCGATATCCATTCCAAAAATTTTACCGTGCGTGGATTTGCCGAACGCAATGCCATCAATGCCCCGATTCAAGGCAGTGCTGCCGATATGATCAAAGTAGCTATGATCCGCATTCACGACAAGCTCAAAGCATCTCCACATTTAAAATCCAAAATGATTCTTCAGGTGCACGATGAATTGTTGTTTGATGTTCTTCAAAACGAAGTGGACGAAATGAAGCAACTGGTGAAATACGAAATGGAACACGCTATGCCGCTAAAAGTTCCGATTGTAGCCGAAGCCGGTACGGGAGTGAACTGGCTGGAGGCGCACTGATTAATGTTAATTTAGAATTGGCGAAAAGAATGAATCGGTAAAGATCAATTCTTCAACTTCACCCCCCTAATTATTTGTCCATATTGGACACCTAAACTTCCCGTTCCATGACTGAAGTAAACACTATCGGTATTGGTAAACCATCCATTAAAAGAAGAATGATTTGAGCACCATTTAAGTCGCTCATGCTTCAAAATACCTGTAACATTAACCATTGGTTCGATATGAGCCCCAAAGACACTATCACCATTGCAAAAGCCAAATTGGCTTCCCGGTCGATAAAGAATTTGAATCATGCTATCTGAATTTTCTACCAGAGTTATTTTTCCGGTAAAGTATATAGAATCAGACGTAGTATATTTCCCTAAAGAACTATACCAATGATAAGAGAAAAATTGATAAACACCGGTATACTTAGTTCTGTAGTCTATTGCAAGACCTGGATCATCATTAGTTTCTGATCTACAACCTGAAAACAAGATATAAATAAGTAGGATTGAAATGACCCTTCTATACGATGGCTGTAAATGCTTCATGCAAATTGAACTTTTGGTTGCCGATGAACTTAACTTACATGTAATTTAAAAATTCAATGGAGATAAAGTTTTTCGGAATATTCAGTATGATATTGCGTCTTCAATGTTAACTATCCATTTGCCCTCTTACCTCGACTTCAAAATGCAAGTTAGAAAGAAACAGGACATTTTCAATTAGCCCCTTTCTTTACTTACCAGTGTGAATTTGCTGGAAGCCCACTGATAAATTTTATGGAATCACTATTTTCCTGAAACCGTAACCGGACCCGGTGTTAACGCATACCACATACATCCCTCCGGGCAAATCCGAAACGTCAAGATTCAGCTCGCTGTAATTTCCGGTAACGCGCTTGTATTCGATTCCCCGAGCATCCAGCATAATTGTTTCCAAACATTCACTTTCAAAAGATAGTTTCAAATTTCCGTCTGCATAAAGGGTACTAAATATATTATCAGAAGTAGGCTCTGCAAGACCTGTATTCGTAAATTCCCCGGCATGGATCGCCACACCGGTAGTCAACTGGTATGCAAAATCCTTAAGGGTATAATTATTCACCTTACTATGAACAGACATTTGCATCCAGCCGTATTGATACCCTCCGTTTTTTCTCATTCTAAAAGCAAAAAATTTATTCAATGACCCTGGCCAAACACCTTCAGGTGAGCCGGAAGTAAGGTATGCAACAGCCAGATTCTCCGAGCTTTTCCATGAGCCGGAAAGCGGAATCGAAACTCCCATGTCAAATTGTTGCAGAAAATTCGATTGCGATGGGTCTGTCAGCACCTCTATGCTGTCTCCTGTTGCTAAATTAAACCAGACATCCGCGTTGGGATCAAGGATTATTAACGAAAATTTCAAATCCGAAATCATATCGTTGTTAAAATCAAACTCCTTTTCACCACTTGTACTTTGAAAATAATCCGGGACAATGTCCATGTACGAAATCTGAGCATTGGAATTCCATGACAGCAATACAGCTGCGAGTACCAGTAAGCTTTTTCCCATAATGTGTTTTATTAATGATGATGGAGATACCCGGCTGAAAAAAAGCGTTGCATGGAATGGAAAAAACAACCCCTCTATCTCAGGATTTAATTCCCCGCTCTCGCAGACTTACAGTCATTGAGCATCTATAACACTTATAAATTTAGACAAATGGAGAAAGCGTGAATTCCTCCTTCTCCTTTAGTTACTCTTTCTGAATAGGTGGAACATTCAGGCCGGATCAAATCAGGTCTGAAGAATGCGCAGGAAAGCAACCCAGGGTCCGGCTTCCTCCTTGTATTGTTTGGCCATCACCCGAGCAATTTGCGCAATATGATTCAGGTCGTGTGCTACCCATGTAGCTAAAAGATGCGATAAAGTAACTTCACCCAAAACGCGATGCATCCCGGTTTTAGTCAGATCATCAGTAGTGAGTTGTTGCGCTACCAATATATCCAGACTTTTTTTACGGAGTTGCTTAAACTCATCCAGCAATTGGCGCATTGTTTTGCCTCTGCTTTTTTCGTATTGGGCAAAACGGTCGAATGTATCAAAAGTCTTATCTTCATTATTGGATAAGATCACCTGCATGCGGGTAATCCAATCGGTTTCTTCACCATGAATCAAATGGCCAACAATATCAAAAGCATTCCAGGTATCCGGACCTTCGTTGGCTAGGATCCACTCATCCGATAAACCGCCCAGCCAGGTTTCTAAAACAAGGGGAGTTCGTTCCAGTATATCTATGGATTTGGATAATGAAAATTGCATAGCATAAAGGTAGATTCCCCGAATCAGAAAAGCAATGAATCTTCGTTTGGTTAAGATTGTGCAAACCTTTATGTTTGCATGCTTTTTTAGGGCCCATAGCTCATTCGGTTAGAGCATCTGACTCATAATCAGGGGGTGCTTGGTTCGATCCCAAGTGGGCCCACAAAATCAGAGCGAGAGTGAGAGCGAGAGCGAACACCTCGTTCTGATTTTCCCTCCAAACTCACTCTCACACTCACACTTTTATATTGCAATTGATTAGAGATTTCAAATCAGACAAAAAGTTCGACTTTACTCCAGTTTAACCATCAAAATTTATCCCATAAAAAAAGGGGGGACGAAATTCATCGTCACCCCTTTTCTTTAGGTTAGGTAAAATATTTATTTGCTCTTGTTGCTGTCGCCCAGGCGATCCATAACACAACGGAATCCGATGGTAGAAGTAGCCAGATCCTGATCGAGGAAACGGCGTGTTCCCGGATGCAGATAGTATCCACGATCTCTCCATGAACCACCTTTGTAAACGCGGGCGGTATTGTCGATCAATGAACTTGCTCCGTAATCGTATTTCTGTTCGAGGTCGGTATAATCCAATTCGTCTTTATAGCCAATATTGTTGGCTTTCTTGTAGTTTCTGCGTTTTTCGTTTTCTGCTTCGGTTACTTCACGGTAAGGGATACGACCCAGACTGTCTTTTTCAGCTACATATCCATCGGCATCGGTTACTTTGGTTTTGTAAACGTTACCACGGAAAGAAGCTACATCCGACATGTCTTCGAGTGTTAACGGACGATACACATCCATTACCCATTCGCTTACGTTGCCGGCCATATGATACAATCCAAAATCATTGGGCAGGAACCACGGATCTTTTACTTCAGCTGTGAAGAATGAACCATCGTTTAAACGACCGGCCACACCGGCGAGGTCACCGCTGCGTTTCTGGTAGTTAGCATACATGCGTCCACGGATTTTTTCCGAATCGCTGCGACGCAGGGTAAGTCCATCCCAAGGGTAGATACGGCGTACATCGATGTTTTCGTTGAAATCGGTCGACATAAATCCATATGCGGCATATTCCCACTCTACTTCGGTTGGCAGGCGGTATTCCGGTAACAGGATACCATCTTCCATTCGCACTCCGCGGGTTTTACCGGAAGGCGAATAATCTTTCAGTTCTTTCTTTACACTCGGTGTATAGAGTCCCAGATAATAGGCTTCTGTATTGAAGTTATTGTCATCGGCGGTTTTCATCACATCCAGGTTGATAAAACCTTCACGCACCATGATCATTTCATTCACGCGGTCGGTTCGCCATTCAGCATAAGCAGCGGCTTGCAACCAGCTCACTCCCACAACAGGATACTCGCGGAATGCCGGATAACGCAGGTAATAATTTACATATGGTTCGTTGTACGACAGCTTTTCGCGCCATACCAACGTATCGGGTAGTGCTTTTTGATAAACCACCGGATTGCTCAGATGAACGCGTTGCAACCAATACAAATACTCGAGGTATTGGAAATTGGTAACTTCCGTTTCGTCCATATAAAAGCTGGGCACGGTAACCCGACGTTTGAGATTATTGTGCTCATACATCAAATCCTGTTCGTGCTGGCCCATGATGGCTGTTCCACCTTCAATAAACACGAGTCCTGGTCCGGTCTCCTGCTCTTTGAACTTGGCACGTTCAAAACCGCCCCATTTAGGGTCGTTATATTTCCAGCCTGTTGTTCCGGAAGATTTGTGCTTATTGCAGGATGAAGCAATAAGAACGAAATATCCAAATGCAGCGAAGGATATCCATTTTGAAACTAGTCTAATCATCTGTTTAAGAAGTTATAATTTTCAAATATAAAAAAAATCGGTTAAATTAACGAGAGATTAAAATTCAGGACATTTCATGGGTTTTACTACACGACGACCTGAGTTTTTCCGCGGAGCTTTTAGTTCCACAGATAAGGAGATTTCATGGGATCCGGTTGTTGCACTGCGGGCGCCCGAAATGGTGGCATCAAAGCTATAACCTATCCTGAAACGGTGGAACTTGAGTCCTACCAATGCTATGACCGCATCTGAATTTTTGGATGTTTGACGGAACCAGCCTCCCAGAATGAGCATTTGGCGCTTCACGTAGAAGCCCAGATTTACCTGGTTAAAATTCCGTTGTTGCATGTATAAAATATTGGGCGATATATAAATCCGTTCTTCTATATCGCGCTGTTTGGTCAGGTAAATGATAGCTCCGGCATGCGCGGTATAGCGGCGCGGTAACTTAAACTGATCTGCGCTGCTTTTCTCGAAATAAAAGGATTGATTCGGTTCTACCAGGTTATGAGCCGCAAAACCACCATAAAGCTGGTCGGTATAAAACAGGAAACCAGTAGAGAAATTCGGGAAAATACGGTTATCCATATTTTTACGCTCAGCTGTTGGATTTATAAACCCAAGCCTATCGTCGATCTGGTCGCCAAAACGGAATTTGGAGAAGTCATACGTTTTTTGAACCACGCTGGCCTGGAGTCCGGCACGCATGGAGAGTTTGCGGTTAACCTGTAAATGGTATGAATAAATTCCACTTACTACGTTGTTGGTTAAAAATCCATCCCCGGCCACGTCGGTCATTACCATCATACCCACACCCCCGTTGAAGGCATTGATATTGGCATCAATACTGGCGCAGGCCGTTTTGTAATTGTTGTTGAGCGATGTATACTGATCGCGTGCAATCATGGTAAACCGGATACCACCGGTAGTTCCGGCAAATGCAGGATTAGTATACAATGGATTGGCATAGAATTGCGAGAATTGCGGATCCTGTGCCACAGCTTGTATGCTGAGCAGAATCCCCAAAACCAAGTAGATATATCGAATGCGCTTTACCATGTACCGAAGTTACTTATTATATTTTAAAATTCAGGACAACGAATGTTTCTGAATGTCTTTTTATGGGCTCTTTTTCTCAATTCAAATGCCAGTGAAACTTCATAAGACTGCCTTGCACCCGGCCGGGCATCCGAAACCGTGGCATCGTACGACACACCAAACCTCAACTTAGGTAAACGGAAACCTACCAGGAAAATTATAGCATCTGAATTGTATTGGGCATTCTGACGAAAATATGTTCCCAATACCAACGGACCTTTGTTGTAATACATACCCAGATTGATTTGAGTTGCTACTGTTTCTGTAGCTCCCCCTTGTTGCATATACAAAATATTGGGCCACAAATTCGATGATTTGCTTTCATCGCGTGAGCGGATTAATGGAATGATGGCGCCGGCATGAGCGGTGTACCGGGTTTTAAGATGCATGCTGGCAGTAGATTGTTTATCTGGATCCAAAGGCGCATTAGGAAAGAAGGAAACATTGGGTTCATTTAAATTATGCAGTGCCACACCTCCATAAAAATAATTTGTATACACTACAAAACCCGTGGAAACTACCGGATAATAAATAGGATTTGCCGGCGGCAATTCCTTCGATGAGGCTTGAATTCCCCTGCCTTTGGCTATCTGATCGTAGAAAATGAGTTTGGAAAAATCTATTGCTTTTTGATAGAATCCACCTTCAATCGCTGCACGAATGGTTACGTATTTATTGATGATCAGTTGATACGAATACATGGCACTGACCGAAAAAGTGCGTAAAGTTCCAACGCCTGCTTCATCGCCTGAAACAATGATACCTATTCCTCCATTGATGATATCATAATGTTCATCGTAGGAAGCAGTAAAAGTTCTGAAGGTACCTGAAATTCCGGGCCATTGACTGCGGTAATTCATTACTCCGCGACCCACGGTAGACCCCCCGGCAAATGCCGGATTGGTGTATATCGGATTCGCATAAAATTGCGAAAACTGAGGGTCCTGTGCAAACACTTCAGTTATGCTGCTGCATATCACTACCACTATTAATCTAACCTTTCTGCTAGTTGCAGAACAGAATAACTTCATCTTCTTTTTTGTCGCTAATAACAATCCAATTTAGTGCAAATTTCCTGAAAATACAAAAAATACACACTTCACCCGTGTATTGCTAAAAGTTCTATCAGAGTTTCCAAATTCGTATAATTTATTCTCTCTGTTAGCGTTACTTTCGTGCATTCACAATTTTCAAGTATAGTGATTTCAGTCCTTTTTATGCAAAAAATATTGTTAAATCATCAAAAATCCATTTTGCTCCTGCTTTTTGTCGGTTTTGGGCTTCACAGTTATGCTGACGTTCAACGGACTAACATCCGCCTGAGCTGGCAAACTTCATCAAACCGGACTATTCAGGGAAGAACCTATCCGGTTTTTATGACATTGGACCGCGGTCAGCTGACTTCAGATTTGATCCCTCAATATGCTCAATCCTTTGCCCTGCAAGGAACTAGTGGCATTAAAGTGAGTATTGAGAATGCGATTTACACACCCATAGATCCATCACAATTGCAAAATTCAGGTCAAATTACAAACGGTGAATCTGTTTTGAATTATTCCCTTACTTATGAGAAAAAAATGCCTCAGGTGGCCGTATTCCTTATCCCCTTCCGAAAAATAAACGGCCGGCTGGAAAGGCTGGAACAATTTACCCTCGTTATTTCTTCCCAAACGGGCACCAATACTACCGTTATGGGCAAAAAAGGATTTACCTCCACCTCTGTTTTAAGTCAGGGAGTTTGGTATAAGATACAGGTCAAATCAACCGGAATACATAAAATTAACAAAGCTCTTCTTACTACCCTTGGGATCTCCACAGATGAACTGGATCCCAGAACCCTGAAGATTTATGGCAACGGACCGGGCATGCTGCCATCACCCAATGCGGCCTCACGACCTGATGATTTGCAGGAAAATGCCATTGTAGTAGAAGGTGAATCAGACGGGGTTTGGAATGATGATGACCAACTGCTGTTCTATGGTAAAGCACAAAAAGATGTTTGGATTTATGATACGGGTACCGATTCTTATGTACATCAAAACAATGTATATGCCGATGTAACAACTTATTTTCTCACATTCGGAGGTGCGCCCGGGAAGAGGATTTCCACCCTACCGGTGCTTGTTTCCAACCAGAATAACGACGGAACCTATGATTATTTACAGGCGCATGAAGCGGATCTGAGCAACCTGATCCGAAGCGGTCGTCGCTGGGTGGGCGAAGAATTCAACCGGGAACCGGTTCAGTCGTTTCCTGTAAATCTGGAAAATGCCGATCTGAGTAAACCCTATTTTATCCGTTCTGTTGCCGTTTCGCGTTGCTTTGCACCGAGTGGTTTTGCTGTTAAAATGAATGGTTCACTCCTGTTCAATCACACTTTTCAGGCAGCCAGTTCTGATTATACAACCCAATATGCTTATGATCATGCATTGTCAGGCACCTTTAACGCACCTTCCCAAAACCTGCAACTGGAATACAGCTATAATCAACCCTTACCGGGTGCCATTGGCTGGCTGGATTATTTTGAAATTCAATCGAGGAACTTTTTAAGTTTAAGCAAAGGTCAGCTGTTTTTTAAAGATAATAACAGTATTGGTGCCGGTAAAATCACCCGATTTGTTGTGAATGCCAATGCCAATACGCAAATCTGGGATGTAACCATTCCGTATCAGGCGGGCAAAGTTCCATGTACTTTTGCTGCAGGAAGTCAAACGTTTAACAGTGCTACCGATACCCTGAAGGAATTTATTGCCTTTGATGGAAGCAGCTATTTGATTCCGGAGGCCGGAACCAAAGTAGCCAACCAAAATATTCATGGAATGGTGCAGGCTACGATGCTGATCGTGAGCCACGAAAACTTTTTATACGAATCAAACCGGATTGCCGACTGGCACCGCAGCCAGGGAATGTCGGTGCACGTAATGAGTACCAGTCAGATCTACAACGAATTTTCATCGGGTTCACAAGATATTACAGCCATACGCGATATGGTTCGCATGTTTTATACCCGCGCAACCTCTCCTGCCGAATTTCCCAAATACCTGCTCTTAATGGGAAGAGCCTCGTACGATTACAAAGCACGTATCGCAGGCAATACCAATTATGTTCCCACCTTTGAAAGCTGGAATTCCTTTCACCCTTTATACAGTTATTGCTCCGATGATTATTTCGGGTTGCTGGATAATAATGAAGGAAATATGGGAACAGGAGAAAAACTGGATCTCGGAATAGGACGGATTCCGGCCACCAATCCGGAAAATGCGGCCGTTATGACCAATAAAATCATTCGTTACCAAAGCACACCCGACCGGGGAGATTGGGTGAACCGTCTGGTATTTGTAGCTGACGACGAAGATGGCAATATTCACCAAACGCAGGCCGATGCACTGGCCGAAGCTGCACGTACGCAATACAGAAATTACAATACACAAAAAATTTACCTGGATGCCTTCAAAGAAGTTACCACGGCAGGAGGTGCACGAAACCCGGATGCGCAAACTGAAATCGTGCGCTCCGTTGAACGTGGTTGCCTGATCATGAATTATACCGGACACGGTGGCGAAGTGGGCTGGGCTGAAGAACGGGTGCTGAATACCAACGACGTTCAGAACTGGACCAATGGTGGAAAGCTACCTTTGTTTTTTACAGCAACCTGTGAGTTCAGCCGCTTTGATGATCCGGTACGTTTTTCGGCAGGCGAGTATGTTTTAACGAATGCAAACGGAGGCGGAGTTGGTTTATGCACAACGGTGCGCCTGGTTGATGCCGGTAACAATGCCAGCCTTAACACGGCATTCTTCAGTCATGTGGGACTGGACTCAGCAGGTGCATTCAACCGCATGACCATGGGTGAAATAATGCGCCGGACCAAAAACGATGTGCTTTCCGATAATTCACGGAATTTTACTTTGCTCGGAGATCCGGCTATGATGCTGTCGTATCCGAAAATGCGGATTCAAACAACGCTCGTTGATAATACTCCCCTTGCCTTGTATAACGATACATTAAAGGCGTTTTCCAAGGTTACCATTTCAGGCAGAATAACAGACCTGACCGGTAATCCCATAAATACTTTCAATGGTAAAGTTTATCCTACCATGTTTGATAAACTCAGTTACTACAATACGGTAGTTAACAATCCGGAAAGCAATCCATTTACATTTACCATGCAAAACAATGTGATGTTCAGGGGTGCATCTACCGTGAGCAACGGACAATTTACCTTTAGTTTTATTGTACCGAAGGATATCGGTTACCAGGTTGGAAAAGGTCGGATCAGTTATTTTGCTGAAGACGGAAAAACCGATGCCAGCGGTAACGACAACAGCCTGTTGGTGGGCGGAACAGCCGATTCGGTAGGTGTGGATGAAATTGGTCCCGAAATTAAACTTTACCTCAACGATGAGAAATTTGTGTTTGGTGGTTTGACGGATGAAAATCCGCTGTTGATTGCCAAATTGAAAGACTTAACCGGGATCAATATAACCGGCGTTGGCATTGGCCGCGATCTGGGTATGACCCTGAACAACGACAATACCACAACCATTTCGGTAAACGATTACTACCGTGCCAAAACCGACAGCTATCAGGAAGGTGAAGTGCAATACCGCATGAAAGCTTTGTCGCCCGGTAAAAATTCAGTCAAGCTCACTGCCTGGGATGTTTATAACAATTACAACGAGAGTGTTCTTGAATTTATCGTTGCCAGTTCGGCCGAAATGGCCATTCAACATGTATTGAATTATCCGAATCCATTTACCACGCACACTACTTTTCATTTCGATCACAATAAACCTGAGGAACAATTAAAAGTAATGATCCAGATTTTTACAATCAGCGGGAAACTGGTAAAAACCCTGCTTGCTGATACATACGTAAATGGCAGCCATTTTGATCAGTTAAGCTGGGACGGACGCGATGAATTTGGAGATATCATCGGAAAAGGAGTTTATGTATACAAGGTAAAAGTGAAAGCCGGTGATAACAAAACAACCGAAGCTTACCAAAAATTGGTGCTGCTCAATTAATTGGCTTTGAATCATAAAATGTTATTTTTGCCGTTCTATTGTGTACACATTCTATAACTTAATGAAGCTATTCAAGCTAATCCTTACCGTTTCTCTTTTTATACTGGCTCACCGATTAACTGCTCAACAACTGACGACCAGTGAATTGGATGGCAGAAGGAATACCATTTCCACTGCAGTCCCGTTTTTGATGATTACTCCGGATGCCCGTTCCGGCGCTATGGGCGATGTGGGTGTAGCTTCACCCAACGACATGAATGCCATTCATTGGAATTCGGCAAAACTGGCATTTATGGAGAAAAAGGGAGGCATATCCATTTCATATACTCCCTGGCTTCGTTCCCTGGTGCCGGATGTTTCCCTTTCTTACTTGTCGGTTTATAAAGAAATCAACAACAAATCCAGCTTTGGCGGTTCGCTGCGGTATTTTTCTTTGGGCAATATTCAATTTACCGATATCAATGCCAATCCTACAGGTACCTATAATCCGAACGAACTGGCTGTTGACGGTGCATATGCCCGTAAATTATCGGAACATTTCTCGCTTGGAATTGCTATGCGGTATATTTATTCCAACCTGACAGGTGGAACCAATCTGGTAAATACTATCCGGGCCGGGCAATCGGCTGCTGCAGATGTTACTGCCTATTATCACAACAATACCCGCATTGAAGGGTATAAAACAAACTATGCTTTCGGTGCAGCTGTTACGAATATGGGTACCAAAATCAATTATTCATACAATGCCGAAGGTGAAAACTTTATTCCAACCAACCTGCGAATCGGAGGATATGGTCAGGTAGAAATCGATAAATTCAATTCGGTTGCCTTGTTGTTCGATGCCAATAAATTGTTGGTCCCCACTCCTCCTGTTTACGAATTGGATGCAAACGGAAAACCGGTAATTGATTCCGATGGTAAAAAAATAATCATTGCCGGAAGACAAAGTGATGTTCCTATTTTTCAGGGTATGATTCAATCATTTACCGATGCTCCGGGAGGATACAAGGAAGAATTGAAAGAGATCAATTTATCGACTGGAATTGAATACTGGTACGATAAGCAATTTGCTTTACGGGCCGGATATTTTCATGAATCCCCATTAAAGGGAAACCGTCAGTACATTACCATTGGTGCCGGCATCCGGTACAATGTATTCAGTCTGGACTTTGCTTATTTGTTCTCTTTCCAGCAACGCAACCCTTTGGATAATACGTTGCGTTTCACTTTGGCATTCGATTTTGAAGCGTTTACCAAACAAGACGAAGAACCTGCACCGGGAGGCATTTTTGCCCCTCCTGCCAATTAATTTAACCTATGCGAATTGGATTTGGTTTCGATGTACATCAGTTGGCCGAAGGTCGTGAACTTTGGCTGGGAGGTGTTAAGGTTCCGCATATCAAAGGATCGCTCGGCCACTCTGATGCAGATGTTTTGCTGCACGCAATATGTGACGCCATTTTAGGCGCCCTGGCATTGGGTGATATCGGCACGCATTTTCCGGATACAGATTTGGCTTACAAAGGAATTGACAGTAAACTATTATTAAAAAATGTGATTGGCCTCGCCGATGAAAAAGGATATCGCGTTGGGAATATTGATGCCTCGTTATGCCTTGAAAAACCAAAAGTGATGCGGTATGCCGGCGAAATGCGCAATCAGATTGCCGAGATCTGCAAGATCACTGCGGACGACATTTCCATCAAAGCTACAACCAATGAACGTATGGGATTTATTGGGCGGGAAGAAGGCCTTACAGCCTATGCCGTGGTACTGATGTTGAAGAAATAAGCGCAGCCTGGCTGTTGACAGCAAAGGTTAAAAAACCTCTGCGAGTTGTTCCAGTTTCATTCCGCGCGAACCTTTGAGAAAAACTGTTGCATCCATTAACGGATTTTGTTTGAAGTAAGCGAGGGCTTCGTTGGTTGTGCGAAAAGCAATATCATCCGGATTGGCTTGTTTCGCAAACTCTTCACCCACAAAAACCACCTTTTCCAATCCCAGCTGATTAGCCAGACCTATCATGCGTTTGTGTTCGCCTGAAGCGTATTCTCCCAATTCAAACATGTCGCCCAATACAGCAATCTTTTTCGGAAATGGCATTGCAGCAAAATTACGCAGTGCTGCTTCCATACTGCTTGGATTGGCATTGTATGCATCCATAAACAAGGTATTGGAATTTGTTTTTATAACCTGGGAACGGTTGTTTTCAGGAATATAATTTTCGATTCCGGCTTTAATTTGTCCGGATGTAAGCCCGAGGTGTAATCCAATACTCACAGCAGCCATGATATTATCGAAATTGTAATCGCCGCTGAGATGGCTGTGAATATTCAGCTCCTCTTGCGCTAAATGAAATTTTATTTCGGGTCTGACCTGATCTGCTACTCCTTCAATATCGGCTGAGGTCTTTTGCTCATCGCAATTCCCGGCATAGGTGGTTTTATGTTTTAGGTTTGTAGCCATTTGCACCAATGCTTCATCGTTTGCATTTACAAATGCGTGTCCGTTATGCTGCAAGAGGTAGTCATACAATTCACGGTTGGATTGAATCACTCCTTCGAGGCTTCCAAATCCTTCGAGGTGATCCATGCCGTTGTTGGTAATGATACCCAGAGTAGGTTGAGCAATTTCGCAGAGTTCTGCATTTTCACCTACATGGTTGGCACCCATTTCAATTATAGCAACTTCATGTTCGGGTTTTAGTTGCAATAATGTTAAAGGCACCCCGATATGGTTGTTGAGGTTTCCGGGAGTAGACCACACTTTATATTTTTGAGTCAGAACGCTTGTCAGCAATTCCTTGGTCGTGGTTTTGCCATTTGATCCCACAATGGCGATCACCGGGATTTTCATCTGCTGGCGGTGATACCGTGCCAGTTCCTGTAACCGTTTTAATACATTGTCGACCAGCAAACAACGGTCGTCGTTCAGGAATTCTGCCTCATCAATAACAGCAAAAGAAGCGCCTTCATTCAATGCTTGTTGGGCAAAGCTGTTTCCATTGAAGTTCGGACCTTTGAGCGCAAAGAAGATGCAACCCTTCTGTACCTTGCGGGTATCCGTACAAATGAGCGGATGATGCAGGAAAAGCGTATGCAGTAATTTTAGCCTGGGCATTAAGAATTATTTATGAAAAGGTGGCAAATTAAATCCATAAATTTACAGAACAAATTTTTTCACAAAATGGCAAACCGGAAAGGGTTGTTAATATGCTTATTATGCATAGGTCTTAACCCGGCCATCGCACAGAATTACAAATTCTATTATTCAAATACCGTAAAATTTTTAAAATCGAACGGCACTGATTCACTTTCAATGCCATTTACGGGTGGATTGAATGCAGCACAAATTTCGAATATTGATTTAAACGGTGACGGAAAACAAGACCTGTACGTGTTTGACCGGGCCGGAAATAAATCCCTTACTTTTCTTCGAAAAGGAAACGGGTTTGAATATACCCCTTATTACGATGGCCGGTTTCCGCAAATGACCGACTGGGCCTTACTGAGCGATTTTGATGCCGATGGCAAACCCGATATTTATACCGAAATCAGTCGCGAACGGGGTGCATTGGTAGATACAGTTCAGGAAGTAACCATTTCGGGCTTGCGTATTCTTCGTAATATTTCCGATACCAAAATAAAATTTAAACAACTCAGTAATCAGGTACAGGATACCGGTGGAAATATCAGCGGCTTTCCGGTTGAGAAGAGCAATATCTATATCAACTATACTGATATAGCAGGAATAGGTGATATCGACAGCGACGGAGATGCCGATATTCTTCCCTTTGTGCAGGCCAGCTTAAGTCCGTATTACTACGAAAACTATTTTAAGAATAAAAACAACTTTACCTACAGTCACGATAGTACAAGGTTTATCTGGAGAGACCAGTGCTGGGGATATATGATGTATGACCGTACTTATCTTACCAACACGTTTGAACTGGGGTTAAAAAAAAGCGATATGTCGTCGTGTTTTTACCAGATGTACGACAAGCACAGTATGCATACCAACAACTCCTTGTGTATTTTGGATTATAACGGAGATGGTACACAAGACATTATTTATGGCGATGGCGGATATACCAACCTCTTGCTTTTGGTAAACGGAAGGCATTTAAATTCGCTCGGACGAGATTCCATTATTTCTCAGGATACTTCCTTCCCTTCCAATACCACGCGTGCCAATTTTATTATTTTCCCGGTTGCCTATTATGTAGATGTGGATGGTGATGGAGTGAAAGAATTGCTGGTAACTACCAACGAACCTTTGGCCGCCAAAAGCACAAACAATATCTGGTTGTACGAAAATACAGGCACCACAGCCAAACCGGTATTCAACTATTCGGGAAATAATTTTTTCATGTTTGACGAGACCATCGATCTGGGAACCCGTTCGAGCCCGACCTTGGTGGATATAGATCAGGATGGCGATGAAGACCTGATCGTAGGAACCTATGGCGATTTTGATCAAACCAAATATTTCAACGACCGGTTGGTTTGGTACAAAAACATCGGCAAAGTTGCAGGCCGCAGTGTGTTTCAAATGGCCGACACCAATTTCCTGATGTTGAGTAAAGACACTCCTGTTTTAGGTATGAGTCCGACTTTTGCCGATCTGAATGGCGATGGCAAAAAGGACCTGATCATTGGAGAAATGAATGGTTATTTATACCACTACATAAACAACAGCGTTGGTACTAATTTCAATTTCACGTTACAAACCCGCAATTTCGGTGGCATAGATGCTGGAACGAATGCCAGCCCGGCATTTTACGACATGGATAAAGATGGAGATCTGGATTTGGTTGTAGGAAACCGGAATGGTTTTCTGAAGTATTATATGAATTCCGGAACATCCACATCTCCTCAATTCTCTGCAACTCCTACCATTGATTCATTGGGCAAAGTTTTGGTAAACCATACCTATACCAATATATACGGCACTAAGACCACCGATGTGCTGGGTTATGCCACGCCTGTAATTTATGATTTGAATAACGATAACAATCCTGAAATCATCGTAGGCTCTCTTTATGGAAACGTTTACGTTTACACTGATGTGAATCTGATTCCGGGATCAGTATTTACGCGTCTCGAAAATATTTTTGTCGATTACAGCGACAGCACAATCGCAAAACCTATCACCTTTGGCAATCAATCTCGCCCATGCATTGGCTTGCTGGATGAAGATACCAAGCCCGATATGTTGATTGGAAATATCCGGGGTGGACTTACCTTTTATGGTTCAAAAACAGAAGGAGGAGTTGGAATCGACGATGAATTTAGTACGGCGAAAATATTCAGTGCCTATCCAAATCCAACTGCAGATCTTGTTACCCTTCAATACAATAATTTGAATACCAGCGGCACCTACACCGTGATCAATCAATTGGGACAAGCACTGTTGGCCGGAATAGTAAACCATTATGTATCGGAATGTCCGATTGATTTATCCAACCTCGATGCCGGAATTTATTTTATTCGTGTTGAATCAGGAAACTATAACCAGACACTGAAGATTGTTAAGAGGTAGTTAATGGTTATTCGTTAATGGTTATTAGTTAATGGTTAATAGTTATTGGTTATTGGTTACTGAGGATAAACTCTCTGGTTAGCTGTAATACTCCCGGAATCTAGGACCAAAGGTTTAGTTAAAAATAGACTTAATTTTACTAAACCCAATGACAAAACAAACACGGCGCAAATTCAGCGCGGAATTCAAGGCCAAGGTTGCTTTG